>Ga0209099_1004288_pt1 | contig 10939 bp, 12 predicted proteins | sample AD_JPNHW2_MetaG_FD_184430 | JGI IMG/M metagenome (GOLD analysis project Ga0209099, IMG submission 184430) | Active sludge microbial communities of municipal wastewater-treating anaerobic digesters from Japan - AD_JPNHW2_MetaG (SPAdes) (version 2) | ecosystem: Engineered > Bioreactor > Anaerobic...
CACCGGTATGTTCGACGGGCATAACAGGTTTAAGAAACTGAACACGCCCGCTCTCAAGAAAAAGATGATTCTTGCGTCCGTACTCATGGTGCTTACTATAGTAATGCCCTGTATTGTATACTCCATTGGGATAAAAGACGCCCTGTTCCCGCTTATAGGCCTTTCATTCCTGACACTGGCTAACGAGGCAATGCTTTCTAAAATAGGAATCAGGCTGATATTCGCGCATCTTCCGGGTTGACCGGATGATGCCTAAAAGCTGCTTTTCTTCAGCGCGTCAATGTCCCTCTCAAGCTTCGCAAGGTGCGCGGTGAGTTTATCAAGCGACCTCTCAACCCTTTCCTTCTCCGATTCGAGATACGAAAGCCTGTTGGAGAATTCCGCTTTCGGATTAAGGTCCGCTTTTATCATGTCGGGGCTTCTCTGGTCAGAGATGAATGCATCCTGAACTCCCTGCCTCAGGCCTTCATCTCTTATCCGCGCCACGGTCTTCATATTCTCATAACCGATCTCCGGCTTGATATCCATGGTGTAAGTTTTCATTATTGTCTTTGCCTCGGTCCTGTGAAGGCGTAACACCCGGTCGACATAGTCTTCAAAACTCGCGTGGTACTGCTGGCAAAGCTCTCTCGCCTTAAGAAGCAGGCTGCCGAACTCCTTCATCAGGTGGCCGTTACGTGAAAGATATTCATCCCGCAGCAGGGCTGTAAGCTGTTTGAACTCATCGTTAGTCTCAAAAATATTATTATATAAACCCATCCCCTCAGCCTTAAACAGCAGCGTATGGAATATGCTCCAGAAATCATTTGAGTGGGCCCTCGGTGTAACCGGGACCGTAGTTCTTGTAAACTGCACATGATGAGCAAACTCATGGATAGCTGTGTACATAAGCTGGTTATCATCTGTAAAATTATGATTATGAATAATTATCTCACACTTGTCGGGATAATAAAGCCCGTCTACTTTTTTGCTGCTCTTCCCGGAGAACGTCACCATGAAGTCAGTCTTTACCTGTTCCAGCTGCAGCAGCTTATCTTTTACCTGATCCTGATTCATTTTATATCCCGTTTAAATATTCTATTATATCATCAGGAGAAAACACGAGCCCTGCTCCCCCCCGGTCTATCGCTTCTCTGTTCATTCCGAATACGGCAGATGATTCCTTGTTCTGGGCAATAGTTAAAAATCCCGCTTTCCTCATCTCAATCATCGACGTGACGCCGTCGTCACACATTCCCGTAAGCATAACCGCTATAATCTTATCCGGCGGATGATTCAGCGCAGACGCGAACAGTACATCAATTGAAGGCCTGAACCTGTTTACAGGAGGTTCGGAATTAACGATCAGTGAAGGCGGCTCTTCTCCGCTGAGGTACATATGCTTATTACCCGGAGCAATATAGGCATGCCCCCGGAGAACCTGTTCACCATCACTCCCCTCTTTCACTGTAAATGGAGTAATTTTGTTTAACCTTACAGACCACATCCCGGTATAGCCCTCGGGCATATGCTGTGCAACAAGTACCGCGTACCTGTCTTTATTTATACCTGAAAGTATTCTTTCAATGACAGGGAGCCCGCCGGTTGAAGAACCGATCATTATGATTCTGAAGGTTTCATTTATTGGCTCTGTCATAAAATTAAAATCAGTTTATCTTTCCGAATACGCTTTCAATATTAATCAGGGAATACGGTATGGCACACGCCATAACGGTACTGTCCTTCTCACCCTTAACTGTTTCAAAATTTACCAGCATAAAATCATACTGCCAGAAGGATTTTTTCTTTCTCAAGGCAAGACTGTTCACAATTGTATACATCTGGTTTTTCTTATCACCGGAGAACTGGTCACTGTTCAGAAGAAATCTGTCCAGAGCTTCTTTTCTCTCATCCCCTTCCCTGAAATATGAAAAATTCCATGCCACGGCAGCAAAATAAAGCATCAGTTTAAACTGGAATGCATTTGCCGCATCAATCTTTGATACAAGCGGCGACGCAAAATCAAGCAGTATATTTGAGACTCTCCTTCCCTGAAATTCGTGGAGGATAGCATCTTCGGGAAATATATCAATAGGGAGGAGATCTATCCTCTGTGCATCAATTTCCCTTCGTCTTTTTCTAAAATTACCTTTTGTCATAAATTTAACCTTTATGTAAAATTTAAAAGTTCATATAGCTTATGCCGGAACAACTGCAGACAACAAGCATCAAGAACGCCTATTCTTAAATAAAATAACTATTTGTAAAGCAATATAGTAGCCACAATTTGCGCGGTTTCACAAACTAATCATACCGCTGACGGAATACTTTTCCATAGGATAAAATCCGGACTTTGCAGGTATCTTTATGGCCGATACAAATTCGAGATTGAAATAAATATTTATAATTTTAAATTATTAATAATATCATGAGGTTATTGAAGTGTGAATTGAATAAAAGAATCCAGAATGTAAATGTTCTCTAAATTTAAATATTAGCATTGACTTTATCAAATAAATTTAAAGTAACTTATAAAAACTGTTCGTGAGTTGATACAATTAAAATGATGAATAAAAAAATTAAAGTGTTCGCTACTCGATATTAGTAAAAATTTACGAAATGATTTGCAAAATCAGGTGAACAAAAACACTAAAGATTTGAAATATATCCGAGAACAGGATGATGAACATAATTTTATTGATACAATAATACTCCGTAAGAGAGAAAAACTATATCAGAAAATCGAATACTTTGATAGTACCCTGTTATTATATATGGTAATTGATCTTGTTTTAAATGATAATTCTTATTAAAATTTCGTTTCATCTTTTTTCTGTTCCAAATTATACTTCTTTGTACGTTTTTTCATAAATTTTATATACTCTTCAAAGTCAGCATCTCCATGCTCTTTGATATATTGCGGATTTCCTATAACCTTAAGCTTTTCAATATCTTCAAGTATCCATGTATTTTCATATTTGAAATTTCCTCCGTGTCCGGCAATCAAATGGCATGAGAAACCCCAATACTTTGAAACACATAATGTAATCAGGTTTTCCGGTTCAAGTTCTAGTTCCGGGTAAAGATGAAAAGGTTTGATGTGATGGATCTGAAGGTCTTTAGCAGTGCCGCATAAAGCACATACAGGATGATCTTTGATATAGGCATACCTTACATTTTCCCATTCGGGTGAACGCTGATCACTGAATCCAGGGATAAAACAGAATGATGTAAAAAGAATTACAAAAATAAACAGCTTTTTCATTAAAAAAACCTCTAACAAATCATTTATTAAAAGCATTGACTTAATCTTTTAATATCATAAAATCTTCATTAATCAGCACATAAACCAGAATTTAATATTAATCAAAAATAAAAGGTAGTAAGCGATTTCCTATCTGTAATTAATCCGTGGGGTATGATTTTATGAATGGACTCGAAGATAAACCGTTTCCTAATCCAGAGGGTAAAATAAACGTACTTAAAAGATACCTGCATATACTCGCGCTTCTCCAATATATACCGGAAGGTGAAAAGCCTGAAACCTGGAATGCAAGAAGTTTAGCTGATATATTGTCACTTGATGAAGATGGCCTAAAACCACCAGATGACAGCCTGGTCAGAAGCTACATAAAGGCTCATATAGAAAAAGAACTCGATATTTCTGTTGATAAAAAACAGGGAGGTGTCTTTTCGACCCTCGCAGAAGATCTCGATGTAGATACACAGCTTAAAATTGCCAAAGTATATGCGGATTTTGTAATCAAGGATACAACCCGTGATGTTGTACTTAGAAAGTTTATCGAAGCAATGCCAGACAGGGCGCTCTGGACACTTGCCAGAATATACTTCGCAATTGTCGAAAAACGGATGATCCAGTTTAATTACATAACCAATACAGGTTATAAAATTTCAAAGTGGAAACTCTGCCCCTATTATTTCGTGTTCAGAAACAATAATCTCTATCTAGTGGCATGGGATTCTGTTCAAAAAAAGCATCTCCCGCTTCTTGCCGAAAGAATCAAGGATCTCACTGTTCTTGATAAAAATACAAATATGAATTGGGAAATTCCTCCTGTCGAGGAACTGTTTAAAGACTCTCTCAGTGCATATATCTCAGAGAACGAACCTACCGAAATGAAGATTCGTTATTCAAAAAAATCGAGGAGTACAATCGAAGGTATAATCAGTATTCTCGATCCGGAAATAAAATCTGTTGAAAGCGGTGACTGGTTTGAGTCTATATTCAATATCACTGATTACTTATATCTATGCAAACAGTTTGTACTTTACGGCAGTGATGTTGAAATACTTTCCCCTCCTCATGTCAGGGAGGCGATGATTGATATGTTGAAGAAGAGTCTTGGGGTTTATGAAAAGTAGATAGAAAGATATATATGACAAAAGAGGATGGTAATATGGCACAGGATACTTTTTCAATACTCGATTTAGTTAAGGATGTTGTATCAGAAAAAACTGCATTACCGGATTTTCAAAGAGATTTTGTCTGGGATATAGAAAGAACTTATGATTTATTTGATTCAATTGTTAGAAATATTTTTATCGGTTCAATAATATTCGGGAAACCAAAATTTGGATTAGCAATCAGAGAAATTGATTTAAGAGAAAGGCCAAAAAAAGGATTAAAGAGAAAAGCCTTAAAAGTTGAATATTTTGATGATCAAAAAATTATGCAAAAATGCGATGCTAATAATTTTAAAATTATTCTTGATGGTCAACAACGTCTTACAGCAATTTGCAGAGCATTGCTTGGGAAGGATGACATTTGGTTTATTATAAAAAATTTAGACGATATTGATCAGAAGTTCAAAGAATGTAATTTCAATGAATTAGATTTAGAAGATGTTTTATATGAATTTGATAAAGAGGAAAATCAACAGCGTATCTCTATTAAACTTAATAATATTTATAAGTTTTCTACCGGCGAAATTGCTTTAGATGAACAAAAGAAAAAGATTTTTTTTGAATCCTCATTTATTAAAAATCAAAAAGATGAAGAGCAATCAGTTAAAGATGAATTTTTTATTAAATATTTGACAATAGCAAATAAAATTCAGGATCTCTTTAAAAAAGATAAATTGGTGTCATATTATCTCCTCGAAATGAATACTGAAAAATTTACACTGTTTTTTGAAAGAAGTAATACTAAAGGTATTACTCTAAGTTTTGTTGATATCCTGGTCGCTAAACTATATACAAACTTTAAGTTAAGATATGAAATTGAAAAGTTTAATACCAATAATCCATATAAGTTAGACCCGGAAATTATAACCAGAACAATTGCTTTGATTGTAAGTAATTTCAAGGAACTAAAACGTAGTTATATTTTAACCGAATTAACTGCTGATCATTTCATTAAATACTGGGATGATCTATGTAAGTGCTACATGAAGGTCATTGATTACTTAGTAGATAATCATTATATAATCAATTTGAAATGGATGCCTTATGATAGAATGATAATACCTTTGATCACTTTTTTATTCTATTCAGACAAAAAAACATTCAACGAAATAACTAAGCAACAATCAGATTTTATTGAATATTGGTATTGGTCTTCTATTTATACTAATAGATATACAAGTTCGACAAATGATATAATAATTAAGGATGCTCTAATACTAAAAAATGTTGCTGAGAATAAAAGAATTACTGATACGCATTTTTTTGAAAAAATATCAAATTATTCAATTCGCGAAGCTCAGGATTTATTTTTATATTCACAAAAAGCCAGCGCAATATATAAAGGGGTATTGAATTTTATTAATTACACTTCACATGGTATTAAAAATTGGAATGATTCAAAAAAAATTCAATTGAAAGATGATATTGATGATCATCATATCTTCCCCAAAGAATTTATTAGTAATAGATTTAGCGGCAAGGAAGAGGAACAGTATATTGATTCCGTTCCAAATAGAACTCTTATCCCAAAAATAACTAATATAAAAATCAGCGATAAATCACCTTCAAAATATTTGAATGAAAAGCTACTTGAAAATTCTGATCTTGATAAGGCTCTTATCTCTCATAAAATACCAGCTTTAATTTTTTCACCGGAAAGTGATAATAAGTTTATGGAATTTCTTGGTGAAAGAGCCCGGTTGATTTTTGATGATATTATTTTAATAAAGGGAAAAAAAGAGGTGATTAAGCAAGATTGGTTTCAGGAATTTATACCAACAGATAATGAGATCAAAGTATTTGCAAATTATAATGGTTTTAAATTTGATGCAGTTTTTAATACAAAAACTTCAAAGATAAATTATAATAATGAAATTTTGACCCCTTCCCGCTCAGCTATAAATGCCATTAATTCAATACCAGGCAAGATGCGAGGTTCTCAAAATGGCTGGTTATTCTGGATGTACTTTGATAGTAATAATGAAGTGCAATTTATAGATAATTTAAGAAAATATTAATATTTTTAAGGATATGTTTTAAAAGGATAACCTTTCATTCCAATAACCCGGCTTTCTATGAAAATGAGCTATTGCAACAATCAGGATTTCATCTTCGCGATTCTGATAAATAATCCCGAATGGGAAACGGTTGATCTTGCATCTTCTTGTTCTGGCGGATATTTGCGGCCATGCTTCGGGGTGGTTTGCGATTAAATCTACGGCTCTTAATATTTCTTCAAGAAATTTAATGCCAAGTCCGCCAACTTCATGATTATAATATTCAATCGATTCATCAAGTTCAAACTGTGCGGTTTCTAAAAATCTGATTTTCATTATCTATCGATATTTCTCAAGGATTTTATCTATAGATACACTTTTTAATTTTCCTTTATCATAAGCATCAATCCTGCTTTCAGCTTCTTTTGCCCATAGTCTGTCAATCTCATTGTCCTTCTCGTCAAGACTGTTAAGAAGTTCGTCAATCAGTAAGGCTCTTTCTGAAGGTGGAAGTGTAATAGCTTCTTTCAGTATATCATTTGTTTTTGACATTTTAATTTGCTCCGGTCAACGATGATTTGTATAATAAAATAATCTTTCAGAGGGGTGTGTCAACAAAAAAAGAACATGTATTTAGCAAACAATCTCTCTTAATTCATTCATGGTGTAAATCTTCCTGTATTCCTGTGTATCAATAAGTACTTCATCATTCATCGGCTTACCATTCTTAATCATGACTGAAGCGAAATATCTTAAATTTTTTACAGATTGTTCTGATATAGAAAAAAAGTTGATCGACCATCTGTCTGGCCTGAGATACTTTCTTACCCTTATCCAGCCGTTCCTGAACAGTTCAAGAAGGTTCTTTCCCCTCGCTTTCCCTTCTGTACGGTACTCTTCTTTATACCGGTCATAAATATTTTCGATTGTTTCTCTGCTTAATCCGAAAAACGACGAGTCATCAAAACCCAAATCAATATGAGATTTTATTACCAGAAGAATCATTACCTCCGGTGTTATCCAGTATGCTTCCGGATCAGCATGTTTAAAATTGATTCTTATCATTTATGATACCTTTTGTATGACTTTTAAGATAATCAATAAGTTCATCAACTGTAGAACCTTCGATCCTATCTTTAAGTATTTCATCCGGTCTTCTCTTCTCTTGAAGTTTCTGAAACCAGTTATCAGATTTAAGTTTATAACGCTTAATAGTTCTTCTGTTTAAATACTTATTTTTCAATTCATAGGCAGGCTCCCATATCTGAGAAAAGATTGAACTCCCTGTTATTCTCTCTCTACATTTGACACAACATCCATACCATTTGTGTGATCCGCTCAATGCAGATCCCCCTGCTCCTATAATATAAACAGTTCCGCCGCAATGGGGGCATGTATCTTTAAGGTGTCCGTCTTTCCATAATAAAAGAAGTATACCTAATGGTATTAATTGGCTTCCATGAATTGTAGTCCCGATCATAGCTAAAGAGAACTGCGTGTAAAAATATTTCTCATTTTGTATGATTTGTTGTGAGTTATCAATAATTATCTGTAAGTTTTCAGCAAGCAATGACCATTCTCTGTCAATTACATCCTGCGGCTTATGAAAGGCTTCTTCTCTTTCTTCAAAAATATAGTAATCATTATTTCCCATGGTATCCTCTTTTAGCTGTTTTTTAAGGCCCGCAATATGGAAATAAATCGGCCTTTGCCGGTACAAGTCCGGCATGTTTGAGTTAAACTCTGTAAGCAATTTCACACTTACTTATTTTTAATAAGTACAATTTAACAGGTATCTGTTTATATACATAGGAAGTCAGTTCCGATGATTATAAACTATATTTATTTCATCAACATCGGAACTCACTTCATTCCTCTACCGTAATTCCTTTTATATTCTAGTGTTAAAATAAAGAATAAAACAGGAGAACCTCAAATGAAAAAGAGGAGAAGAAGACTTGCATCTTCAATAGATATGTCTACATTCACAGATCATTCAATAACAAAAACAATTATGGAATATACAATCAATCTTTTAAACAGGGTCAATCTGGATGAAAAGATTTTAACCCAGAGCATCAATTGCCTTTCAGTAAACTCTCGCAGTAAGCTTATTGATTCTCTTTTTCCTTTTGTTGAAAAAGAAAATGATGAAATGAATTCCGACAGGGAAAATCATGATGATGCAGCAGGGGAGATTCTTGATCCTCGATCACTTTCTTCAACAATTATGAGAGCTATCTTAAGAAAACGATCTTCGTTTAACATGAAAGATGTAAGAAAATATCTTATAGAATTTTTGAATGATGAAAACAATAGGCTCAAAAGTAAAGAGACAGCTTTTGACAGGAAATTACAGGAGCTTGGTAATATATTCAGGTTATCAACTACTGATCTGATTGTTCTCAGGCTTATTTTCCTTGTATTCGCTTTTTCAATTGATTCGTTAAATGAAATATTTGATTATAAAAGTTATCACGAATTTACACGCCTTGCCTCTTTTGCCACAGGACTTTCATCAATAGAGATTAGAAAATCTTTGAATACAACCGGAATGCTGGTTTCAAGTAATATAATTGAAAGTATAGATCATACAGGCCGCAACTTTATATCCATAGACGATTCAATAGCCGAATACTTAACAGGTATATCTGAAAAAAGTATATTAGAAAGATTCATAAAATATGATGATGGTAAATGTCTTAAAGTTGAAGATTTTTTTATACCTGTCGAAGATACATTAATCATTAAAGATATATTGAATAACGGTCAGCCGTGCAGTATCTTGCTCTATGGAATACCCGGCACTGGTAAGACAGAGTATGCACGAAGCATTGCATTACAATGTTCAGAAAGAGTTTATACAGTTCGGTACGGAGATCAGGGAGCCGGTTCAAGAAAAAACCGCAGCTTTGATTCCGATTCAAGGTTGCTTGCCCTTAGAGTTGCAATAAATACAATATCTGAAAACGGCGGTATACTGATAGTTGATGAAGCTGATTTTCTTCTAAATACTATCTCTAGCTTTTTTGAAAGTGGTAGCCCTGAAAAAGGTTGGCTTAATGATCTCCTTGATAATTGTAAAGCCCGTATAATCTGGATCACAAACAAAATAGGATCGATGGAGGAATCGACTCTTCGCAGGTTTAGTTATAGTTTATGTTTTAAAAAGTTTAATAAAGAACAACGGGTATCTGTGTGGAATAATATTTTAAAAAGAAATCCGTTAAAAAAATATATATCCTCAGATCTGGTAACAGAGCTTTCAGTTAAATATGAAGTCAACGCCGGAGCAATATCGTCAAGTCTCAATGCACTTAAGCAGATTAATGCAGGTAGAGTTATTAAACCGGAAGAGATACAACCTCTACTCGAAAATCTGCTAACAAAGCATTCTATACTTCTCAATGCAGATATAAAAAACAACAACAAACTGGTTAAACTTACAGATAAATATGATCTTTCATTTTTAAATACCGATATAGATATCAATGCTGTAGTACATTCAGTGAAAAAATTTAACGATTATTTAAATAATCCGTTGAATGGAATCAGCAATATAAATCTTCTTCTCTGGGGCGAATCAGGGACAGGTAAGACCGAGTTCGCGAAATTTATCGCAACACAAACAGGTATGGGTCTAATAATAAAACGTTCATCTGATTTAATGAACATGTATGTTGGAGAAACAGAAAAACTTATACGCAAGGCATTCAGAGAAGCGGAAGAGAAAAAATCTATACTCTTTATAGATGAAGCGGATACTTTTTTCGGTTCAAGAGACAGAGCAAAGGCTTCATGGGAAATTTCACATACTAACGAGTTTCTTGTACAGATGGAGAACTTCAACGGCATACTCATCTGCTGCACAAATCTTCTTGAAATATTTGATACAGCATCAATGCGAAGATTTAACTGGAAAGTAAGATTCAGCCCTGTATTAAATAAAATGCGGATTCCACTATACGAAAAGTATTTTATAAATAATAGTATATCTCTTACACCAAAACAAAAGAAGAGAGTATCAAGCATAGAATATCTCACGCCCGGTCATGTAAAAGCAGTTTACCAGCGGATGATGTTTGCCGATGTAAAAATTCAAGATCACGATTCTATTATTGATGAAGTTGAGAAAGAGGCATCATACATGAAAATCAGAAGTCCAAAAAGGATGGGGTTCTGATCAATACAATTGATTTTTTTAGTAATAAAATATTAAATCGAATTAAAGTCCGGAGACAGTAATGAAACTGAAGCTGAGACTCACAAAATCAAAATTTAAGCTTGCGATGGAATGTCCAATAAAGCTGTATTATCCCAGCGGTTACAATATAGAAACAGTTGACTATGATAAAGCATTGGAGAAAATAAGATGAAAAGCAATGATTTATTTTCAATTTACAATAAAGCGTATAATTTTCTTTTACAACAAAATGGAATTACAGATGTTATTATAAATAAGCATCTTGAATCAGAATCCTTTAAACCAGATAATTTAAAAATCATTTACCAAAGATTTTGCGAATCAGCCCAAAATC
>Ga0209099_1004290_pt1 | contig 10938 bp, 10 predicted proteins | sample AD_JPNHW2_MetaG_FD_184430 | JGI IMG/M metagenome (GOLD analysis project Ga0209099, IMG submission 184430) | Active sludge microbial communities of municipal wastewater-treating anaerobic digesters from Japan - AD_JPNHW2_MetaG (SPAdes) (version 2) | ecosystem: Engineered > Bioreactor > Anaerobic...
TGACATACGCATCCAGCTTGTCCGGGTCACGGTGGGCAGAGATCACCTGGTAATCCCAGGAAACCTTGTGCTCGTCAAGGACCTTCTTTGCCTTATCGGCAATCGCGGCATCGGATGCCGATCCGCAGATGATAGCGACGTCTGCCATAGAAGCCATCCAAACTTATATCCTGCCTATATAAATATAGTATTGGCAGATCCACATGGAAAAAGAATCACTCCTTATGCTCCCCGGCCCGGTACCGATGCCGGAACGGGTCAGGTTCGCAATGTCGCGTCAGGCGATCAACCACAGGAGCGCCGAGTTCGGCGCCGTATACGCAGACTGTGTGAGGGTCTTAAAGACCGCATTCGGAACAACAAACGACGTCGTTGTGATCAGCGGGTCCGGCACGGCCGGCATGGAAGCCGCGGTCTCAAACTTCGGCAGGGATAAGGAGATCGCCTGTTTCGTGAACGGCAAGTTCGGCGAACGCCTCTATAAGATCAGCCAGCGCTACGGAAAGGCCCACGAGCTTGCATCCGAGTGGGGCACCCCGCTCGACCTCGAAGGCCTTGAAAAGCAGCTCGAAGCCGGCGCACAGGTCGTCACCATGGTCCACAACGAGACCTCTGCCGGGATCAAGAACCCGGCGGCGGAAGTCGGGAGACTGGCCCGCAAGCACGACGCGCTCTTTATCATGGACGGCGTAACCTCTGTTGGCGGCGACACGTTCGAGATGGACAAGTGGGGCGTCGATGTCGCAATCGTCGGCTCGCAGAAGTGCCTTGCAGCGCCTGCCGGGCTTGCCGCCGTTGCGGTGAGCAGCCGGGCATGGGAGCGGCTCACCAAGAACCCGCCGTACTACCTCGACCTTGCCGCGTACCGGAAGAGCGCTGCGGGTAAGCCGATGGAGACCCCATACACTCCTGCCGTCCCCTTATTCCTCGCACTCCGCGAAGCCTGCCTCATTATCGAAGAGGAAGGGCTTGCCAACCGGATTGCCCGTCACCAGAGGATGGCAAAGGCTGTCCGCGCCGCAGCACAGGCTTGGGGCCTCTCCCTCTTCCCGAAACTCGATGCGAAGCACGAGTACGCGACGACCGTCACCGCGGTCTCGTATCCCGAGGGTGTCAAGGATGACGATGTCCGCGGTGCGGTCAAGAAACTCGGCATCACCATTGCCGGCGGCCAGGACCACCTCAAGGGCAAGATCTTCCGGATCGGGACCATGGGCGCCGTGAGCGCACCCGAGATCCTCGCGACCCTTGCCGCAACCCAGCACGGCTTAGTGAAAGCCGGCTGGAAGATCAAGGGCAACGGGGTCGAGGCTGCGGCCGAGGTGCTGGGATGAAGGTTGGTGTTGCAGACACCACCTTCTCACGCGTCAATATGGGAGCGATCGCCATCGACGAGCTCAAAAAGCACGCGAGCGTGGCGATCGAACGGGTGACCGTGCCGGGTGTCAAAGACCTGCCGGTTGCCTGCAAGAAACTGATTGAAGAACGCCGGTGCGAGATCGTGATGGCTCTGGGGATGCCGGGGGGCAAGGACAAGGACAAGCTCTGCGCCCACGAGGCATCGCAGGGCCTCATCATGTGCCAGCTCATGACCAACCACCACATCATCGAGGTCTTCGTGCACGAGGACGAGGCCAAAGACGACGCGGAACTTGCGTGGCTTGCCGAGCAGCGCACCCGTGAGCACGCGGAGAATGCGGTCAGGCTCGTCCTCCACCCGGAGGCGCTCACCAAAGATGCCGGCACCGGCCAGCGCCAGGGTTTCGAGGACGCCGGCCCGGCCCGAAGGTAAGGTCCATCTACAGATTTATGAGCCTAAAAACGAGATGATCAGATATGTGCGATACAAAACCGACAAAACTGGGATTTGTCGTTGCGGAATTCAACCGTGACATCACCTACATGATGGAAATCGAAGCAAGGGAACACGCCGCATTCCTCGGCGCAGAAGTGACCGAGTGCCTGTATGTTCCGGGCGCCTTTGACATGCCCCTTGCAATCAAGAAGATGCTTGCCTCCGGCAAGGTTGATGCGGTTGTCACTATCGGCTGCGTGATCGAAGGGGCGACCCAGCACGACGAGATCGTGGTGCAGCACGCGGCCCGAAAGATCATCGACCTCTCCTTGGAGTTCGGGAAGCCCGTAACGCTCGGCATCTCCGGGCCCGGCATGAGCCGGCTCGAAGCGAACGAGCGGATCGATTACGCGAAGCGTGCCGTTGAATCAGCCGTAAAACTTGTCAAACGATTACAATGAGATCACTTTCGGAGAAGGTTGCGGCGATTGCCCCCTCCGCAACCATCGAGATCTCCAACCGGGCCAAGAAGATGCAACGGGAGGGCATCGATGTCATCAGCCTTTCGATCGGCGAGCCTGACTTCGATACCCCCAAGCACATCAGGGACGCCTGTATCGACGCGCTGAACCGGGGCGAGACACATTACGCGCCCAGCAACGGCATTCCCGAACTGCTCTCTGCGGTCAGCGAGAAGATCACAAAAGAGAACAAGTTCTCTTGCAAGCCCGAACAGGTGATCGTCACCTGCGGGGCAAAGGATGCAATTTATGAGGGAATGGAGGCTGTCCTGAATCCCGGCGACGAAGTCCTCCTCCTCACCCCGGCTTGGGTCTCGTACGAGCCCTGTGTCCAGATGGCGGGCGGGAAGATCGTCAAGCATGCGGTCAACCAGAAGACCTTCCAGCTCGACGACTCGATCCTCGAACGGGTCAACGCCCGCACGAAGATGATCGTGGTGAACTCCCCTTCAAACCCGTCCGGCGCGGTGTTCGATAAAAAGTCCATGAACCTTGTCGCCGATCTCTGCCAGGACTTCGATCTCTACGCGATGTCTGATGAGATCTACGAGAAGATGGTGTACGGAAAAGAGCATCTCTCGCTTGCCGCCATCGGCGACATGGCCGGGCGGACGATCACGATAAACGGTTTCTCGAAGGCCTACGCGATGACCGGCTGGCGACTCGGGTACGCGGTGGCTCCCGTACAGATCATCAAACAGATGTCGAAAGTGCAGCAGCACTCGGTTTCCCAGGCAACCACGTTTGCGATGTGGGGTGCGGTTGCGGCGCTCAAAGGCGACCAGCGCTGTGTCGAAGAGATGCGGGCCGAGTTTGACCGGCGGCGCAAGTTCGTCATTTCAGAACTGAACCTGATGGGCTATACGACTGCTCCGGCCGATGGCGCATTCTATGCATTCGTGAAAGTGGCCGGCGACGATATGGAAATCGCGACAAAATGGCTCGAACAGGGCCACGTGGCGGCAACACCGGGCAGTGCCTTCTATGCACCCGGGTGGATCCGGCTCTCGTACGCGACCTCGATGGAGAAACTCAGGGAAGCGATGCAACGGATCCGGAAAACCGGCGGGAACTGATCCTTACCTGTTGGTCTGCTGTATATTTTTTTCAATGATAGTACCCTCAAATCCGGGTTTTCAGATAATATCCCCGAGAGGGAACCCCCGGCGTCACCGGTTCAAATACCTGCAGCCCCTCTCCCGTTTACCTGTATCAGATCATTCTACAGTCACACTCTTTGCAAGATTTCTTGGTTTGTCAATGTCCCTCTCCAGCGCCACTGCGGTCCGGTATGCAAGGATCTGGAGTACCACGAGGCTTGTGAGTACCTGGACAAAGGGGTGTGTCTTTGGCAAGGGGATAAACTGGTCGACGATATCCGGCAGTTCCTGGTCTCCTTCGCACCCGAGTGCGATCACCGGCGCCCCCCGGGCCTTGACTTCCTTGATGTTGGAGACCATGACACCATAAGTCTCACCGGGCATGCAAATGGCAATGACCGGTGTTTCTGGTGAAAGGAGGGCAAAGGGCCCGTGTTTTAACTCTCCTGCTGCGTACCCTTCTGCGTGGATATAGGATATCTCCTTCATCTTGAGGGACCCCTCCAGCGCGACAGGGTAAAACGGGCCCCGCCCTATGTAAAAGATATTCTCTGCACTTTTACACAGCTCAACCGCCGCCGACAGATCCATCAGGAGTATCTCTTCAATTGCCTGGTGTGCATGCATGAGGGTATCCTCGTACCTGCCCTCAGACCGGGCATCAATGATCTGCATGAGTACTGCCAGTTGGGCGACAAACGATTTGGTGGCGGCGACGCTGATCTCTGGACCTGCGCGCATAAAGAGCGTCGCATCGGTAGTTCTGCTGACCGAACTGCCAAGCACATTTGTTATGCCAAGGGTCCGGCAGTTATGAATCCGTGCCTGCTTCAGTGCAGTCAGTGTATCGGCAGTCTCACCCGACTGGGTAATCCCGATTATGAGTCCGTCCACAGGGGGGGGGAAATACCGGAATTCCGAGGCAAAATCCACACGGACAGGTATTCCGCAGGACTCTTCGAGCAGGTACTTGAAAATAAGGCCGGCGTTGTATGAGGAGCCGCAGGCAACAACCGTCACAGAAGGAGACTGACAGACAAATTTTGGGAGGGATTGTTTGTCAATCGCCCGCAGGGTGTTGAAGAAGGCCAGGGGTTGTTCATAGATCTCCTTGAGCATAAAATGCGGAAATCCGCCTTTCTTTGCTTCTTCAGGGGACCAGTCAATCAGTTCCACCTTGCGGTTCACCGGCTGTCCCTGCGAGGAAATCTCCACGCCATTCCTGGTCATGCATGCAATATCCCCGTCTTCAAGAAAGATGGCACGCTCCGTGTAATCCAGAACGGGTGTCATATCTGACGCGGCAAAATATTCGTTGTCGCCAATCCCCAGCACCAGCGGGCTACCGTTCCGTGCCGCGATCAGGTAATCTGCCCCGGATGCAATAACCAGGAGGGCGTACGACCCTTTGAGTTGAGGGAGTATTCTCCGGACAGCAGACTGCAGATCCGGTATCTTTGCATACTCCTCCTCGATAAGATGGACAACGACCTCCGTATCGGTCTCTGACCGAAAGATGTGTCCCTTTGCAACCAGTTCTTTTTTTAGTTCCGCATAATTTTCGATGATCCCGTTGTGGACTATCGCGATCCGGTTGTTGCAGTCCGTATGAGGATGTGCATTTACATCGTTGGGGATACCATGGGTCGCCCAACGGGTGTGACCTATGCCAAGGGTGCCGTTCAAACGGATCCTGTCACCATATTCGGATATCCGTCCCTTGTGCTTTTCAATCCCGATATGACTTTGGAGTGTCGCAATCCCGAATGAGTCATACCCCCGGTATTCGAGTTTTTTCAAGCCTTCAAGGATCAGCGGTGTTGCCTGCCGCCTGCCAATGTAACCGAAGATCCCGCACACGTCATATCACCAGGGAGCCGTCGGGGATGATCCGGGTGCATACATCCCGGTTTCCTTCCAGCGTAACATTGTTTCCGACGATACAGTTTTTGAACCGGGCAAATGAACCGCTTTTTACATGATCCCCTATAATAGCCCCGAACTCCGAGCGGGTCGGTGTCCCCTCGATCTCCAGGATGCCCCCTGCCGTATTTGTTGAGGTATGATCGGCAAGCGTACAACGTTCACCAATAACAGAGTCTACAATGCGGGAATGCGAGGAGATGGTCGTGTCATCCATAACGATCGCGTTCCCGATCAGGCTCAGTGGTTCGATAGTAACCCGGGAACCAATGCTGGTGTCGGGCAGGATACAGCAGTTCGGCCCGATTGTGCAGTCATTTCCGATAATAACCGGGCCTGAGATGACCGTATTCGGCCCGATTGTTGTCCCTTTCCCGATATGGACTGCCCCGTGGATCGCGGCATGACTGCTGGACGTGCCTTCCCGAACCGCAGGGAGATGCTTGAGGAGGCGCAGGTTCAGCTTGAGCAGATCCCACGGGTAGATCGCGTCCTGCCAGTCATCAGCGGTGACGGCGCTGATGTCGGTACCGGCTTCTACCATGCAGGAAATGGCATCCGTAATATCATTGCCCCGGACATACCGGAAAAAATCTTTGTTTAATGAATATATCCCGGTGCTTACCAGAAAACTGGGTGCATGGTCAGGCTTTTCCACGATACTGTCAACCAGTCCGTCCCGGATTGTGACCACGCCGAAATTAGAGGGGCTGGGATGCTCTTTTACCAGAACGGCATTTTTAACGTCCTTGATCTTTGCCACGGACTGTGCGTCGATGTAATTATCTCCGGGCAGGAGCAGGAAATCACCCTTGATACGTGACTCCGCCTGCCGGAGTGCATGGGCGGTACCAAGCTGTTTTTCCTGAACGACCACTTCAATGGGCAGATCGAGCTGGTTCAGGAATCGTGTCACCTGCTCCTTCCTGTACCCGACAACGACAATAATGTCACGGATGCCATTTTTTACGAGTGCATCGATCGTATACGCGATGATGGGGCGGTTTGCCACCGGGATCATCGCTTTTGGCCGGCTCCACGTGAGCGGGCGGACCCGTTTCCCCTCTCCTGCTGCCAGAATGACTGCCTGCATAATTTCTCTCTCCTTACTGGATCGTTGAGTTCTCCCCAAAATTCCCTTTAATATATGAACCGGGCGCGAAAGCCGCATTACTGCCGATCACCGAACCGACGTTGACCGAACAGTTGATCCCAAACCTCACGTTGTCCCCGATCACAGCGCCGAACTTGGTATGCCGGGTATCCTTTTCGCCCACCCTGACCGGGGCATGGTCGTGCCTGAGGTTTGCAATCTTTGTACCGGCACCGAAGTTGCACCCGCTCCCGATGACCGAATCGCCGACATAGTTAAAATGGGGGATCTTTGTCCCTGCCATTACGATGGAATTTTTAAGTTCTGTACAGTGCCCGATGTGGCAGTCATCGCCAATGCTGGTGGCTCCCCGTATATATGCATGGGGACCGATACGGCAGTTGTTCCCGATGATGCAGGGGCCCTCGATATACGTTCCCGATTTTACCACGGTGCCTTTCCCAATGACTACCGGACCGGATAGGTGCACCCCTTCTTCCACGGTTCCGTAATTTTCTGAAACGAGGGCAGTAAGGAGTGCAGCGTTTGCATCGAGCAGATCCCAGGGATAGCCGACATCCATCCATGTCGAAAGAGGAACAGCCCGCAGCCGGCGTTCTCCAATCAAACGGTTGAGGGCGTCGGTCAGTTCGAGTTCCCCGCGTGAGGAGAGTCCGACCCCTGCCAGCAGGTCAAAAATCTCCGGGGTAAACAGGTATGCACCGGCGTTTATCATGTTGGATTTGGGCCGTTTTGACTTCTCTTCAAGAGCCGTGACCAGACCGTTCTCTACAAGAACCACCCCGAAATCCCCGGGATGATCGGTTGTGCTCGTGCCCATACAGGGTGCCGGTGTCCGGATCATGCTGGCGATATCGGCACTCGTGAGGATCATGTCACCGTTCATGGCAAGGAACGGCCCGGTGATGAGATCCTGTGCGGACCGGAGTGCATCGGCAGTACCCATCTGCTGGCGCTGCGGGGCATACGAGATATGAATCCCGAAACGTGACCCGTCCCCAAAGTGACCCCGGACTTCACGCTCCCCGTACCCGACCACAAATACAAATTCCGTTATACCGGCATCCCGGGCCGCCAGCACGAGGTGCTCCATCATCGGGCGGTTTGCCACCGGGAGCATCACTTTCGGGCGACGGGCAGTGAGGGGACGCATGCGTTTTCCCTCACCTGCCGCCAGCACAACGCATTCCATAGGTACAACTCATCCTGCAATATTTAAGCAGTTTTCCCCTGCCGTATGAGGGTTTTTGCCTCTTTTAACATCTCCTTTGCCCCCGGAAGCGTGGTGCCTTCAGCGGTAATCCGGATCTTGGGCTCGGTACCGCTCGCCCGTACGAGATACCACCCGTTTTCCCGTGCAACGCGGATGCCATCTGTCGGGTTTGCAGCGCCAAGACCGCTGACTATCTCTCGTGCCCTCTCGTTCTGCATAGATTCCCGGAGGATCGGGTACTCCGGCATGGCATCCAGACGCTCTGCAACGTTGCAGCCTGACGCGATCTCGCAGAAGAGGGCTGCTGCAAAGGGACCATCCGGACAATACGAGTGGTGCGGAAATACCCAGGCACCGCTCGGTTCTCCTCCGAAATCTCCCCATGAAAGCAGTTCTTCTGAGACAAATGCATCGCCCACGGGGGTACGGTGAACCTCTGCAACATCCTCGATGATCATGGATGCGTCGCTCGTTGTCACCACTTTTTTGGCGCCAAGGTGTTCGGCAAAGAGCATGAGCAGATGATCTCCGTCAATGTACCTGCCCCTGTTGTCAAATGCCATCATACGATCGGCATCGCCATCATGGACTACCGCACAGCCTGCTCCCGTTTTTTTTACCATCTCTCCCACGTATCCCAGATATTCTTTGAGCGGTTCCGAGGGTCGGGAGAAATGCCCGGTCGGATTGCATGCAAGACAGACCGGTTTTACCCCGGCCTCCGTGAGAAGGCCCGGTGTGATCACGGAACCGGCGCCGTTCCCACAGTCTAAAATAACCGAAAGGCCGGGATCGATGGAGACTGCATCCAGGATCGCTTTTTTATGGGGGGTGAGTGCATCGAAAGCATATTCTTCGCCCTGGTGGCGCCAGTCTGCCCAGTGCGGTTCTTTCAAGGACTCCTCTACCTCTTTCTGTTGGGCCTGTGTGAATGAGGAACCATCCGGGTTGAACAGTTTGATCCCATTGTACTCCTCGGGGTTGTGGGACGCGGTGATCATGCACCCGGCTTTAGCAGTGCGGGCGCTGTATGCGACAGAAGGTGTGGGGGCAATCCCGGTGAACCGTGCATGTCCCCCTGCTCCCAGTATGCCGGCAAGTATGGTCCGTGCAAGCACCGGGCTTGTGGTTCGCGTGTCGGTCCCCACAATGCAATCGGGGAATCGTTCCCCCATGACTGCACCGACCGCAAGTGCGGTCTCCACCAGCGACCGGTCAAAACGCTGACGGATGCCCGATGATCCAAAAAGCATGCATCATGGTGGGTGTTTTGTATAAAAAGAGTTTTAGTGCAATGAGGGGTCCGGAACAGAGCCCGGCGTTTGTTTCCCGTAGGGGCACCAGTGCTCCCGCTGCTGGAGCCTGCAGACCCCGGCGGTGGATGGCCCGAGGAAGATAACCTGTTTTTTCTCACCCCATGCTGCCACCAGGTCCCCGGTCCCCGGGGCAATAATTCCTTCGTTGTTAACTAGGAGGATATCCGCGTCATCAATATTCGTGGTTACGGTCATGTCACGTACTCTCTCCAGTGCCGGTATCTTTCCGACACAGAATACCCGGTGCCCTTTGAGTTTTTCTGTCAGTTCACCCAGACAGGCTGTGTGTGACGCCACCGGGCAGGCATGCATTACCCGTGAGAGGCAGAAGAACCCTGTCGCAACGTTGATGATGGCACACGCTGCGCTGCGGACATTCAGGGTTTCCAGCGGTATCCCGAACATGAAGGAGATCTTCGTCATTGCCCGGATCGGATAGTCCGTGACGAACTCCGCGTTTCTCCCCCCGAACGAAGCGACCATGCAGGCACCCCGCTCGTACTGGCAGGTTTTTGCATCGGGATCGACGTCGAGATGGACGCCTGTGTCCTCGCAGCCGCTGTTCATGAGTACTTCTTCGAGCCGGTTTACTGAATCCGTGACGATATCCATTATATCCCTCCGTCTTTTTGCATGAGCACGACCCGGGCAGGTGCACCATCAAGGCCGGCCAGCCGCAGCGGGAGTCCCGCCATCTCGTACTCCCCCTCATTTACCGCGGAAAGGTCGAGGAGTTCGATGATGATGCACCCGTTGCCGAGAAGCGTGCGGTGGACCGATCCGTCGCAGACTGACGCCTCGATTGAGAACGAGTCTATCCCGACGCAGAGCACGCCGTTTTCGATCAGCAGGTCCGCTGCATCTCTGGTAAGATGGGGGTAGTCCTCCCGGAATTGTGTCTCGCGGGAAAAGGCGGTCTTTAAGAGGATCCTTTTCGCTCCCCCAAGCCTGCCGTCGAGCGCCGCTGCCGTAATGGCGTTCCCTGCCGCAGTCACGTCAATTACCCGGCAGGATCCGACGAGGTTATCGAGCGGGACGGTGTCTATCGTATCCCCGGTTTTTAAGTAATGGACCGGGGCATCGATGTGGGTGCCCGAATGGCTGCTCATGCGTATCTCGCTTATCAGGTACAGCCCTGCATCCCGCTGGGAAAACTGCGAAGGTGCATCTCCGGGGTAGGCTGCGGTCGTATTAGAAAGGGGACGCGTAATATCGATAATCTTCATGTTAATTCTCCTCCCAGCCGTGCTCCCCGATAAGCGGAACAAACCGGACGCCTCCGTGTCGCTCCTCGGTAAACCGGTCCCCGTGCCGTTCGAGCACGACCAGTTCCTGAAGGGTGCGATCTCCCACCGGGGCGACCAGCCGGCCCCCTTCCGCGAGCTGGGTTTTGAGCGGGGCTGGGATCGTCGGGGTTGCAGCGGTGATGATGATACCGTTATACGGGGCTGCGGGAGGATACCCGAGTGTCCCGTCCCCGGAAACAATTGTCACGTTGTCCGCATGAACTGCTGCAAGGTTGGCTTTCGCACGTGCTATAACCTCCTTGATGCGTTCGATCGTAATCACCCTTCGTACGAGTGCCGATAGGATCGCTGCCTGGTACCCGCTGCCCGCCCCGATCTCAAGGACCGTGTCCGCGGGCTCCAGGTGGAGCAGTCCGGTCATGAGCGCCACGATATACGGCTGTGAAATCGTCTGCCCGTTTCCTATAGGAAGCGGCGTATCTTCGTACGCGTCCTCGTCGTACGGCGCCGGGACAAAAAAGTGGCGGGGGACGTCCTGCATCGCGGCAAGGACTCTCTCGTCACGGATACCCCGGCCTGCGATCTGCTGGTGTACCATCCTGCGCCGTTCGTCCGATCGGGGATACGCGGTGGTCATCGTGGTGTAACGTTCAGAACCCTGCTTTCTCCGCCACATCGATGGTGGCATCGATCTGCTTCTGGAGGGCAT
>Ga0209099_1004291_pt1 | contig 10938 bp, 8 predicted proteins | sample AD_JPNHW2_MetaG_FD_184430 | JGI IMG/M metagenome (GOLD analysis project Ga0209099, IMG submission 184430) | Active sludge microbial communities of municipal wastewater-treating anaerobic digesters from Japan - AD_JPNHW2_MetaG (SPAdes) (version 2) | ecosystem: Engineered > Bioreactor > Anaerobic >...
CATCCTCGACGAACCGACCGCGGCCCTCAACGAGGACGACTGCGACAACCTCCTCGAGATCATCCGCGAGCTCAAGGCCCAGGGCGTCACCTGCATCATGATCTCCCACAAGCTCAAGGAAGTCATCAGGATCGCGGACACCGTGACCGTCCTGCGGGACGGCAAGACCGTCTGCACCCTCGATGCGCACAAGGGCGAGGTGACGGAACCCGTCCTCATCAAGCACATGGTCGGCCGCGAGATCGAGAACGTCTACCCGAGGCGCGAGGTCGCCATCTCGGACGAGGTGGTCCTCGAGACGCGGAACTGGGAGGCCTTCTCGCCCAAGCTCGGCCGCAAGGTCCTGAAGGGAGTGGACATCAAGGTCCGGAAGGGCGAGATAGTCGGCATCGCCGGCCTCATGGGCTCGGGCCGGACCGAGTTCGCCCGGAGCATCTTCGGCAACCCCGATGGCTACCAGACGAGCGGCGAGCTCTACGTGAAGGGCGTGAAGAAGGATCTCCGCAGCCCGAGCGAGGCCATCCAGGCGGGCATCGCCTACGCGACCGAGGACAGGAAGGGCAACGGCCTCGTCCTCATCCAGGACGTGAAGCGGAACATCACCCTCGCGAACCTGGCCGCCATCTCGAAGCGCGGCAACCTCGACCACAACGCCGAGATCAAGATCGCGAACGAGTACACCTCGGCGCTCAACATCAAGACGCCGAGCATCGAGCAGAAGGTGCTCAACCTCTCGGGCGGCAACCAGCAGAAGGTCTCGGTGGCCAAGTGGCTCTTCGTGAAGCCCGACCTCCTCATCCTGGACGAGCCGACGAGGGGCATCGACGTCGGCGCGAAGTTCGAGATCTACACGATCATGAACGAGCTCGTCGCCCGCGGGATGAGCATCATCATGATCTCCTCGGAGCTGCCGGAGGTCCTCGGCATGAGCGACAGGATCTATGTCATCGCAGGCGGCAAGACCGTCGGCGAGATGCCCATTGCCGAGGCCGATCAGGAGAAGATCATGGCCATGGCGACCAACTACTAGGAGGACGAACAACGTGAACGAGCTAGGCAAACTGCTGCGCAAGAATATCCGCGACTATGCGATGTACATCATCCTCGCCGTCGTCATCGGCATCTTCACGGTGATGACGAAGGGCCTCTTCCTGTCCTCGAGGAACATCTCGAACCTCTTGAACCAGACGGGCTACCTCGCCGTCCTCGCCATCGGCATGACGCTGGTCTTCATCATCCGCTACTTCGACATGTCGGTCGGCTACCTCTCGGGCTTCCTCGGCGCCATTGCGGCAATCGCCATGGTGAGCTGGAGCCTGCCGAGCTGGGCGGCGATACTCCTCGTCCTCGTCCTCGGCCTCGCCGCCGGACTCGTCATGGCCATCCCGATAGCGAACCTCGGCGTGCCCGCCTTCATCGCCACCCTGGCCGGCTGGCTCATCTACCGCGGCGCTCTCCTCCTCGTGACGCTCAAGACCGGCACCATCATCATCCCGGACAACTTCTTCAACGCCATCGGCAACGGTTACATCCCCGACATCTTCCCCGCCGAGTCGGCCTTCCTCCCGGGCCTCCACAAGCTGACCCTCATCATCGGCCTCCTCGCCGTCATCTGGCTCGTCGGCCGCTCGATCTTCGAGCGCAGGAGCAAGAAGGCCTACGGCTTTGACGTCATACCAGCAGTCCTCTTCGTGACGAAGCTCGTCTTCATGGCAGCCATCGTCGGCGTCATCAGCTGGATCATCGCGGGCTACAACGGCCTTTCCTGGACCGTCGTCGTCATGCTCGTCCTCATGCTCATCTACGACTTCATCATGAACCAGACCGTCCTCGGGCGCAGGCTCTACGCCGTCGGAGGAAACCCCGAGGCCGCCGAGCTCTCGGGCATCAGCGTCAGGAAGATGACCTTCATCGTCTTCGGCTCCATGGGCTTCCTCACCGCGGTGAGCGGCATCCTCTTCGCCTCGCGCCTCCAGTCGGCGACCACCGTCGCGGGAGCGGGCCTCGAGTTCGACGCGATGTCCGCCGCCTACATCGGCGGCGTCTCGGCCTCGGGCGGCGTCGGCAAGGTCACGAGCTCGGTCGTAGGCGCCATCTTCTTCATGGCCCTGACGAGCGGCATGAACCTCCTCGGCACGGACATAGCCCTCCAGTACATCATCAAGGGCGCCGTCCTCCTCCTCGCAGTCATCCTCGACGTGACCTCGCGGAAGAAGGCGACCACCCAGGCCTGATCCGGTTCCAGTAGAACGCAGAGGGGCTGTCCAACAAGGAGGATGAACCACAGAGCCGAAGGCATAGCGAAGCGTTAGGCAGGGAGACACAGAGGAACAGGCGAAATGGGCGGAAATATCATCTATGTGTATTGGATGTATTTCTTCCGGACTTCTCCTTCTTACGGATATCCTCTGTGCTTCTTCTCTGTGCCTCTGCGACTCCGTGGTTTTCTTCCAGGGCAGCTCCTTTTCAAGTCGTCGTGGCATGCCCCCGGGCGGGCCGCGACGGAGGCCTAGCTCCTCACGAAGTGCGGCAGCTCGAAGGGTATCTCCATCGAGAGCTCGACGAGTCCGGCTATCTTGCCGTTCTTGCGCCAGGGCGCCTGGTAGATGAACTTCTTGACGCCCTTCTTCTCGATCGTGTAGGCGTTGGGGACGCCCGTCTCGAGGATGCGCTGCATGATCGCCTTCGACTTCTCGTTGTGGCAGCCGAGGAGGCTCTGGCCGAGGAGATTCCGGCCCCCGTCCTTCTCGAAGGTCTTCGCCGCCTTGTCGTTCATGTAGACTATCGTATAGTCCTTGTCGGAGACCGTTACCGCTCCGGGAAATTCCAGCGCCCAATCTTCCATAGGTCCCTCCCCGTCCCCTCTATAGTACGGGAGGCCGGGCTCTTCCGCAAGGAGCCATGAGCCCCCGGTCGAGGGCTGGCGCCACCGCCCTCTGTGCCCTAGGATCACGGCATGGACATGAAGCTAACCGACATCCAGGCCCTCTGCGACGCTGACAGGCGCCGCGACTTCCTCGATCGTTTCGCTTTCGACGATGTCCCTGTCGAGGAGCTCGACGGCAGCGCCGTCGTCCTCGGCGGGACTATCGCGGGGAGGGGAGCGGTCCTCAAGATCAGCCCCGCCTGGCACGTGGCGCCCAAGCCCCTGATCGGCGCTGAGGCCGGGCAGATCGAGGCCGTGACGGCCTTCATCCACTACCTCGCCGAACACGGCCTTGCCGTGGCCCGGCCCCTCGCCTCGCGACAGGGCCGCTACGCCGAGTCCCTGACGGTGGCGCCCAACGCCTGTCTCGTCGCCACGGCCACTGAACGGGTCGGCGGCGAGCTCTTCCCCGACGAGGATTTCGTGGCCTTTCCCGGGGAGGCCCTGCGAGAATGGGGAAGGACGCAGGCGAGGCTTTCGACGCTCGCGGCTTCCTATGTCCCCGGACCGGGCCTCGCTCCCATCCTCGACTGGTCCTGCGACGAGTACCTCTCCTTCGAGGACCACTTGCCCGGCCCCCAACCCGGGGTGCTCAAGGCCAGGGACTCCTTCCTCGCAGCCCTGGCAGCGAGGCCGAAGGGGCCAACGGAGTACGGCCTGGTCCATGGCGACTTCCACCACGGCAACTTCCACTGGGACGGCTCGAAGGTGACGGTCTTCGATTTCGACAACGTCCACTATTCCTGGTTCGACAGCGAGCCGGCCGTCTCCCTCTACAACTGCCTTCCCCTGCCGAGGTCGAAGGTCGAAGAGAGGAGGCAGTACGCCCTCGGCTTCCTCCGTTCCTACCTCGGGGGTTACCGGAGCGAGCGCCCCTTCGGCCGCGACGAGGTCCTGCGCATCCCCTTCTGGCTCAAGTTCATCGAGCTCCTGAGCTACTGCTATTGCCTCAAGTATTTCACTCCCCCGATCTCCGAGCGCAGGCAGGCAAGCCTCGCCGATTACCGGCGCCGTCTCGAGGAAGGGACGCCCGTCGTCGAATTCAGGCCGGGCGACCTCGAGGCCCTGTAGCCTTCCCGGACATGTCGCTGCGAGGCGGCGACCTTGTCCGGGAGGCTCCTCCGGGGCTATCCTTCCCCGGAAACGGAGGGAACATGGTCGCGGGCAATGGAGATGGCGGCAAGAAGTGGGAAGCGCTCGGCGAGAGGGAAATCCTCAGGACGGGCGTCTTTACGGTCTGCGAGCGGGAGAGCCGGGGGCCCGATGGCCGGGTCGGCCAGTTCCAGATCCTCGAGTCGCCGGACTGGGCCACGGTCGTCCCCTATGTCGAAGGCCCCGAGGGGCCTGCCTTCCTCATGGTGCGGCAGTACCGCCATGGCTCGGAATCGGTGAGCCTCGAGTTCCCGGGCGGCGTCATCGAGGCGGGCGAGTCGCCCCTGGCAGCCGCGGCGCGGGAGCTCGCCGAGGAGACCGGCTATCGCGCGGAGAGCCTCGTCCAGGTGGGAGCCGTTTCGCCCAACCCGGCCTTCATGACGAACACCTTCAACGTCTTCCTCGCCCGCGGCCTGTCCCGGGCCGGAGTCCAGGACCTCGACGACAACGAGATTGTCGACGCCGTCCTCGTGCCGGCCTCCGAGGTGAGGGAGAAGATGGGGACGGAGCCCTATGGCCACGCCCTCATGGCCTGCGCCCTCTTCTTCGCGGACCGGGTCCTGAGGCCCTAGCGGTCCCCGGCTTTCCTCTTGTCCCTCCCTCCCTTTTTTACCGATTTATTCCGGCATTCCGCCGGTCGCCGCGTCGTAGTGGGTACAGGCCATGAGAGTACATGAAAGCGTAGTCCTGGGCGCGAGGCTCGGGAGCAGGTCGGATTTCGACGCGATCGCGAGGAGCTATGGGGGACCCCTCTACGGCTTTGCCGTCTCCGAACTCGGAAGCGACGAGGCCGAGGATGCGGTCCAGGAGATCTTCCTCAAGGTCTTCCTGGGCCTCAAGGGCTTGCGGGAGACGGGCCGATTCGAGGCCTGGCTCTGGTCCATCGCGCGCAACGAGCTGAGGTCGAGGCGAAGGGCCCGGGCCTTCCGCCCCGAGGCCGCCGGCGTGGATCCCGACAGCCTGCCCGCCGCCTCGACGTGGCATGAGGGTAGCGGGATCCACGCGGCCGCGCCATTCGGTTGCGTGCCCGACGACGAGGTCGCGGAACTCCTCGCCGTCCTTTCGCCCGGAGAGCTCGAGCTCGTGCGCCTACGCTACCGGGTGGGCCTCTCCGTGCGCGAGATCGGCCTCGTGGAGGACCTCCCCGAGAAGCTCGCGAGGAGCCGCCTCTGGGAAGCCATGGAGAGGCTCAGGAAGAAGGGCCTCAGGGACAGGGCGCTTTCATGGATGGGGCCCGCGGCCACAGGCGCCGCTTGCGCGACCAAGGCGGCTGGCGCGGACATCGCGTCCGGCATGGCCGGCCGCGGCGTCGGGAACGGAAGGCGCGCCTCGGCGCGCCCAGGTCGCGGAGCCCCTGCTCTCGGTCTCAAGGAGAATGTCATGGACAAGGTTGAGCTGTACCGGAACGCGGCCGCGGCCTTCGAGGCCATAGGCCTCGCCGACCAGGTGGGGATGGCCATGGCCGCGCGGAAGGGCGAGCGCTGGGGAGAGGAAGTGCTCAGGGCCCTGGGGCGCACGAGGGGCGGCGCCGATTTCGTGAAGGGCTTCGACGCGAGGCTCAGCATGAGGGAGCTCGCGGAGATCGTGAACTGCTGCGATCGCTTCACCGAGAAGCGCCTCGTCCTGGAGCTCGAGAAGGCGGACCCCGAGACGGCCGAGGAGATCAAGCGGAACATGTTCGTCTTCGAGGATTTCAGCCTCTTCGACGGCACTGCGATGGAGCTACTCTTCGACGAGGTCGGCTGCGACGTCCTGGCCCTCGGTCTTTCCGGGATCGGACGCGATGTGCGCAACATAATCCTCGGCCGCCTCCCCGCCGCCCGGCGGAAGGAGGCCGAGGAGGCGCTTGTCCGCTGCGACCCCGAGCCGGAGCGCGTCCGCGCGGCCCAGGAGGAGGCCATCGCCTGGGCCTATGCCGGCGACAAGGCCGGGCGCTTCGCCCGCATCGAGCGGGGAGCCCACCTTTCGGGCGCGCCCGTCTTCACCCTGCTCAGGCCCGGCGAGGGGAGGAGCTTCCGGGAGGACTAGAGGCGCGGCCTCGACGCGGGACGGAAACGGCGCCGCCGGCGGGATCCGTCCTGCCCGGGGCCGGCTGACGCGGCGCGCGGCGGGCCCCGTCAGGCCCTGGAGAAGCGCTTCCTCGTGAGCGCGAAGAGGACGAGGGAGGCGAGGGCAAAGCCCGTGAAGGAGAGGAAGAGGGCCTTGTAGCCGGCGGCCTCGATGACGAGGCCGCCGAGGGCGCTGCCGAGGACGGCCGGCAGGCCCACGCCGAGGCCCGAATAGATGGCCATGCCGGTGGCGCGGCGCTCGGGCGGCACTTTCTCGGCCACGAAGCCGACGGCCGCCGGCTGGAAGAGGCCGAAGCAGAGCGAGTGGAGGAGCTGGCCGATTACGAGGCCGGCCGCCGTCGGCACGAAGGCGTAGATGCAGAGCCTCGCCACGAGGGCCAGCGACGAGATGGCCACGGCGCCCATCGTGCCGGTCTTCGGGATGATGCGCGACGCGAGGAGCATGAGGGGGATCTCCGAGGCGGCGGCAATGGCCCAGACGAGGCCCACGGCGGGGAAGCGCAGCTCCTCGCTCGCCCAGATCGAGATGAAAGAGGAGATGGGCGCGATCGAGAAGCGGCCGAGCGCCATGATGACGAGGCCGAGGGCGAAGACGGGGTCGAAGCGCCTCGCCTCCGAGATCTTCCCTGTCTCGGCTCCCGGCTCGGCGCGGGATGGCGGCTGCGCCGCGGTTTCGCCCGTTGCGACTGCCGCGGCCGGCATGGACGGCCTTTCCCCCCTGCCGAGGAGGGGCAGGGTGGCGAGGAAGACGACGGCAGTCGTCGCGAGGGCCAGGGCTATGGCCCAGGGCGGACCTCCCGCGAAGGCGGGAAAGGCCTGGAGGCCGAGGGCGGCCGCCATGAAGCCGAGCGAGCCCATGACGCGCATGCTTCCGTAGCTCGTGGCCTTGCCCGAGGACTGGGCGAAGGATATCCCCTCGGAATCCATCACGGGCACGAGGGTCTTGAGGCCCAGGGCGAAGACCGCGAGGGCCAGGCCCGTGATCCATACCGGCGCCTTGAAGGCGAGTCCCGGCAGGGACAGGAGGATCAGGACCGACGAAAGCGCGAGGGCCTCGCGTTTCCGTCCCATGCCGTCAGCAAGGCGCGCGAGCACGAGGGGACCGACGATGCCCACGATCTCGAAGAGGGAGAGGAAGAGGCCCACGGCGGCCGGTCCATAGCCCAGGTTCCTGAGGAGGATCTGGAGGTAGGGCGTGGCCACGCCGTAGATCGCGAAGAGGGCGAAGTAGGAGACCGAGAAGCTCCTGTGGGGCTTCATGCGCGGCCCTTCGCGCACTCGTCGTAGAAATTCCGGCCAGCGGCATTGCTGCCCACGATGACGGGAAGGTTCCTGACCTCGACGAGGCGCACCGCCTCCATGCCGAGTTCCGGGTAGTCGACGAGGCGGCTCGAGACGATGTGGTCGCGGCCCGCGAGGGCGGCTGCGCCGCCTATCGCGCAAAGGTAGGCTCCCCCCGCGTCCCGTATGGCCTCGTTCGCCTTCGCCGACCGGGAGCCCTTGGCTATCGTCACGAGGCCCGCTCCGCGGGCCGTGAGCTCCGCCATGTAGGCGTCCATGCGCCCCGCCGTCGTGGGCCCGAAGGAACCTGACGCGTTGCCCGGCGCGGCCTCGGTGGGGCCCGCGTAGAAGACGGGGTGCCGGAGGAGGTAGTCGGGGAGGGGCTTGCCCTCGGCGATGAGGGCGTGGAAGCGGGCATGGGCCTTGTCGCGCGCGGTGAGGACATGGCCGGAGACGAGGAGGGGCGTCCCGGGCTCGAGGGCGCCGAGCTCGCGCGCGAGCTCGGAGAGGGGGCGGTCGAGGTCGACCCGTTTCGCTCCGGGGAATACGGCCTCGCCGGCGGGAAGGAAGCGCGCGGGATCCTCCTCCATCCTCTCGAGCCGGAAGCCCCCTTCGTCGACGATGGCCCTGGCGTGCCGCGAGGCGGCGCAGCAGGCGCCGAAGGCGAGGGGGAGGCTTGCGGCATGGCGGGGAAGGCGGATGGCCCGGGCGTCCATGGCGAGGTGGCTGCCGCCGAACTGCGCGCCGGTGCCCGAGGCCGCGGCGATGGCCGCGATGCGCGACTCCCAATCGGTATCGCGCAACGCGCAGCAGGCAGGGCCCCCGGCGGCGCTCCCGGCCGGGACATGCGCCGCCGCGCCGGTCGGGCTGGCCGCGCGGGGCAGCCGGTCGAGGAGGCCGAGGCCGGCGAGAGTGAGGGCTTCGAGGGCCTCCTCGGGCGAGAGCCCGCCGAGCACGCAGACGATTCGGTAGGGAGGGCAGGCTGAGGGGCCGAGGCCCTTCACGAGGGCTTCGAGCCTGGCCTCGAGGAGGGCGGCCTCGAGGAGGGCCGGCGTCTCCATCGAGAGGGTGGTGCGGCTCATCGAGCCGCCTCCCTTTGCCGAGAAGACAAGGCGATATGCGGAACCGGGCACCGCCCGGAGGTCGGCATGGATGGGGAGGTTGTTTCCCGTGTTGGCCTCGTCGAGGAAGGCGGAAGGCGCGAGGACCGAGGCTCTGAGCCGCCGCGACGCGTAGGCTTCCCGGGCGCCTCGGGCGAGGGCCTCGGCGTCGGATACCTCGCCCGAAGGCGCGAGGCCGTCTCCGCGCCAGCCATGCACGTTGGCCACCCCCGTGTCTTGGCAGAGGGGATAGACGCCCTCGGCGGCCACGGCGGCGTTGCGGATGAGGGAGAGGGCCACGAAGCGCTCCGCGTCGGAGGCATCGGCATCGCCCGCTATGGCCGCGAAGCCCTCGAGCTGGGAGCTGGGGAGGCGGAAGGCTATCTCGCCGAAGGCCTCGCGGGAGAGGGCCTCGAGCGAGGCGGCGTCGATGAAGGGGCGGCCGTCCCCGGCGCGCCCCGGCGGGGGGAGGTCGAGGCAGCGGTAGTCCTTGTCCTCGCCGAAGTCGAGGCAGTCATGCAGGGAGCCTTGTTCGTTCACGGTGCCTCGACTATACAGCGGGGCGGCGAGGGACGATAAGAGGGCCGCCTCTCGCCTCGCTGCCCGGCCGCCTAGAAGGGCCGCTTCACGAGGCGTATCGCGTCTGCAGGGCAGATCTCGTGGCAGCAGTAGCAGCGGAGGCAGGCCCTGTAGTCGATCTCGATCTTCGCTCCCGGCCCTTCCGCGAGGCTCAGGGCCTTGGCGGGGCAGATCTTCACGCAGCCCGCGCAACGCACGCACTTCCCGTGGTCGAAGACGGGGCGGGGGACCATGGCGTTCTTGAGCAGGCGGTGGAGCCATCCCGGGAGCTTTTCCCTGAAGATGTCCGCGTCCGCGGGGAGGACGGGGACGAGCTCGAAGCTGGCGGGCCGCGCTTCCTCGAGCCTGAGACCCCGCAGCTCGATGTCCTCGGGGCGCGCCATCCAGCGTCCCCTGACCTTCGAGGCGAGGCCGCCTTCGCCATCGACGCCTATGCCTTCCCTCGCGCCGCGGCCGAGGAGGTCGGCAAGGTAGGGGATGGTTTCGGGCTTGTAGCCGATGAGGTCCGAGGCTATCCAGTCAAGGGCGAGGGGATCGCGGGAGGCCAGGACGAGGTCGAGCTCCTTGGGCCTGCCGTTGTTCGGCCCCGGGCCTTCCATGGCGACGATGGCGTCCATGAGGGTGAAGTCGGGTGCGGCCGCGAGGGCGAGGTCGGCGAGCATGCCCGCGAATTCGGCGCGGCCCGGGAAGCGGAGGTGGAAGGCGCTCTTCTGCAGGCCGGGGACGAGGCCGAAGAGGTTCTTCACCGCGCCGGAATAGTACATGAGCTGGTGGGTCTTGAGGCGGGGGAGGTCGACGAGGAGATCGGCCTCGGCGAAGGGCTTCGCGAGGGTGAAGCGCCGGACGAGGCGGCCTTCGGGGCATTCGACCTCGGCCCCTTCGGAGAAATCGGCCCACTCGCCGCCGGCCTCGATGGCCGCGTCTCGGATGCCGCATTTCTTGCCCACGAAGTCCTGGGCCTGGAAACCCGGCGAATCGCCGACGAGGACGCGCGAGGTGCCCGCCGCCTTCAGCCAGCGCACGACGGCGGCGACGAAGGCCGGGTGGCTCGTGACGGCGCGCTCCCAGCCATTGGCGTTGAGGAGGTTGGGCTTCACGAGGACCGAGGCGCCCCGGACCTCGAGGCCTCCGGCTTTCTCGATGGCTTCCGCGACACTCTTTGCGACGACCGCGTCATCGTAACCGCGGCAGCTGACCAGGGAAACAGTGGATCTCATGGTGGTCCGACTATAGCCCGGCCTAGAAGAGGAAGTCGAGGCCGAGGTAGAGGCCCCATTCGGCTCCGCTTCCCGGCGTCAGCCCGGCCAGGACTGCCGTCCTCAGGACGAGGGGGGTGGGGTCCAGGGCGAGATCGAGCTCGCCCGCGAGGCGCAGGGGCAGGGCAAGGTCGAGGGGGGAGGCAAAGGAGGCCGCGAGGGCGCGGCAGGAGAGGCCCGCCCTCAGGATCCTTCCCGCAAACCAGAATCCCGCGTTTACCATGGGCGCCACGCCCGCATCGGAGGCGCCGACCGTCGGGATGGTCAGGCGGAGGCCCGGTGCGACGCCGACGCGGAAGCTGCCGAAGGCCGCAGCCGTGGGCAGGGATAGCTCGAGGCCGAAGCTGCCGATGACGGCCGAGTTCCAGGGCTCGCCGCCCGTCGCCGCGCTGTCGTAGGAGGCCCTGAGTAGGACGCCCGCGACGAGGGGTCCCGAACCGGACTCGGGCGCCAGGGGCGTTCCGACCGAGATGGCCGCCGACCAGGCTTCCGAGCCGATGTCGTCCATGGCGGCGGAAGCGCCAAGGGAGACGACGCCGAAGGAGTGGACGAAGGAAGCCTCGAGGCTCGCTCCG
>Ga0209099_1004292_pt1 | contig 10935 bp, 8 predicted proteins | sample AD_JPNHW2_MetaG_FD_184430 | JGI IMG/M metagenome (GOLD analysis project Ga0209099, IMG submission 184430) | Active sludge microbial communities of municipal wastewater-treating anaerobic digesters from Japan - AD_JPNHW2_MetaG (SPAdes) (version 2) | ecosystem: Engineered > Bioreactor > Anaerobic >...
GGCGGACCGCCTTTTTCAGGCTGCGTGTGTCTGTACCTGATGGAGTCTGGGTAATCCTCCTGAGAATATCTGCGGGGGGGATTTTAACATTCACCGCTGACACTGTCTGTTCAAGGTCTGCCTCTATTGTGTTGCTGATTCTTGACCCGCCGCCTGTCGCATTGACCACTTTTACCTTTACCCGTGCAGCCGAGTCCTCAAACCAGAACTTGTAAAGGTCAAATACGAAGTCCGAAATCACCATTCCATTACCGCCGAATGACGGAACATATTTTATACGGCGCTTTCTTATAAGGTTCTGGTTGATCGTGTCAAGTCCCCTGAACCTGCCGGTAAGCACCTGCCAGTCATCGTTGTGGTATGTACCGCTGCAGTGGTATTCCCTGCCGGTGTATGCAAGATCCTGTCCCGTAAGGATAATCGGGTCACAACCCATGTTAAGGAGCAGGTCAAAAGCGCTTGTTGCAACTGATCCCCCTGACTGGACATCGCCCGGTGAAGTTATATATTTTTCAATCCAGTCCATGGCTGGTGTTGTTTCGCGTACCGTGCTGCCGGTTGTATCCTGGTAGTATTTTGACGTGGTGCTGATTATTTTTTTTCCGTCAAAGTTGTTCATGACACTGGGGCAGGCGACTATATCTGCAACAAGAAGCGAATCGCCTGCGTGCGTACCTGTAAAATGCTTACGGGAGTATTTTTGCGCGTCAAGGGTCATCACCAGGTGCGGGGTAATTCCCGCCTTGGTCAGAACCTTGTACGATGTATCCACGCACAGGATTACGGCCCTGTCCGAAATTTTTTTTATTGCATCGAGGTTCCGGCGCAGTGAAGGTCCTGCCGAGACAATAATTCCCGGGTAACCGGTGAACTTCCCGAAGAGTGCGCTTACGGGTAACGAGTCCTCCATATGGCGCAGGTTCATGAAGATGTTCCCCATCCACCTCTCTTCAAACTCAAACCTTGTAAGGAGATCACTGACCTTTGACGAAATCTGCTGTTTGACAATTGAAATTGTACTGTCATAAAATCCGGGATTCATCTGGTACGATGGCCTGTGAATGTAGTGGGATATCCCTGTGAATCCCGACATTCTAAAGTTGTCAAAAAGAATCTGTATATCAGTTTCATCATGGATAACATATACATCATCGAGCGCAGGGCTGTTGACGCTGCGGCAGATTGCTGTTAGTTCAGGGTCGTTCTCTACTGCTATTATTTTTTTATCATGAAATTTTTTTTTAAGGAGGTGAACGTGGTATCCCAGTCCGATACCTGACACAATGATTACTGAATTTCGGCCCGGGTTAAAGTACTCGATGCTCCGCTCAGCCTCTTTTACCGGATCATACGCGGAGTGTATCCTTATCTCTCTTTCGTTACCGTCCGTTTTAACCGAAAGCGTTTTAACTCCGCTTCTTGAGTCGGAAACAATATATGCGGGCATCAGGCTCTATCCCACCAGCGAGAGGTGGTTGAGGTAGTTGTCTTTGATCTTCTCATGGAAGTTTTTAATCTCTTCAAGCGATCTGATTTTAAGCCACTTCAGTATATCTGTTTCAAGGTAGTAGTAGCTGTATTTGTTTGATTCCACTCCGCAGAGCATGTTTGCCGTGTAGACTATCCACGTCAGAATTTTATAATCGGTTTCAACATTAAGCGGAGAATGGTGAAATTCGATTGCCCTGGTCAGGTCTGCGGGGAAGTTCCATTTGTGTGCAATCAGACCGCCAATCTCGGCATGGCTGACACCGATTGATATCTCTTCGAGTATTGATGATGAACGCATCTGTTTGTTCTTTGTGATCTCTGAAATTATATTCACTATATTGGGATCCGCAGAGAGGAGAACAATTTTCCCGATATCGTGCAGCAGGCCTGAGATAAATGCTGAATCCGCCAGGACGCCCAGTCCTTTTTTCTTGGCGATCTCCCTTGCGTAATAAGCAACCCGTATGCAGTGTTCCCATATTACTTCGAATTTTTTATATTTGTTATCGAGTATTTTCCTTGTGGCGCTGGCGGTGAGTATAAGGTTGAGATTTTTGAGACCGATAATTTTTACTGCATCCTTTATGGTAACAATTTTTTTACCCGGCACAAATCCTGCCGAATTGGAGAGTTTGATAACATCAGCCGTTAGAGACGGGTCCCTGCTGATCCTTTCGGATATCGCATCTATTGTCGCGTTCTTTTCTTTGCAGAGCCTCTGGAGTTCAATAATATTTTCAGGGAATGTGGGGAGAGACTCAACGTCTTTGAGAATTCTCCCTTTTACATCCGAAACAATGTCATGATCTTTGAGCTGCTCGGGGATGAATATGGAGACAGTCACACCCTTGTCGTTATGGTTAATGGTCAGGTTGTCTGCGCCGATTCCTGAATTTCGAAGCAGGAAGATCATAAGAACAAGTCCCAGCCCGGCACCTTCGGTGGAATCATAAACATCATTGTATGCGTCGGCCAGGTTCTGAAAGTTTTTTGACTGTTCTATCCTGTCCCTGATTCTTTTAAACTCTTCTTCAATAATTGTGACATTATTGAAAACTGAAAAATTTATTTCCCTGCCATGCCGGCTGAATGTTACTGAAATATGATACCTGTTCTGTGTAAGGATGTCGGATCTGATCTCGTCAAGGTTATAGAGGAAATCATCCTTGAAGCTGCACATTAACTCGTCATATTTTTCGGTATCGTTTATACTCACGCCTGATTTTTCAAAGTATATCCTTTTCAGGTTAGCCTTAAACGCATTGAAGATTATCTCCCTGATTATGGTAATGAGGGTTTCGAGAAGAAATACATTACCCTGCCTGGAAAGTATCTTTAGTAGAATGGCATTAATTTTCAGAAGGTTGGCTTCATCAATAAATTTGAACGAAACGGTAATATCATCGCCTTTCTGGATTTTTTCAGTTATGTTTATGTCATCAGCAATAAGTAGTTCCATATTCTTTTCCGGGTATATCAGGATCTGTCACTGTGTCTGATTGTAACCTTGATGTTCTCCTTCTGCAATATTTTCAGAAAACCGGTAAAACCTGTATTGATTGAATCCACATTCCTGACAATACATTCCTCAATAATAAAATCATTCATCAGAATACGGCATGCAGATATATTATTATAGGTACTATTTGAAATTTCAATTATTTTTATGTCAGGATGAATTTTTCTTAGTAATAATAAACTCTCTTCTTTAAATATGTTCTGCCCGTCCAGTTCAAGTATAAGTTTCAGGTGATCCTGATTACGTTCAATCCTGATACCTTCAGCCGGTTGTGCAATCCTTTTATCAGAATCGGACTCATTTCTCCCGTACTTGAGCAGTATTGCAGATGATATAAGCGCAATAAAGACCGGCCAGGCTTTCATCCTTGAGAAAAACCTCAGATTGATCAGCGGGAAAAGGGAAATAATCATAACCGCTGCCGGAATAACAGCATCGTCGATGAAAAAATTAAGCTTCAGGGATGCGGCATACTCGTTCAACCCGAAAACGCACTTACTGAGAAGTGAGACAGGCACTGCAGATAATGTTGCAGTTACAGGTGAAATTAAAGAAATGCCGAGAATTACGAGTGATAATAATGTAATGACTGTGATTAATGGTATTTCAATAAGATTTGTAATAAACCCGGCCGGGTTAAACTGGTTCATGTGAAGGTAGATTAAAGGGTATGCCGCAAGCTGTGCAGCGAATGTCACGGCAAGTGACCTGCTCACCGGTGCCGGCAGATTATTCGTAGATTCCCTGTACCTGTTGTAAAAAAAGAGAATCCCTGCCGTGGCCCCGAAACTCAGCTGAAAACCCGGATTGTAAAGTTCCCATGGCATCAGCAGTATAATAATTGAGCCCGCAAGGTATAGTGAATTGAATGAATTTTTCTCCCGCGACAGAAAAAATCCGGCTATCATGAACATGTACATGGCAGAAGCGCGCACAAGGGAAACCGGCATGTCGGTAATCAGCAGGTAGAATACTGTAACTGCTGCAGATATGAACAGGGCCTTGCGCCTTCCTGTACCCAATGGAATAAGCAGCAGCATGGGAATTGATGCTGCGAGTGCTATGTTCATCCCTGAGGCTGCCAGCAGATGCAGCGTGCCCGCATCCCTGAAATGCATGATGGTCCTCTTCTCAAGATACGATGTGTCTCCAAAATAGATCGCGATAAGCAGGGCTGAAACAGGGTGGGGGAAAACTGCCGCGATTTTTTCCCTGGCAGAATCCTGCAAAGATATTCTCAAGGTTTTTGTTCCTCTGTCCATTACAGAAATCTCAGTATCATCAACAGTCCCCCTGAAATGGATTCCCTCGCGCGTCAGCCTGAGCAGGTAACCGTTTTTACCGGCATCTATCCGGCTGATGCTTTTATGTACAGCAATGATGCTCCCCCGGTTGATTACTGAACTGCCGGTATATGTTAATATACCCCTGGCGTGAAATCCGGGGCTTGATTCGCAGGTAAAATAGAGGTCGCTGTTATATCTTTTTTTATCTACACTTTCAATCTCTGCGATAAAACCTGAAATTTTTACAGGGAGGTGTTCCTGTTTAAGAATTTTTCCGGTCTTAACGCTGATGAGTAAAGACAATAGCGCAAGGAAAAGTGTGAACAGGATTAGTACGGCCGCCCTTTTTTTCGTTGAGTCCAGGTAAATAGAGTAGCTGCGGAAAGTAATGTAAGACGCTGCGGCAAAGAGGAGCAGCAGCATAATCATGGTCGTGATCGTGAGTGCGTCACGGCATTTATAAGAAAAGAGAGTTGAGAGGAAAATCCAGGTGCAGACCGGCGCGGAGAGGACCGCGCTGCCGCGTACTATTTTTTTATATCCTTCCAACTTTGAATACAAATCCGGCCCGTATGCCTGCAGAAATCGATGATGTCTCCTCTCCGATTCCAAAGCTGCCGTATCCGGCGTAGATATCTACAAAAAGTTTTGTTGTCGGTGTTGTGGTGAATACAGCGGTTACCGGGAGCATAATCCCCGCGCTGCCGTTGTAGTCCATGTTTGAAGGTGGTGATGCGAAATAGAATCCAAGTCCGCCGCCTGCAGAGAACCAGCTGTTTACCGGGTAAAGGTACTTCCCCGCAATCGATGTCTCAAGATACATCAGCGTGAAATCAAGGCTGTTGTAAATATATTTTATCTGAAAATCTCCGCAGAAACTGCCTGCAAAGATTTCCACTGCCGCGCCTCCTGAATAAAACATTCCGGACATGCTTTTTGATTTTGTTTCGGTGTCGAACCAGTCAGTGTAGCGGGCATTGATTATCCCTGCTGACACTACAGGGCCGATGTATGTGAAGTTGAGTGTATCGTCATCCCTGTATTCAGGTTCGCTTTCGATGCCCTGGGCAGAGAGGGGCGCTGAAGCTGCAAAGAGGAGCAGGGCTGCGAGTATGGTTAAAATGTATCTGTAATATTTCATATCATTTTATATTCAGCGGATTTTTTACCACCTGGGCGCTTGAAGGTACGTCAAAACTGAAAAGGTTTGCCATTACCGGCGCCGTGGTGCTTACATTTGACAGGGAGAAGCTGACTGATCCCCCGTCTTTAGATTTAAATACCACCCTTTTCAGGAAGAATGATGAATCAAGAATGAGCAGTATTTCATTGTATGTTTTTTCGTTGGACTTGAGTTTGATTGTATAGCCGCCCGGTCCCTGGGCTGTAACTATGGCAAGATAACCTGAAGTGAAAGCGGTTATTCCGCCCGAACCACCCCCTGCAAGGTCCTGTACACCGCATATGTTGTTGCCGGGGGAGTATATCCATAAACTTTTACCATTTGATACAATAATCTGTCCTGCGGGTGAACTGAATTTTATATATATCTTGCCGGGATTCATATACTTGAAACTGCCTGTATAGGTCTCGCCCGTGGAATTTGTCCATGAGATTATGCCTGTCATTTTGCTGATGCCGTTCATCCTGTTCCTGAAGTTTGCCATGGCTTCATCGCCTGTTAAAGCCCATGAGCCGGTTGCCGTGAAAAGGATAATGAGTGTTAAAATTGATGTTTTTACTGTTTTCATTGCCGTCCTTTATTAATGAATACGATCTGAGTTATAAAAAAGTAAAAAATTTTTCAAAAAAAGTGAAAAAAGTTTTTACGAAACTGCGTTTTCAGGGGCTGCCGTCCCTTTTACCCCGTTTAAACTGAATTTCAAACCTGTGATAACATTAATACCACAAGCATTCAAGTTATACATACTTATGTAGTTTCAGGGTTTATTTATTTCAAGAATTAAATATCTGCATAATAAGTTTAATTATTGCGGAAAAAACTTATTGGCGGCATATTTATTTTAATAGTAATAAGTTGAATCAAACATAAAATTACTCCCTGATTATTGCAGAAGGGTAGAGAGGATTTGTTAACCATGAAGAAGTTCATCCTGTTTGTCATCTTTATAACATGTTCGTTTGTGCTGCCATATTATTACCATACTGAAATCTACAGGTTTTACCTGAAATTCTATTATTCGCACAGGTACCAGGGCAACGAGTATATGGACAGGGCCCGGAAACTTTATGATGAAGGGAAGTATGCAGAACTTCGGGAATTTGCTGAACCGCTTCTCTATGTTTATATGGATAACAATGAACTGAAGAGGCTGACAGGCATGGGCATGATCAGGCTTGGCGATGAACTTAAGGGTGCGGAACTATATACTTCAGGAATGGAAAACGGAAAATATAATGAATTCGAGGCGGCTAAAGTAATAAAGACACTCTATTACGGTGAAGCCTATGGTGATGTGCTGTACTACTATGAACGAAAAATACTCAGGAACAATATGGATATTTCGTACTATTACGGGGTATCGTTATTCAGGGCTGACCGGATTGACGAGGCTTATGAAATGTTTATGAACTCAAAAAGAGGAGGCTACAGCGATACGCAGATGCTTTACTATCACATCGGCCTGGTGCTGGAGAAGAAAAAGAAATACAGCGAAGCTGCAGAATACCTGGTTCAGGCTTATAGCAGCGGTCCTGCGGATGAGGACCTGGTGAATGCCCTGGTAAGGATTTACAGCACACTTGGCATGTATGACAGGGCTGAAGTCCTGCTGAGGAAGAAAAAGAATTAATCTGTCATTCGATTACTGCAAGGGGTGAGGTTAAATCTGTAATTATTTTTTTTGTGACTTCATCCACTGAATCGCCCTCTATCCCGTACTGGAAGCTCATGAGCCTGTTATTTCTGATATCAACACACCTGTACCACGCAGTGTCATGGTCATCATTAAAACCTATTATTATGATGTAGTCCAGTTCACTGTCCTGCCTGCTGATAGAGGCCAGCACCTCATCCATGCTTTTTTTGAAATTGAACGCGAACCTGTTGTATGTAGCCCGGGCGCTGATAATATCCCTGTAGTATTTTACGCCTGACCATGTACCGTGCAGCAACTCAACCTGGCTTTTCGCGGTTACGTAGTCGAGAGATGCGTTGGCTGCCTCAATTTTCATGAACCTTTCGATTGAATCATCGTCAAGGTATGAATAGAGGTCATTGCCGTGAATGGGTGATACCCTGTAGCCCGATGTCATGAAAGCGTAGTAGCATCTGTTAAGCTCGTCACCCTCAATATTGCTAAGGATGGCGACTTTGGATTTCTTCTTGATTACGTCTAACTTGTAGGCCGTGTGTTTATCAATATAATTCTTTAACTGCGTGGCAATCTTGTCAACAAGGCGGAATATCCCCATTTCGAGTTCTCCTGTATCCTCGAAAGTGAATACCGTGTCCGAACCTATTTTATAAACCGATATTCTCACCTTTACCCTGTTATTATCATCAGGAGTGAATGTTCCGTAAATAAGGATGTCCGCAGGAATGGATTCGGACAGAACTGCCAGGTCATCCTCGTAGATCATTCTTTCCGCCTTGTTAAGGGCGTTTGTATTTTTATCGACAAGAAACTGGAGTTTATTGGGGCTCATGGTGCGGACTTTGTAGCGGTTTCTCATTGCACTTGCGATGGATTTGGGGAATACCTCTTCAAGGTAATCATATTCCTCATCACCAGTAGTATTGATAAAATAACCGAACGCAAGCTTGTCAGCTGCATCAAGACGCAGTGCCGGGATGCATAAAATCAGGATCAGGGCTGTCAGCGAGAAAAACCTTTTCATTGTATTACTTGCCGCTGATTCCTGTTATAAAGTGATTGGTAATTGTTTCAATATTGTCCGTGTAGCCTGTGGGGTAGTTCTCTATGAAATCAATCTCAAATGTACTGAGGTTGATCACCCTTGCCCAGCTTACCTTTTCCCAATCTTTAAGATCAAGGAGTACAAGGTATTCAACGTCCCATTCATCCCGTATCTGTTTCAGAAAAGAGACCTTGCTAAGTTCAAAATTATACACATGCAGTTTATACATGTTTTCATATGTTTTCTCAACGGTCGGAACTGTGTCCCCTGAAATGTCATATGAAAGTTTTTTAAGGTCGGTAATATCATATACGTCTTTGAATGTGTACAGGTCAGATGCATTTACAGCTTTAACCTGGTATCCCTTTTTCATGAAGGCCACGAGGACAACGTTTTTGAGATTATTGGGTGAATCAATAATAATACCGATTTTTGAACTGGCCGGAATCCGTGCTTTGGAGTGTAATACACCCTTCTTTGCAGAACAGGAAACAAGAGCTATGGAGAATGCGAGAATAAGTATTGCGCTTTTTTTATAATTATTTAATAACATTGTACTACCCCGCCTGAATGTTTTATAAGGGAACCTTTATAAAATACAATTTGGATGTTCCCTTGTGGGCACAACTTCTGTAAAAATCAGAATTTTTTATGATGGTATTTAGGAAAATTCTGATTTTTAGAGGTACCCATAAGAAACTAATACCTTAATTTAATATTCGTCAATATTTAATTAATGGTATAGAATTAAATATAATACTATTTCCCGCGGAAACAATAAAGTAGTGATAAAAAAACTCCATCGCTGTGATGGAGTTTTTTTATGCTGCCCGTCACCAGTTCGGCGATGAACACATATGTTTTTATGCACGGGGAAGGTTTATTTGCCCTGTTTTGTCATGTATTCTTTAAATCCGTCCCTGTTAACGCCGCTCTTCTGTTTGAGTTCTTCAATGTACCTGTTCATTTCCATATAAAGCTTTCTCTGTTCAAGGTCTTTTCTGCAGAGTTCAATGGCTTCATTTGCTGTGTACTTGGAGAGTTTTGATTTATACTTTGTGTAGTATTCGTTAACTTCTTCTTCTGTAACTACAATCTTGTTTTTCAGTTTTTTTGTCAGATAGTAGGTCATAACAGTCTGGTACTTTGAGAGTTCTATAACAGTGTTCAGTTCCTCTTTATCGATGACACTGTCATCCATTGCCGCGGCGTATACGACTTTGCTGTTGATCAGGCTGTCAAGAAAGAACTGCTTGTTAAGATACTGGTGCATCTGTGAGGTCATGGGATCCTGGGCAAGTTTATCTATTTCTTCGTTGGTTTCTTTGTTTTCCATCATCCTGTTTTGTACATAATAGTACCTGTTGAGATCCTTAATTGTGATTGTCTCACTTCCAATTTTAGCGGCCCACTCCCTGGAGAAGGGGTTGTCGCAGGAGATAAAAAACATTATTGCAGATACAAATAATGCTGTGAGAAATGAATATCTGATTTTCATTATATTATCCTTGTATATAAGTTAGTTTTACGCAGTAGCGGAAATTTTAAAAAAGTAAGCTATAATCAGCAGGTATGTATGAATTGTTGCAACCATTTTTTTAGGTCGGACAGCTTTTTTTCTGCTGTTTTGGAATCCGGCCTGAAAACAAGTATCTCCGGGTCTTTACGGTCAGGGGTGAACCTTTTATCACCTGAAATCGCCTTTGCAAGCTTTTCCCTGGGGATTGTGCATCCGGCTGAAATCCTGATATTAATTTTTGCATTCTCTTCGAGTATATGATCAATGAGCAGGGAGGAGGCCATCGCCCTTATCCTTTCCAGGTCAACAAGCACGTTCACCTCGACAGGGGGGGTGCCGAACCTGTCTATCATTTCGGATTCGAGCATGTCGACCTCGGCCGATGTTTCGCATGACTCGAAACGTTTGTAGAATTCAATCTTCTGCTTGTCATCGCTTATGTATGAGTCCGGTATGAAAAAATCAGTCTTCAGGAAGAGCGATGTGCGGAAGTACTGCCTGTGTTCGTCGCCGCGGAGTACACGGATCTCGTCTTCAAGCATCTGGCAGTAGAGGTCAAATCCCACATCCATGATATTCCCCGACTGTTCGTGCCCCAGAATGTTCCCGGCTCCACGTATCTCAAGGTCCTTCATGGCTATTTTGAACCCGCTCCCCAGCTCGGAGTATTCGGATATTACTTTCAGCCTCTTCTGGGCCTCCTCTGTGAGCGTCATGTGGCGGGGGTAGAACAGGTACGCGTAGGCCTGGACGACAGACCTTCCCACGCGGCCCTTCAGCTGGTAGAGCTGTGACAGTCCGAATGTGTCAGCCCTGTTTATTATGATTGTGTTCACGTTGGGCATGTCAAGTCCTGATTCGATTATCGTTGTGCTTATGAGCACGTCGAATCTGCCTTCAATAAAATCGATCATGATATCTTCAAGTTCGTGTTCATGCATCTGCCCGTGGGCGACACAGAAGGTAGCCTCCGGAACAAGTTTTTCGAGCATTGTCTTCTGCACCTCTATGGTCTGCACCCGGTTGTATACGTAGAAGACCTGGCCTCCGCGCTTGATTTCGGCCAGTATGGCTTCGCGAAGTATGTCAGGGTTATCCTCGATCACATAGGTTTCTATGGACTGGCGGTTTTCGGGAGGGGTTGCGATTATGGTCAGGTCGCGGATCCCCGCCATTGATATGTGCAGTGTGCGCGGGATCGGGGTTGCGGAGAGGGTGAGAACATCCACAAGCGCCCT
>Ga0209099_1004293_pt1 | contig 10934 bp, 6 predicted proteins | sample AD_JPNHW2_MetaG_FD_184430 | JGI IMG/M metagenome (GOLD analysis project Ga0209099, IMG submission 184430) | Active sludge microbial communities of municipal wastewater-treating anaerobic digesters from Japan - AD_JPNHW2_MetaG (SPAdes) (version 2) | ecosystem: Engineered > Bioreactor > Anaerobic >...
AATGATCTTAACAAGTTTATGAGCCAAACCGACAAGAAATGGTCACTGCAGCGCTACAAAGGTCTTGGAGAAATGGATGCGGAACAATTGTGGCATACCACCATGGATGCAGACAACCGAATCATCTTGCAGGTCAATATTGAAGATGCCATTCAGGCAGATGAGATCTTCTCCGACCTGATGGGTGACAACGTGGAACCGCGAAAAGAATTTATTCGAGCTAACGCCAAATACGTAAGTAACCTGGATATTTAAGAGGATAAATGAAAGATGGTTTAAAACCAGGGGGGTATGAAGAAATTGGGACAGGATAACCTTTTTAATAAAATCATTCCAATTGATATCGAAAAAGAAGTACGCAAATCGTTTCTGGAATATTCCATGAGCGTTATCGTATCACGCGCGCTTCCTGATGTGCGTGACCAACTGGGGTGCGCCCTACGACGGCCGTTGGTTCGACTTCAGCACCTACGAAATCGTGCCGACCAACGCCGTGCTTGAACCCGGCGCCGCCTATTACTATCTGCGGCGCGGCGAAGAAACCACCCTGTCGTTCTAACGAGGACAATGTGGGTAATTTACTCGCATATTTTCCAAGCTTGTTCCTACAGACGTCTCGAGATACGTAAGGCAATATGAAAATGAAAATGCGTGCAATGAATGCGAAATCACTGAGACATGGATGGCTTGCGCGGCTCGGGCTGGCGCTGACGTTGGGCTGCGCCGGAACGGCGCGGGGCAGCGTGACGACGTACGCGGAAGGCTTCGACTCCACGACGGCGGGATGGGTGGATCGGGACACGAACGAGATGGTGGTGGCGCACGCGGCGGGCGCGGGCAATCCGGCCGGTTCGCTGGCCGGGACGTTCGCGGAGCAGTCGCTGCCGGTGCCGGAGGTGGACGCGTTCCGGGCGACGACGGACTCGTCGGGCGGGCGGCTGACGGGGAACTATTGGGAATATCAATCGGCGTTCTACGGTTGGTCGTTCGATTTCAATGCCGAAGACGTGCAGCCCTCGACGTTGCAGGTGCGGTTCCGGGGCAACGGCAGCACGTTTTTCGCGAACGTGCTGCCGCAGGTGGGCGCCGTTGGTCAATGGAAGACCATCGCGACGCCGACGACGTACGCCGGCGGTTGGTTCGGCGGCACGGCGGCGCAGTGGTCGAACGCCTTGGCGAACGTGGAGTGGGTGGAAGTGCAGGTGGCGCGCAACGGGGCGACGGCGCAGGACTACCGGCTGGACAACTTCGACAACAATCAGCCGTTGATCGAGCAGTCCGCGCTCGGCGACCGGGCGTGGTACGACGCCGACGGCGACGGCGTGCAGGACGCCGACGAGACGCTGGGGATCAAGAATCTGCCGGTGGCGCTGCTGGATGCGGCGTCGAACGGCGTGTTGGCGACGACGACGACGGATGCCAACGGCAATTACGCGTTCAGCGGGCTGGCGGCGGGCACCTACGTGGTGCGGTTCGACGCGTCCAAGGAAGCCAGTTTGGCGCCGAGTCCGATGGACGTCGGCGGGAACGACGCGACGGACAGCGATGCGGCGACGAACGCGGCGAGCGGCGCCTACGCCTGGACGCAGCCGATCGCCATCGGCGTGGCGGCGACCAATCTGGCGGTGGATCTCGGCCTGGCGCCGAAGGACGGCACGCGTGCCGTGCTGGCGGAAGTCTGGGGCGAGTGGACGGACGGCGCGGCGCACGTGGCTTGGCGCGCGGCCGGGGAATGGGGCACGGCGGGCTACAACGTGTATCGGGTGGCGGCCGAGGGCGGCGCGGAGACGCGGTTGAACGCGCAGCTGGTGGCCTCGACGTTCGCGGAAGGCGCGCCGATGTATGCGGTCGCGGACGCGGCGGCGGAGAAGGACGCGGCGGGCGTCTATCGTCTGGAAGAAGTGGAATGGACGGGCCGGACGCGCGATCTGGGGACGCACGCGGTGCGGTTCGGCGCGGAGCCGGCCGTGGCTCGGGCGGCCCGGGCGGCGGCGCAGGCCCAGGCGGCGGCGCCGAAGGCGGCGGAGTCGGCGGCGATCGCGGGCGGGACGGCGGCCACGTTGAAGGTGTTCGTGGAGACGGACGGCGTGTATGGCGTGAGCCTGCCGGCCATCGCGGCGGGCATGGGCGGCGCGGCGGACGCGTGGCGCGCCTTGGCGGCGTCGAACGGATTGGCCGTTTCGTCGCAAGGGCGGCTCGTGCCGGCGCTCTACGATGCGCAAAACGACCGGCTGGTGTTCTGCGGCGCGGCGCCGGAACCCAACGGCATCACGCACCAGGCGGCCTACCTGATTTCCAAGGGGGCGGGCCTGGCCATGCCGCGGCGCGCGCCCGGTGCCGCTTCCGGCACGGCGACGTTCCCGGTCGAGGAGCGGTTCGAGCAGAATCTGCATCTGGGCAACGCGGCGTTGCCGACGATGCCGGAAGACGGCTATTACTGGCAATCCATCGTGGCTTCGACGAATGCGCTGGGCGGGCGGCGTTCGTTCCCGCTGGACCTGACCGGCCATGCCGGCGGCGACGTGGCGTTGAAGATCCGCCTGATGGGCTGGTCGGACACGACGAACGATCCGGATCACCGCGCGGAAATCCGCTTCAACGGCACGCTGGTGGGCACGCTTGATTTCGACGGGCAGGCGACGGCGACGGCCGAAGTGACGGTGCCGGCGGCGCTGGTGGTCGATGGCGCAAACACCTTGGTGGTGAAGGGCGTGCTGCTGGCGGGCCGCAGCCACAGCCAGTTCGCGGTGGATTGGATCGAGGCGGCGTTCTTGCGGCGGCTGGCGCCGCGGTCGGGCACGGCCTTCATCCGTGCGGGCGGAGTGGCGGCGGCGTCGGCGGCGGCGTTCGCGAACCCGCTGGTCTTTGCGTTCGACAAAGCGGGCAAGCCGACCTGGATCGCCGATGAAACGGGTGCGTTGCCGACCAAGGCGTGGGCGCCGGCGGCCACCGACGCGCGCTGCGCGGCGATCGAGCGCGCGGCCGTTCCGGAACTGGCGCCGGTCGCGGCGGCGAGCGACGCGTGGTTCCTGGCGGCGAGCAACCGGATCGATTATCTGGTGATCGCGCCGCGCGCCCTGACGAATGCGGCGCAGGCGTTGGTGGACTATCGCGCGTCGCAGGGATTGCGCGTGGGCTTGGCGACGTTCGAGGACGTGTGCGATCTGATGGCCGGCGGCGTGCGGACGCCCGAGGCGATCCGGACTTTGCTGATCCAGGCGAAAGCCACGTGGGCGGCGGCGCCGTGGCTGGTGGTGCTGGCCGGAAACGGACACTACGACTATCTGGGCCGGTCGGCGACGAAGGCCAACCATCTGCCGCCGCTCATGCGCCGGACGCAAGAAGGAACGTGCGCGGCCGACGGGTTGTTGGGCGATTTGAACGGCGACGGGCTGCCGGACGTGGCGGTGGGCCGCTTGCCGGCGCAAACGGCGGACGATCTGGCCGCGATGATCGGCAAGATCGAAACCTATGAAGCGGCGTTCGGTTCCGACTGGGAAAACCAGCTGGTGTTCGTGGCGGATGCGACCGACACGGGCAACGACTTCGCGGCGGCGAACGCGCGGCTGGAAGCGCTGGTGGCGAAGCCGCATGCGGTGGCCGCGCAAATCCGGGTGGACGAGACGACGGCGGCGGCGGCCGGGGAACGGCTGGCGGAAAGCTTCCGCAACGGCGCGGGCTTCATCCACTTCACCGGCCACGGCGGCGTCGAGACGCTCGGGGCCGCGGATCTGCTGGACGCGACCGGCGTGGCGGAATTGCGCAATGCGCAGCGGCCGACCGTGCTGGTGGCCTTGAGCTGCCTGGCGGGTCGTTTCGAGGAACCGGCGGCCGCCAGCTTGGGCGAAACCCTGCTGCGGCAGGCCGACGGCGGCGCCGTGGCGGTGCTGGGACCGTCCGGCATCTCGCGCAACGATCCGGCCACGGAACTGGGCGCGGCGTTCTACCGGGCCGCCTTGCAGGAAGGCGTGGGCACGGTGGGCCAGGCGTTCCTGCGGGCGCGGCGGGCGCTGCCGGCGGACGGCCATGCGGCCGACACGCTCGCGATCTACAATCTGCTGGGCGATCCGGCCCTGCGCATCGCCGGCAACCTGGGCGGGGCGGCGGCGACCGATTTCGCCCAATGGCGGTGGCAGAACTACGCGCCGGCGGAACTGGCGGATCCGGAAATCGGCGGCGCGGAGCCGAGCTTCCTGCGCTATGCGTTCGGCGACGTCGGCGGGCTGCTCGGGCTGGGGACGGCGGCCGGCGACGGCTTCGAGCTGAGCTGGAAGCGGCGGGCGAACCGGCCGGACGTCGAATATCGGCTGTATCTCTCGGAAAACCTGCGGCAGTGGAATGCGCAGACGGAGGAGGAGCTGCCGACGGTCGGCGTGGTGGCGGATCCGGACGGCGTCATGGAGACGGTGCGCACGCGGCTGAATCAGACGAATGCGGCGAAAATGTTCATGGGGATCAAGGCGGTGCGGAAATGAAGAATGCTTCTTTCATGGCGAAGCTGGCGGCGGTTGGGCTGGCGGTCGGGAGCTGGGGCGCGGGACCGGCGGCGGCGGCGATCTTGATGTACTCCGCCGTGGTGGACAACGACGGCGCCTATTTCGAAAGCGGCACCGGCGGCGACTTCACGCTGTCCCAGTTCAATTCCAGTCTCGGGACGCTGCAGAGCGTGGTGCTCACGCTCACGGCGGCCGCCCACGGCGGCTCCATCTGGGTGGACAACGAATGGACCGCGGCCGGCAAGGTCCAGCTCGAATTGGGAACGGCCGTGACCCTTTGGACGCCGGAATCCGCGCAATTGGATTTCGCGCCGTCGTCCGCGACCCCGTTGAGCGCGCTGGCCGCCGACGAGGCCGGCGACGGCTCCGGGACCGATTTCACGGGCGCCGACAGCCTGCAATTCAACGCGGGAGCGGTTTCGGAAACGCAAACCTACGTGCCCGGCGACTTGTCGCTGTATCTGGGGTCGGGCCTGTTGACCTATTCGTTCTGGGGCGAAAGTTTCAGTTCGATCTTGGCCTTGTCGCCCTTGGACACGGCCGGCCGTTTGACCGACAGCACGGTGCTGTCCGCCTATGGGCTCACCGCTTCGATCGCCTACACCTATGCGCCGGCCAGCAGCGGCGGGGGCGACAGCGGGGGCGGCGAAGAGGGCGGCGGGGACGCGGGCGGCGGCGGCAACGTGCCGGAGCCGGGCACGCTCTCGATGGGTCTGGTGCTGGCGGGCTGCGCGCTGGCGCGGTGGCGGAAGGGCCGGCGCCGCGAACGGCAGGACGCGCCGTCGGAGCTGCCCTCCGTTTGAGAGGAACCCTGCGCATGAACGCCGTTGGCCGCCAGAGCTTCGTTCGCCGTTTGGGAAGAACGGCGGCGACGGTGTTGCTGCTCCCGTTCGATCTGTTGCGCCTGACCCGCCTGTTCGTCGCCTTGACGGTCCGGTACGTCGTGCAGATCTATTTGAACCTGCTTTCCGGCCTGCCGCGCCAGCGCCCCCCGACGATGGAATTCTATCCGTGCCGCCGCGCCAGCGCCGCCGGCAACTGGGATGGCCAGGAACGCTTCGTGGTTCGTCGCGCCGCCACGTTGCGGATGCTGGGAATTTTCTGCGGCCGCCGAGACGTGTGTCTGCGCGGATCCGGTGCGGACGAATCGGAACTGGCGCATCGGATGCGGCTTTCGCGCGCGGAATGCGCGCGGATGGCGCTGTGTCTGGCCTTGAGTTGGAGCCTGTTGATCGGGGTGCCGCTGGCCGCCGGATCCGCGGCCTGGGCGGCGACGCGCGGCCGCGACCGGGCGCAGGCATATCGGTTGGCCGCGGATCGCTTGCTGGAAAACGACGAATGGAGCAAGGCCCGGATCCAATATCTCAATGCCATCCAGCAACGGCCCTCCGATCCGGCGGCGCACTGGGGCTTGGCGCGCTGCAACTTGAAGCTGGAACGCGCCGCGGAGGCGCGCAACTCGTTGGAACGCACGTTGGAGCTGGATGCCGATCACGCCGCCGCCAGCGCCGCCTTGATCGATCTTCTTTTGGCGCAAGGCAATGCCGGCGCCGCTCTCGAGCACGCCGAACGAGCGGCCCAGGCGTCGCCGGACGCCGTCGAGACGCAGCTGCGCCTGGGCGAATGCCTGCGGCAGCTGGGACGGCAGCGAGCCGCTCGGCAGCAAGCGGAGGCGGTTTTGAACCGGCAGCCGGAAAACGGTCGGGCGTTGGTTCTGGCGGCATTGGCCAGCGCCGAGTCCGGCGACCGGAAAGCGGCGTTGGAATATCTTGAGCGCGCCACGGCCGTCTTGCCGGAAGACCACCAGGACCGGTTTTCGGCAGCCAAGGTGTACGTGTTGTGCGGGCAGCCGGAAGCCGCCAAGACCCAGCTCGAGAAACTGCTGGCGCGGGACCCCGCCAACGTGCCGGCGCTGCAGGAACTGGCGGAAATGCAATTGGCTTCCGGCGACTTGGCGGGCGCCATAGCCCAGTATCAGACGCTGGATCGCCTGCCGACGAGCACGCCCGCGATCGGAATCCGGCTGGCGGAGCTTTTGCTCGTGGCGCAGCGGCTGGACGAAGCATTTCAGAAAGGCTTGGATTTGGAGCGCGCCTGTCCGAACAGCGCGGCGGGACCGCTGGTGCTGGGCAGCGTCTATTATCTCCGCGATCTCTGGGGCGCCGGCGCGGAACAATGTCGCCTCGCGCTTCGCCGCGCTCCCGATTCGATCGCCGGCAAGATTCTCCTGTGCCGGATTTTGATGCGCCAGGAGCAATGGGACGAGGTGCTCTCTTGGCTGTCCGGCTTGCCGAAATCGGCGCGCGACACCTTGGACGTGCGCCTGATGCTGGCCGAGTGCCACGTCGCGCGCGAGGACCGGCAGGCGGCCCAGGCGCTGCTGAGCCAAATTTGCGCCGATTGGCCGGACGTGGAGGCGCCGCATCTCTTGTTGGCGCGCCTGCAACTGGCCGTGGACGACGGGGAGAAGGCGATCGCCAGCTATCGCCGGGCGCTCGAGATCAATCCGGAGCACCCGCTGGCGCTCAACAATCTCGCCGCGCTGTTGGCCGCCCGCGAGGCGGGCGCCGCCCAGAACGTCGAAGAAGCCTATCGACTGGCCTCGAAGGCGTGGAGCCTGCGGCCCGGCAATCCCGAGATCGCCGAAACGCTGGGTTGGATCCAAGTGCTGCGCGGCGAATGCGACCGGGGCCATGCGATGCTCCGCTACGCCGTTCGGCAGCAGCCGCGCAATCCCGTGGTCCACTACCACCTGGCCTATGCCTTGGCCGGCCTGAATCGCCTCGAGGATGCCCGCAGCCAGTTGGAATTGGCTGAAAAGCTCCAACCGAACTTGGCCGCCGGCAAGGAATTCCAAGCCCTGCGGGCCAAGCTGTCCCGCCCCAAGGATACCGCCGCGGCCGGGACATGAATGCGCTCGCCAGCACTCGACCGGCGAAGTTCGCCAGCCGGTTCGTGGCTGGCGAAGCCGGCTGGGGCGCGCTCGTCGTCGGCGCGTGGCTGGCCTTCAGCTGGGCGCCGGCCCGCGCGGTGGTGCCGGTGTATCTCCACGATCCGAATTATTCCCACGGCCTGCTTTTTCCCTTGTTGGTCCTTTGGCTGGTCTGGCGAACCCGCCAGCGGCTGGAACGAGCCGGCGACGGCCTGCGCTGGCCGGGGTTCGCATTGCTGGCGGCCGGCGCCGGGCTGACGATCCTGGGTCATTGGTATCACGTGGCGCTGCAACTGGGATGGCGCGGCCATGTGTTCCTGCAAGCCGCCGGGTGGCTGGCCGCGTCCGCCGGCGCGGTCTGGTTTCTGTTGGGTTGGCCGCGGTTTCGAATTTTGGCGCCGCGGCTGGGTTTCTTGGTCTGTGCGATCCCGCTGCCGGACTACTGGCTGCTGACGCTGACGTCGGCGCTCCAGCGTGGCGTGGCCATTGGTTCCGCGAGTCTGCTGCGCGCGATCGGCGTAGTCGTGTTTCGGGAAGGCAACGTGCTGCACTTTGCCTCGATCACCCTTGGAATCGCCGGCGCCTGCAGCGGCATTCGGTCGTTGATGGCCTTTTTTGCCGCCGCCGCCGTCTTTGCCGCGTTTTTCGACTTGAGCGCCGGCCGTGCGCTCCTGCTGTTGGCGCTCGCCCCGGTGGCGGCGGTCGTCGCCAATCTCCTCCGGGTGGTGGTCACGAGCCTGTTGGCCATCCAGGGAGGGCAGATCTGGATCGAGGGCAAGGTGCACGACGCGATGGGCTTGGCCGTCGTGCTGTTGGGCGGCCTCTTCCTGTTTGCCGTCGGTCAGATGCTGCGCCGCCGTGAGGCGCCTTCGGTGGCCGCGCCGGCGCCCGTCGCGGAATGCCGCCGCCTCGGCTTGCCGCGCGCGGTTGCCCTGCTCGCCGGGCTGGTGTTTTTCGGAGCCGCCGGCGGCATGGCGGTCGTCACGCACCACTACGCGCGCATGGCGAGTGCACTGCACATGACACCGTTGGCGCGTCGGCCGTTGGCGGAGTTTCCCGGACAGATCGGGAAATTCCGCGTTTTGCACGAGTCCCGCCTGGCGCCGTTCGAAGAGGACCTGTTGCAGCCGGCGGACCAATTGATCCGCACCTATGGCGACGAGCGGGGAAACGCCTTTCGCTTGACCGTGCTCTATTGGAATCCGCGCCCGCGCGATCCGGCCGCCGCGGCGCCGCCGCCGGTTCCGCATTCGCCCAATCTCTGCTGGCGCTACGAAGGATGGGAGTTGGTCGCTTCGCAAACGATCGAACCGCGCGCCGAACTGCCGGACGTGCCGCTCGACGTCTCCTGGTTCGAAAAGTCGGGCCAAGAACGTCTGGTGTTGTTCTGGCGGGCGCAAACCGCCGGACGACCGAGCTTGTTGGCCCCGGCGCAGCTCTGGGCCGGTCTCGAAACTCTTTTCCAGTCGTGGAACGCGATTCCCCGGGAATGGCTGGATCCCCTGTACCAGGTCCGAATCGACACGGAGGTCGGCGCCCAACCCGACCGGACGCTCGCCGAAACCCTGGAATTTGCCCGCCAACTGGCCGTTGTTTTGCCGGATTACGGCGTCGGCAGCAGCGGCGGGCAACGGACGCCGGAGGTCATGCCGTGAGGTCCCGCCCGCCATCGCCGGCGACTTGGACCGCCAGCTCGCGCCGCGCCGCCGGCTGTGCGGCGATCGGGTTGTTCTTGGCGTCGTTCGCCTGCACGGGCCTGCTGGCGCCGGCGGCGGAAATCCATCTGGAGTCGTTCGCCGCCGACTCCGCCGGTTGGACGAATTCCGGCGCATTGACCGTGGGCGCCACCAATGGTTTCTTGCTTGGACGGTTTGCGGCGCAAACGATTCCCGCGCCGGGAACCGGGGCGTTCGTGGCCACCAACGGTTCGTCGGGGGGGGCGTTCGTCGGCGATTACCCGGCGGCCGGCATCCAGTTGATCGGGTTTGCGTTCATGGCGCAGGACGTGCTGCCGTCCAGCGCCATCCTGCGCTGGCACGGCCCGACCTCCAGCTACTTTCGCAGCTTCGCCGCCAGCATCCTTCAAACCGGGGTCTGGTACCGTCTGGCGTTTCCGATGGAAAGCCGGGCGGCGGGCCGCTGGCAGGGCGGGGGCGAGGAATTGTTCGCGCTCGATCGCGCGGACGTGAAAAGCGTCGAAATCCAAGTGAGCCGTTCCGGCACGACGGCGCAACGCTACGGCGTGGACGACGTGTTCGTGGACGTCTTGCCGACCGGCTCGATCGGCCCCGCGGCATCCGACGTCCACTTGTTCTGGACCGCGCTGCAGGCCGGCACGGTCTATGCCGTCGAAACGGCCGCGCAACCCGGCGGTCCGTGGACGGAAACGGCGCGCTTGGCGGCCACCGATCGCGTTCAGGAATGGAGCGATCCGGACGCGTCGGCCGCTTCGAACCGCCTTTACCGGCTGCGGTTCGCCGAATGCCAGTGAACGGCCCGTCGTGCGCCGCCCGGCACGCGTGCGGGGCGCTGGCGGCGGCGTTCGCGCCCGACCGCTAAGGCGCTTGTGCAGCTTGGCCTCGGCGGCGTCCGGGGCCTTCGGCCGGGCGGGCGTGACCCGTGTGGTCGCGCCGGCCGGCGCCGGTCCGCGGCGGGGCGGGGTTTCTTTTCGCTTTGCGCGGGGCGGGGGGGGCGGGTAGGATGCGCGGATTGTTCGTCCCAGGAAGATCGAGAGCGCATTTCATGAGAATTTTGTCGGGCATCCAGCCTTCGGGCAAGCTGCACATCGGAAACTATTTCGGGATGATGCGGCCGGCCCTCGAACTGCAAAACAAGGGCGAGGCGTTCCTGTTCATCGCCGACTACCACGCGCTGACGTCCGTGTCGGACGCGGCGGCGCTGCGGCAGGGCGTTCGCGACGTGGCGCTGGACTTCCTGGCGTGCGGCCTGGATCCGGAGCGCACGGCGTTCTACCGCCAGAGCGACCTGCCGGAGGTGCACGAGCTGGCGTGGCTGCTGTCCAACGTGACCCCGCTGGCGCTGCTGGAGCGGTGCCATTCCTACAAGGACAAGCTGGCCAAGGGCATCGCCCCGAACCACGGCCTGCTGGCCTATCCGGTGCTGATGGCGGCGGACATCCTGATCGTGCAGGCGAACGTCGTGCCGGTGGGCAAGGACCAGAAGCAGCACGTCGAGGTCACGCGCGACCTGGCGATCAAGTTCAACCTGGCGTTCGGCGAGACCTTCACGGTGCCCGAGCCCCAGATTTCCGAGGACGTGGCGGTGGTGCCGGGGCTCGACGGCCAGAAGATGTCGAAGAGCTACGGCAACACGATCGAGATCTTCGGCGACCTGAAGGCGACGCGCAAGCGGATCATGTCGATCGTCACCGACAGCAAGACGCTGGAAGAGCCGAAGGATCCGGACGCGTGCAACGTGTTCAAGCTGTTCAAGCTGTTCGCGACGCCGGCGCAGCAGGCGGACCTGGCCGCGCGCTACCGCGCGGG
>Ga0209099_1004295_pt1 | contig 10928 bp, 7 predicted proteins | sample AD_JPNHW2_MetaG_FD_184430 | JGI IMG/M metagenome (GOLD analysis project Ga0209099, IMG submission 184430) | Active sludge microbial communities of municipal wastewater-treating anaerobic digesters from Japan - AD_JPNHW2_MetaG (SPAdes) (version 2) | ecosystem: Engineered > Bioreactor > Anaerobic >...
ATCGACGAAGGTGAAATAGTCTTTATGGTCGGCCACCGCCGAGGTGTTCCCGGCCAGGACGACCTCTTCGGGAAGGGAGAACTCCCTGCGGAGGAACCCCCGATCGCCTTCTCCGGCAAACCGCCCAGGGTCGATTCCCGAGTGGATGGTGACCAGGCGGGACGGGTCGCCCAGACTCTCCGCCATGATCTCTTTAATTTTCTCCGACACGCAGATGATCTTCTTCACGGCTTGATGCCGGTATTTCCAGTTGGACAGCCATCCTTTGCCGGGGGCGAAATCCACACGCCGGCTGACGATCACCGGGGCCGGAGTACGTGTCAGCGACGAGGCGATGACGGCCATGGTATGAGCGTGCGAGTCGTGAGCATGCAGGATGACGCCGGGGTTTTGTTTCACCAGTCTCAGGAGCCGGCAGGCTGCGGACAGGCTGAAGGCGGTTCTTCGGGTGAACGTCGTCACAGGGATGCCGGCGGCGGCAGCGCGTGCTGCCAGGGGGGAGCCGGCGGGACACCAGATCATCTGCGGGAAGCCTTGCTCCTGCAGTTCACCGGCGAGGTACCACAACTGTTGCTCTCCTCCCCGCCACGAGGCAGCGGTGGAGATATGGATCACGCCGATTTGTTGTTGTTGTTTCATCCGCTTCAAAAGTATTAAAATTGGCCGAGGTGACGTTAGTTCTTCCTGACTACTTGCGGTAAAAAAACTATCTTTGCGTAATTTTCCTCTATGAAGAATCTCAATAAGCTCCTCGTCTTTATGAAGCCCTATTGGGCTAATGCCGTAATGAACGTCCTGTTCAACGTGCTTTCTACCATATTCGCCCTTTTCACTGTCACGATGGCCATCCCCTTCCTGAACATCCTGTTCGGGAATGAACAACTGGTCACCACGGCCGGGCACTTCACCCTGTCCACTTCCGGCGTCAAGCATTATTTCTATTATATCCTGAGCTGGTTCATCATCGGATACGGGAAAGCTGCTGCGCTGGGGATGGTATGCGCCCTGGTCATTGTGATGACGTTTTTAAAGACCTGGTTCCGTTACATTGGGATGTACAACCTGGCGCCCTTGCGCAACGGCATTGTGAAAGACCTCCGCAACCAATTGTTCGTGAAAGTCCTGGATCTTCCCTTATCGTATTTCACCGATGAGAAGAAAGGCGACATCATGTCGAGGATGTCTAACGACGTCAAAGAAATCGAGTGGTCGATCCTGAGTTCGCTGGAAATGTTATTCCGTGATCCCCTCACCATCCTCATCTTCCTGATCACGCTGGTCATCCTGAGTCCGGGACTGTCGTTGTTCGTGTTCCTGCTTCTTCCCATCAGCGTTTTCATCATCGGGAAGCTGGGAAAGAATCTGAAGAAACAATCGAAATCGGGTCAGGAGAAAGTGGGTGAGTTGTTGCAGATGATCGACGAAACGGTGGGAGGCATGCGTGTCGTCAAGGCCTTCACTGCGGAAGATATGGTCCTGGGACGTTTTTCCAAACTCAACCAGGGATATACTTCGTTACAGAACAAGATCTACCGTCGCACCTACCTGTCGAATCCCCTTTCGGAGTTTCTGGGCACCACGGTGGTGATCGTGGCCATGTGGTACGGCGCTTTCATGGTGATGAACCACCTGGGTTCGCTGAGTGCAGAGACCCTCATCGCCTACCTGCTTATCTTCGCGCAGATCATCAACCCGGCCAAGTCGTTTTCTCAGGCCAGATATAACGTCAGGAAAGGGCTGGCGTCAGCCGACCGCATCTATGAGGTGCTGAATACGATCAACCCCATCCAGGAGAAACCGGATGCCAAGCCTATCAAGACTTTCGAAAGCAAGATCGAATACCGGGGTGTCTCTTTCCGGTACAATACGGAAGAGGTATTGAAGAACATCGACCTGACGATCAGGAAAGGGCAAACCATTGCGCTGGTAGGGCCGTCGGGTGCCGGGAAATCGACCATGGTGGACCTGCTTCCCCGTTTTTATGATACGACGGAAGGCGACATCCTGATCGACGGGGTATCCATCCGGGATTATAAGATTGGGGATCTGCGCTGCCTGATGGGCATTGTGAACCAGGAACCCATTCTCTTCAACGATACAATATTTAACAACATCGGGTTCGGCGCTTCCGAATTCTCTCTGGAAGAGGTGGAAGCCGCCGCACGGATCGCGAATGCCCGTGAGTTCATCCTGAACACCGACGAAGGGTACCAGACGGTGATCGGCGACCGCGGCCAGAAGCTCTCGGGCGGCCAGCGTCAACGGCTCTCTATCGCGCGGGCTGTCCTGAAGAACCCGCCCATCCTCATCCTCGATGAAGCCACCTCCTCGCTCGACACCGAATCGGAAAGGCTGGTACAGGATGCCCTCGCTAACGTGATGCAGAACCGTACTTCCATCATCATCGCTCACCGGCTCAGCACCATCCGCAACGCCGACCTGATCTGTGTCCTCAGCGAAGGCCAGATCGTGGAGATGGGCAAACACGATGAGCTTCTGAAGAACAACGGTCTTTACAAGAAGTTACATTCGATGCAGATGTTCGATTAAACGATCACGACAGGATGAAGATCAGCGGATTTTCGATGGCCCGTAACGCCGACAAGCTGTACTACCCGATGAGGGAGGCCATCCTTTCCGTGCTCCCGATCGTGGATGAGTTCGTAGTCGCTATCGGTAAAGGTGATCCCGACGATCATACGCTGGAGCTCATCCAAAGCATCGGAGATCCGAAGATCCGTATCATCGAGACCGTATGGGACATCAATAAGTTCCCGCGTGGGATGGAAAACGCCCACCAGACCGACATCGCGAGGAGTCACTGCACCGGCGACTGGCTGTTGTACCTGCAGGCGGATGAAGTGATCCACGAGAAGTACCTGCCCGAGATTGTCGAAAAGTGCAACCGGTATGTTGACGATGCAGAGGTTGAAGGGATGATCTTCAAGTACCGTCATTTCTGGGGGGACTATCAACATTACCAAAAAAGTCATCACTGGTACACGCATGAGATCCGCATCGTGAGGAACGACCCGGATATCCATTCGTGGGAGTCGGCGCAGTCGTTCCGGCGCATTCCCGGTTTTGACGGGTTGAATTACCGGCAACAGGAGAACACCTTTAAGTTAAAAGTCATTGCGTTGGATGCCTACGTATATCATTATGGATGGGTAAGGCCACCGGCGCTCATGGTCAGTAAAACAAAGTCGCTTGATACGATTCACAAGGGAGAAGCTGCCATTGCGAAGGAACAACGGCCGGAGAATGCCGTTTTTGATTATGGGCCGCTTCATTACCTGAGTGAGTTCAGGGAAAGCCATCCGGCGGTGATGGCAGCATGGATAAAGAAATTCAACTGGCAGGATCAGCTTCAGTACACGGGGAAACCGGCTAAAAACCGGCGTCCGCATGTTCATGAACGCTTCAAGTACCGTTTCATGGGCTGGATCAAACGTAACCTGCCGGGGGCTGAGACTCTTGGAGAATTCAGGAATTATATCCTTCTCAACAAATAGCATTCGGATGCATCAGACGTCAAGCCCTCGTTTCCAGCGCCGGCTGAACTTCTTCGATTCCACGGCCATCGTGGCCGGATCGATGATTGGTTCGGGCATTTTCATTGTCAGCGCAGATATAGCGCGTAATGTAGGTTCCCCGGGATGGTTGATGGCCACCTGGCTCATTACCGGAATCATGACCGTTTTTGCCGCCCTCAGCTATGGCGAGCTGGCCGGCATGTTCCCCAAAGCCGGCGGGCAGTATGTATATTTGAAAGAAGCGTACAACCCGCTGACAGGGTTTCTTTACGGATGGACGCTGTTCCTGGTCATCCAGACCGGCACCATCGCCGCCGTGGGGATGGCATTTGCCAAGTACGCCGGGGTGCTGATACCGGCTATCTCCGAAGAGGTGATCTGGTTCCGGCAAGGTTTCCTGAAGCTGGGACCCGTGCAGATCGTGGCGATCCTGTCGATCGTCGTCCTCACATGGATCAACACACGGGGAATCAAATCGGGCAAGCACGTGCAGAATATCTTCACCTCCGGCAAAGTGCTGCTCCTTACCCTGTTCATCGTCATCTGTCTCTGTCTGGCCACCAATCACGAAGCGATCCGCGCGAACATGGATCACTTCTGGACGGCGCAGAAGATGGTGAACGGACAATGGCAATCCATCACGGGTTTCGCCCTCGTCGCTGCCATCGGGATGGCCATGGTAGGTTCTCTCTTCTCTTCGGATGCCTGGAACAACGTCACCTTCACCGCCGGTGAAGTGATCAATCCCCGGAAGAACATTCCCCTCAGCCTTGTCTCGGGCACGCTCCTGGTCACGGTCTTTTACCTGCTGGCCAACGTGGTGTACATCACCGTGTTGCCGCTCCGGGGATCGCCTGATGGCGTCACCGTCGCTGAGCGAGGTATCCAGTACGCCCTCTCCGACCGGATTGCCACCGCCGCCATCTTTTCGGTATTCGGCAACTATGCGGCCATCATTATGGCCGCCTTCATCGTGATCAGCACCTTCGGATGCAACAACGGGTTGATCCTCTCCGGCGCCCGTGTTTATTACGCCATGGCCCACGATGGCATGTTCTTCCACCATGCCGGGAAGCTCAACAGCCATTCAGTACCCGCCAACGGGCTGATCTTCCAGTCTGTCTGGGCATGCCTGCTTTGTCTCTCCGGGACTTACGGGCAGCTGCTCGACTATGTTGTGTTCGCGGTGCTCATCTTTTATGTTCTCACCATCACCGGCATTTTCATCCTGCGTAAGAAACGCCCCGAAGCCCGTCGCCCCTATCGCGCCATCGGGTACCCCGTGATCCCCGTCGTCTATATCCTCTCAGCGCTTCTCATCATGGGAATACTGCTGATCTACAAACCTGCTTATACCTGGCCCGGCCTGCTTATCGTCGTGGCCGGAATACCCGTCTATTTTCTCTGGAGGAAACGTGGAAAAAAATAAGTTACCGTTCATGCTCGTTCTGCCGGTCTTTCTGGCACTCTTCTCTTTCGGGACCTTGTACGCACAATGCTTTGAAGGCAACAGCGCCTTCGGCGACGGAGAGGTCATCTCCTACCAGATCTCCTATAACTGGGGACCTATCTGGGTGAATTGCGGCAAGGTGAAATTTGAAGCAGCTAAAGCGCCTTACAAAGAGAAAACAGCCTGGCATCTGAAAGTAGCCGGACAGACCTATCCTTCGTATGACGGACTGTTTAAAGTAAGAGATTATTACGATGCCTGGGTGAATCCTGCCACCTTACGTCCTCTGGAATCGCACCGCTACGTCTTCGAAGGAAAATATTCTCTTCAAAACACCATGCTGTATCTTCCGGACGGGACCGTGATCTCGAACACCATCCGAGGCCGGAAACCGCTGAAGATTGACACCTTGAAACCAGGCCCTTGCGCTTTCGATATGCTGTCATCCGTATATTTCGTGAGAACCCTGAACCTGGCTTCCATGCCACTGCACGTGAGACACCCCGTTACTGTTCTGATTGACGACAGCGTCTTCACGGTCTATTTCCGGAAACTCGGAACGGAAACCATACGGAACACCGATGGCAACTATTACCGGTGTATGAAAATCGCTGTCAAAATGGTGGAAGGGACCGTCTTTAAAGGCAATGAAGATGTGATGGTCTGGCTGACCGACGATCAGAACAAGATCCCCATCTATATCGAAGCAAAGATTCTCATCGGCTCCGTGAGAGCTTATCTGAAAGAAACCAGAAACCTGATGAGACCGCTGACCGTGATCCGTCCACGATAAAATATTTATCTATCTATATTGATCTATATTAACACTCTGTGTCTTGACAGGATGATGAAAAAGTCATACTTTTACGTCATTAAAAAACACATCAGCATGAAACGTATTTTCCCTCTTGTCCTGATCGTCGTATTGACCGGACTCTGGGCCTGCAGCCCGAAAGAAACCAAGGATGAAAAGAGCAATGCCCCGTTGATCGGCAAGCCCGATGTAAAACTCACGAGTGACCTGATGACGCCGGAAGTGTTGTGGTCATTCGGCCGTACCAGCGAGCCGGTCGTTTCTCCCGACAACAAGACCGTAGTTTACGGAGTCACTTATTACGACATTGCGCAGAACAAAGGAAATCGTGAGCTGTGGTCGGTCAATATCGACGGCAGCAACCGGAAGCAACTGACCACAACGCCGTTCAGCGAATACCAGGCGTTATGGCGTCCCGATGGAAAAAAGATCGGGTTCCTTTCGGCAGAATCAGGATCGATGCAATTATGGGAGATGAATCCTGACGGGACCGGACGGGAACAGATCTCCGACATCAAAGACGGAATCACCGGCTTCTCGTATTCTCCGGATCAGCAAAAAGTGATGTACACCAAAGACATCTTTCTTGATAAAGTAGAAAAGGATCTGTATAAAGACCTTCCTCAGGCCTCCGGCATGATCTTCAACGACCTGATGTACCGCCATTGGGACTGCTTTGTCGAGACGACCAGTCATCCCTTCATTGCGAATTATGACGGGAAGAAGCTCACTAATGATATAGACATTATGGCCGGCGAACTTTATGAAACGCCCATGAAACCTTTTGGCGGAATGGAAGAGTTTGCCTGGAGTCCCGATTCAAAGAGTCTGGCATACACCTGCCGTAAAAAAACGGGAAAAGCATACGCCATCTCCACCAACTCAGACATTTATGTTTATAACCTGGAAACGAAGCAAACCGTCAATCTCTCCGAAGGGATGATGGGATACGACCAGGATCCTGTCTTCTCTCCCGACGGGAAGAAGATAGCCTGGGTCAGCATGGAGCGTGAAGGATACGAATCGGATAAAAAACGGTTGATTGTTTGTGACCTGCAGACGAAAGCGTGGACTGACTTCAGCAAGGCTTTTGACCAGAGCACCGAGACACTCGACTGGAGCGCTGACGGGCAGTCGGTATACTTTGTCTCCGACTGGCACGCTACAGATCAGATCTACCGGCTCACCCTGGGTGACGGAAAGATCACCAAGCTGACGGAAGGCGTTCACGATTATCAGTCGGTGAAAGTCGCCGGCGACAAGCTGGTATCAACCCGTATGTCGATGTCGATGCCATCGGAGGTATACGCTGTTGATCCCAAAGACGGCAAAGATGTACCGTTGAGTCTCACCAACAGCGACCTGTTAGGCAAGCTCACGATGGGCAAGGTGGAAGAGCGCTGGATCAAGACAACGGATAACAAAGACATGCTGACCTGGATCATCTATCCGCCGCATTTTGATCCCTCCAAAAAATACCCGACACTGTTGTATTGCGAAGGTGGTCCTCAAAGCACCGCGAGTCAGTTCTGGTCATTCCGCTGGAACTTCCAGATCATGGCAGCTAACGGATACATCATTGTCGCCCCGAACCGCCGCGGTCTTCCTGGCTTCGGTATGGATTGGCTGACCCAGATCAGCGGTGATTACGGCGGGCAGAACATGAAAGATTATCTCTCTGCCATCGATGCCATGTCAAAGGAGCCTTTCGTTGACAAAGACCATCTGGGAGCAGTAGGCGCCAGCTATGGCGGTTTTTCCGTTTACTGGCTGGCCGGCAATCACAACAAACGGTTCAAAGCCTTCATCGCCCATGATGGTATGTTTAACCTCGAAGCGCAATACCTGGAGACGGAAGAGATGTGGTTTGCCAACTGGGATCTCGGCGGCCCCTTCTGGGACAAAAGCAACACTGTTGCTCAACGCACGTATTCCAACGCCTCACCGCACCGGTTTGTTCAAAACTGGGATACGCCCATCCTGATCATCCACGGCGGTCTCGACTATCGTATTGCCGCCACCCAGGGTATGCAGGCATTTAATGCTGCCATCCTGAGAGGAGTACCGGCGGAATTTCTGTATTTCCCTGACGAAAACCATTGGGTATTGAAACCTCAAAACGGCATTCTGTGGCAACGGACCTTCTTTAACTGGCTCGATCGCTACCTGAAGAAATAGCATTGTTACCATGACATTGGAAGATAATATCCGCAACGCAGCCGCGCTGATGCGGAAATCGAAGTTTACCACCGCTTATACCGGCGCCGGTATTTCCGTGGAAAGCGGCATCCCTCCTTTCCGGGGGACAGACGGATTATGGAGCCATTATGATCCCCGCAATCTTGAAATAGACTATTTTTACGAGAACCCGGCCGAATCGTGGGCGATTATTAAAGAGATATTTTACGATTTCTTCGGAAAAGCAAAGCCCAACAAAGCGCACCTGGCATTAGCCAACCTGGAAAAACACCAAATGATCCACCGCGTGATCACCCAGAACATCGACAACCTGCATCAAGAGGCCGGGAGCAAAGAGGTCTATGAGTTTCACGGGAACTCGCAAAGGCTGGTCTGCGTGGAATGCCATGCCGTATACCCGCACGGAGAAGTCAGCCTCGATCACCTGCCTCCGGTCTGCCGTCAATGCGGTGGGTTGCTGAAGCCCGATTTTGTGTTCTTCGGAGAGTCCATCCCCTCCATCCCCCTGAATGCCGCTTACGATGCCGTGTCGTTATCCGATGTCTTTCTGATCATCGGGACGACCGGAGAGGTGATGCCGGCGAACCAATTCCCCGTCATGGCCAAATCGAACGGGGCGAAAATCATTGAGATCAATCCGTCAGCTTCGCATTATACCGACGCCATAACGGATATCTTTCTGCAAGGAAAAGCAGGTGAGGTGATGGAGAAACTGGAGAAGGAATTACTTTCCCCTTCCCTGTAAGATGATCAGGGCTGTGTAAATCAGGATCTTGAAGTCCATGGCCAGCGACATGTTCTCGATGTACAACAGGTCGAACCTCAGTCTTTCGATCATCTGATCAACATTCTCAGCATAGCCGTATTTCACTTGTCCCCAGGAGGTGATTCCCGGTTTTACTTTCTGTAAAAGCCGGTAATGAGGCGCACGCTGAACGATCTGGTCGATGAAGTGCTGTCGTTCCGGCCGGGGACCAACGATGCTCATATCCCCTTTTAACACGGTGTAGAACTGAGGTATTTCATCGAGCCTGACTTTCCGGAGGAACTTGCCGATACGGGTGATACGCGGGTCATCTTTGCTGGACAGCTGCGGACCATTTTCTTCGGCATTGTTGTACATCGTCCGGAACTTATGCATGAGGAAGGGTTTTCCTTTCAGGCCTACTCTCACCTGGGAGAAGAACACGGGACCGGAAGAACTCATCTTGACGGCGATGGCGGTCACCAGGAATACCGGGGAAAGGATGATGAGGCAGATCGTCGATACCACCACGTCGATAATTCGTTTGAGCGACATCTGCCAATCGGGCATCAGGTCGGGGAAGATCTGGATCAGGGGAGCCTGGAAGATGGAGGTGGTCTTCACGGAGCCCAGCAGAATGTCCTGAATGACCGGGATGATCTTGATCACCACGGAAGTATCCTCCAACTGGGTGATGATCTTTTCGACGGTATGGTTTTCGGAAGGTTCGATCGCCACGATCACCTCTTCGGCCTTGGTTTCACTGATGATCTTGTTCAAGTCTTTGAGTTCTCCGAGATGAGGAATGAACTCCGACAGTTTATACCGGGTATATCCTTCCACATTTACAAACCCGATAAACTTATTTCCCGAAGATCTCTCCTGACTCTCGATTTCTTTATAGATAGCCACCGCATTCCCGTTGCTTCCGACGATGATAGTCCGGAAACCGATAATCCCGTGATGTATCTTATAAGCGATCCTCGACGAAATGATAAAACGTGCCAGCGCCGTGAATGTAAGATGGAGCAGAAAGAGGACAATGAAGTATTTCAGGTAGGTATGATTGGAGATGATGATGTCATCAAGGATGAGGGAGAAGAAAATGATGGTCACGCCGAGAAACGTGATCAGGACTGTTTGTCCGAATTCTTTCAGCCTCGATTTCCGGAAGATCTGGCGATAGGTTCCCAGGACCAGGTACATGATCAGCCAGAATATCGGGATGACGGCTATCCCCACATAGAGATTGGGGTCTGTAAAGATGGATTCAGGATGGTGAAAGACATCGGCATCAACCGTCCATTTCCGGAAACAGAAAAAGAAGAACCACGCAACCAACGCTGTGATGTAATCAGCTACAACGTAAGTAGCGACTTGTTTCCGTTTATTCATGATCTCTGATTATTTTGAAATTACCCTTGATATTACTTTAATATTATCCAGCCGGATCTCAGCATGTTCCACTCCTTCGGTATGGGTTGCGCTGATGAAAATCCTGAAATTTTCCGCCCCTGTTTGAGAATTCAATACGTTGGTCAGGTTGATATAGATCTTCTTCCATGCACCGTTAGTCGGATTCAGGTAAATAACGGGCACTTGGGTGATCATGGAGTATCCATAGAGGTATACGCCCACAGCCACTGGATTGTTCGTATTAAAATTCATCTCCATGTAAACGGCAGCGGAAGGAATTTCGAAGTCGGCATTATTGACGCACTCGAACAAGGTCCCGACGGAGTCCATCTCTATCAGGGCTGAATGGTTCCCTTCAAAAGTGGCAGGATATCCCACAGGTGTTCGTTGGATGGGCACTTGGCTGCGAGAGTTGGTGTCAATGTCACATGCCACTCCGTCGAAGTCTTCGAGCAACAGGAACTCAGTGCTTGCATAATAGCTGGTTTCCAGGGTGCCCAGGCTGACGGTGCTGTCTTCGTACAAATCGAAATTCATGATAATGGGTTCACAGAACGGGTAGTTGGTGCGGGTGGCAGCGATACCGTTGTTCTTGATCCCGGGCATGATGGTGATCTTGTGCGTCCCTTTTGCCAGGACCGGAAATTCGGCGGGAAGTTGAAAAGCCCCGATCATGTTATCATCCACATAAACCCAGGCATCCGTGAAGTTATGCGACTCCGTACCTTCATGGGTATAATCGGTCGTAAGTGCTATGGAATCGATCTT
>Ga0209099_1004296_pt1 | contig 10927 bp, 12 predicted proteins | sample AD_JPNHW2_MetaG_FD_184430 | JGI IMG/M metagenome (GOLD analysis project Ga0209099, IMG submission 184430) | Active sludge microbial communities of municipal wastewater-treating anaerobic digesters from Japan - AD_JPNHW2_MetaG (SPAdes) (version 2) | ecosystem: Engineered > Bioreactor > Anaerobic...
TGAGGTTACTAATGAAGGGATTAACTAAATGGATTCTAATTGCGGTATCTCTGATATTTTGCATCCATGCTGTTTCTGCATTTGCAGTATCATCAATCACAGTTGATCCTTCCGGGTCACTGACTCCTGGAACCCCGGTGATTGTCACGTTCAAGATTGACATGTCAGCATCCGGTGATGAGACATTTCCTTCAGCAGACGAACTGCAGATGTCCACGGATCTGGATTCACCGAAATGGGCTTATTCCCTTGTTCTTGATGGTGTAGATACCCCACAACCTGCGAACTCGGGACGGGTACTCTCCGTATCCGGTTGGATTCTCTCATATCCTTCCAGTGTTGAAGAGTCAATGAAAGTAACCCTGCAGGGTAACGCACCAACTGTTACCCAGACGACCAATAAGACGATGATTAAGGTAACTGAATATGATAGCCGGAACAACCCGGTTACCAGTTCGGTTGTCGAACGAACAGCGGTAATCGTGAATATCAAGGACGTACAGGACAAGGTATCTGCAGAGGAGTCAGCCCTCCAGACATTCCGGTCCCATATTGATGAAAAATCAGCATTGGGTATCGATACCGCTGCCGCAGAAGCAAAATACTCCGAAGCACAGCAAAAAATTTCTACCGCAAAAAGCCTGCCCTCAACGCAGTATGCACTGGCGTTCAGCAACCTCAATACTGCACAGAGTTTAATTGATGATGGAGAAGTGACCCTTGACCGTGCATGGGCTGAAAACGAGGTTGCCAATGCACAGATCCCCATCAACAATGTTGATGGTATCATTGAATGGTTCAAAGCCAACAAGAGCACCGCTGATGATGCGCAGCTCCCGGCAATTATTACAAAACGGGAAGTTGCCGTGAGTTATATCTCAACCGCCAGTGATGAGATCACCAGCGGCAATTATGAACAGGCACGAAACAAGGCCCAGGAAGCATTTAATAAAGGAAATGAGTCCTACACGGATGCCCTTGCCCGGAAGAAAGTACTGGAATCGGGATGGCAGCTGCCGGGTCTCCCCAACTTCGGCAAAATCCCCCTAATCCCAATTATTGCTGTTGTTGTTGTTGTGCTTGCAGTTATCGGCTATGTCATTTACCGCAAACGCTCGCGCTGGGACGAACTCGGATAATTTCATTATAACTGCATCCATCCTTTTTTAAAAATCAAGCTCTGTCTGAAATTTTTTGCTCTGTTGAAAACATCCACGGATCGATTTTACCAGAAGAACCAGGATCCGATTCTGCGCTTAAAATCAGATCCCGATTGATACGGATTGGTTTTTGATCGCGATCATGATCGCGATTTCATTTTCATGGTCTGTAGAACTCAATCAGTAAGATCTTATGTTCGTATAGGTATGCAGGCACCGGCACCCATCAGGATCCCCCGCCAAAAAAAATCCCTGGGGGGGTTCCCATCCAACCCCCCTCCACCCGATATCAGACCCGACCCGGCTTTTTAACCATCATATCCGACGTAAAACCTCGTCCATGAAACCGTCCGATGGCCCTGTATCCCGGCAGTTTCCGGGATCGCCGGGGGGGTTCCCGGCCTACCCCCCCTGGTCCCGGGTAGGGGGGTTCAAACAGTTTAAAATCCATGAGGTGGGGGGGTTGGCCGGCGACCCCCTCTCACCAGATTTGAGTAGCGCACCCTTTACGGCCGTAACATCTCATGATGCCCCGACGCGGCACTGAGTGCATAGGGATCTCACATTTGAGTTAGCAGGGAACTTCCCTGGCAATGGAGGGAGGGTTCCCGGTCTACCCCCCCACCCCCATGCCAGGGGGGTAGGTTCAGCCCGGAACAAACGGGGGGAGGGGGTTGGGCGCATAACCATCCCATATGGCTGAATTGGGGGTTTCTACAGAGCATTATTTTTCAGCCAGACCCTGATTTCCAGCTGACACTGGTTGAAAAAGTTTAACAGGTTCTGATCTTTCCTTACAGTGACGGCCCCTTCATATTAAATGGTTAGTCCCAACACCAGTTCCTTTTTTGATTAAGAATACAAACATCCACTCCATGAAGGTGACATTCCTCGGGACCAACGGCTGGTACGATACGGTTACCGGTAACACATGTTCTGTCCTTGTGCAGTCTGAAAAGTATGATATTATCTTTGACGCGGGTAACGGCATTGCCAAAGCGGATCGTTATATTACCCAGAAAAAACCCGTGTACCTGTTCATCAGTCACCTCCATATCGACCATATTAACGGACTCCACACGCTGGTCAAGTTCAGGTTCCGACAAGGACTGCACATCTGTACCCAGCGGAGAACCATACCAGACCTTAACGCCTTTGTCCGCGAACCGTTTACAGTACCATTTTCCAGTCTCCCCTATCCCTTGGATATTATCGGACTTGATGAGGGTGCCCAGACAACCATGCCGTTCAGGGTGGATTGTCTTCCCCTCGTCCATCCCGTACCTTGTATCGGGTTCCGGCTGGATCTGGACGGTAAAGTGATTACGTATTGCACAGATACCGGTGTCTGCGACAACGCGGTCACCCTCGCCCGGAATGCTGATCTCTTCATCACCGAATGCGGACTGAAACCCGGGGCCAGCAGCCCTGACTGGCCCCACCTTAATCCGCAGGATGCAATCGGGATTGCACAGCGGGCAAAGGCAAAACGCCTCGCACTTATGCACTTCGGGGCGGAGGTTTACAAGACCCTTGAAGATCGCAAAGATGTACAGGATCAGTTTGAACATCACTGTCCCGGGCTTATCGTAACAACCGATGACCTGATGGTAGACGTATAAAAAAAGATGGTGATTCCTTAATAACGACCACCACGATAAACTCCGGTGGTTGGAAGGATGAACCTCATAGACCTCCAACAATACACGATATCGGAAGAAAAATCAGAAGAATACCTTCAGGAACAAGGCATTCTTCAACGGTTTGATCATTGTCCGTATTGCGGGATCACCGGGATAGGTCGAGTCAGGCGCGGCAAGTACAAGTGTTACGGATGTCGGAAGGAGGGGGGACCGAGACGGGGAAGTCTCTTTGAAGGATTGAGAGTTCCCCTTGTCCGAGTATTAATCTCATTCAAACTTTTCGAGTTGGATACATCTGTTCGTGAAGCTGCTCACCAGTTAGGGCTCTCCTATAACACTGTTTACGATCTCTTCGACCTGTTCAGGCAATCAATAGTCAGGACGAATAGCGATCCTTCATTCACTCTCTCGGGAGAGATTGAGATGGATGAGTCATACTTTGGCGGGAGAAGAAAGGGTAACCGGGGCCGGGGTGCTGCCGGGAAGATCCCCGTATTCGGTATCCTGGAACGTGGAGGAAAAGTCCGGGTAGAAGTTGTCCAGAATGTTACTGGTGAAACTCTCCTCACTATGGCTATCAAGAAGGTGAAACGCGGAAGTCTCATTTACACCGATAAATTCCGAAGCTATAACGGTCTCATCTCCTACGGCTTTCGTCATTTGAGAATTGATCATGGCAAACGATTCGTCAACGGGAAGGTCTACATCAATGGTATCGAAGGATTCTGGTCTTTCGCTAAAGAACGATTGATGAAATATCACGGCGTGAACCCGAAGAAATTCCCGCTCTACTTAAAAGAGTTGGAGTTCAGATACAATCACCGTCAGTACGACCTTTATGATGATCTAGTGAAATGTATCTCTGAGTATTCTCAGGTGGCTTCTATTCAGTAATCACCAAAAAGATTATTCGTTGATCTTCTTTAACAGCCACGCCATATTGGCGCCAAGCGTCTGCATGGTCATAGTCCCTTCGTCATCGGTCTTCACATCTCCCGGTGCAAGCCCAATCCCGATGTTCCAGTAGGACGAACCGGGGACGATCATCTGACTGATGAAGAAGAAATGGTTCATCGTATCAAACGCATGGATGGCCCCGGCACGGCGGACAGCGACCACGGATGCACCGACCTTGCGACGGAACATATCCTGGTTAGCTTTTGCCACGAACCCAGCCCGGTCGATCAAAGCCTTCATCTCGGTCGATACGTCGGTGAAATAGGTGGGCGATGCAAGGATGATCCCGTCGGCTTCGAGCATTTTTTCAATACAGTCGTTGAGGACATCGGCTTTTAACGCGCACCGCTTGTCCTGGTTAATAAAACACTTCTCACAGGCGATGCAGCCCCGGATCTTTTTCCCGGCCAGCTGGACGAGCTCGGTTTTGATACCCTCTTTTTTCAGTTCCTTAAACACCGTGTTGACAAGGATAGCGGTGTTGCCATCCTTCCGTGCACTGCCGTTAAATGCCACGACTTTCATGAAACACCTGTACAGTTGATGTCAGTATCCCGGTATAAAAACCGGGTGGCCGGGCTCCAGCATCTCCCCTCCGGTCTCAGTGCGCCATCTTATGAGCTCGGACACCAAATGGTGGTGCGATATGAATTCACGTATACAGTTTTCTGACTTTAACTTGTCAAAGGAAGTCGGGAAAGCAATAGAAGATATGGGTTTTGAAGAGCCCTCACCCATCCAGGCACTCGCCATTCCTCTCATCCAGGCCGGGCGCGATGTTACTGCCCAGGCACAGACCGGTACCGGCAAGACTGCCGCGTTCGGTATCCCCATCATTGAAAAGATCGATCCAACAAAGCGTGTTGTACAGGCAATCGTGCTCTGCCCGACCCGCGAACTCGCCATCCAGATCGCTGAAGAGTTCTCAAACCTCCTTGCACATATCCCTCGGATCGTAGTGCTGCCGGTATATGGCGGCCAGCCAATCGATCGCCAGCTGCGTGCACTCCACCACGGCGTCCATATCGTGATCGGTACGCCGGGACGTGTCATGGACCATCTCGAGCGCCGCACGCTTGCACTTACCGATGTTACCACCGTTGTTCTTGACGAAGCCGACCAGATGCTCGACATGGGATTCCGTGACGATATCGAGTGGATCTTAAAGAAAGTCCCGCAGAACCGGCAGACCCTGCTCTTCTCGGCTACAATGCCGCAGCCGATCATCGACATCTCGAAACGGTTCCAGAACAAGCCGGAGTTTGTCCGGGTCCAGTATGCCGAGCTGACCGTTCCCCAGACCGAACAGTCCTATATCGAAGTCAAGGACCGCGAGAAACTCGATGTGCTTTGCCGGGTGATCGATCTCTCTGATCCCCAGCTTGCGATCATCTTCTGCAACACCAAGCGCCGGGCAGAGGAACTGGCCGGGAAGGTCAAGGCCCGGGGGTACCGTGCCGAGGAACTGCACGGCGACATGAAACAATCGCAGCGCGACCGGGTAATGGGCGGGTTCCGGAAGGGACAGATCGATATCCTGATTGCAACCGATGTCGCAGCCCGAGGGATTGACGTTGACGATGTCGATATGGTGATCAACTTTGATGTTCCGCAGGACGTTGAATATTATGTCCACCGGATCGGCCGGACCGGCCGGGCTGGCAAGAGCGGCAAGGCAATCACCTTTGTCGCACCCCGGGACTTTACAAAACTCCGCGAGATCGAGCACTATGCCAAGGTCAAGATCGCCAAGATCCCGATACCATCCCAGAGCGATGTGGCCAAGACCCGGACCCACGCGATGCTTGAGAAAGTCCGAACGACCATCAGCGAGGGTGGACTTGAAGCCTATACCCGGATTATCGAGGACGAGACTGAAGGCGATCTTACGTCAATCGAGATCGCGGCTGCACTCTTAAAACTCCAGATGGAACAGGGCAGTGCGGAGCCCGCGGTAAAGAAAGAGGAGATCACTTTTGAGGATACCGGTGCTGAAGTAGGTATGGTCAGATTCTTCCTTGGCGTTGGCAGGGAGCATAAAGTCCAGCCAAAGGATATCGTCGGTGCGATTGCCGGCGAGACGGGTATTCCCGGAAAAGCAATCGGTGCGATCCGGATCCTTGATACTTACTCATTTGTCGAGATTCCGAAGGAGTATGCATCAGATGTGTACACGATCATGAAAGAGCGGACAATACGCAACCAACCGACCAAGATTGAACCTGCGCAGGGACAGGGGCGGCGAACGTAATTACCAACATTACAGAACTCACCCCATAAACCTCTTATATTTTCCGCGGGCACATTCTGTGCATGAACGCACGATCCGTTTTTTCCGTGTTTCTGATTTTGCTGTTCCTGCTCATAACCGCAGGGTGTACGCAGACAAAAGCACCGGCAACCCCGAACCCCACTGCAATTGTAACTGTAACGGAAGTTCCCACGCCGCTTCCCACGACATTGTTATCTTTGACCCCGGGACCCACCCAGACGCTCCCCGAGGTATGGAGTCTCGATGTGCAGGTTCAGGGCAATGGTGAGGCCATCAATCCACTTATTATCGTCAACTGCCAGGGTGGCAAAGGGCTGAACTTTATCCAGCAGATCGATGTTAAAGTAACCCGATCGGATGGTGTTGTGGAAACTGATGCAATTAAAAAACCCCTGTATAAAGGGAAGGAAGTATCATTACCGATTACATCTCAGATGGGAAATGTTAACAGAGTTGAGGTCTGGGCAACAACACCCCAGGGAGATAAAGTCAAGATCTTCGATGATTACGTACCGTTCCGGACATACAGCCCCTAACTTTTTTTTGCCTTAAAAGATATCAAGCCTCACGCTTGTCATCGAACTGTGCGACATATTGCACGAGTATCGGGATAATAATACCGACCGCGATAATGACATAGCCCTGCAGTTCGTCACCAAAAGGAGGGGTCAGAATCACCCAGATGCCGTTGACGAGAATGAAGAGGCCGATAAAAAAACCAATGATTCTGATGATAATGTGCATTTTCCTACTCCGGTTTCTCAGAATTAGTGTTCATTGCAGGGAAAAAATAACTTTTGTAGCTAAACTCTCTATGGTTTACTTCAATCATCGGGAATCCGCATCGTCTTCCATGATACGGATCTCTTTTCAACAGCCTGTTTGATCAACCGTTGCGTGCGGGTCAGTGCTCCGCTCCCCTTCTTCACATCCATAAAAACAATCTGGATCTCATCCTCCTTATCATCAGCAACCCTTGTCAGTCCGTCAAATATGATGTAATCCACCGGTGACCCGATAAAACGGGCATCTGCAGGATTGAAGCCAAAATCCGGAAGAACGGGGGCCATCTGCTCGGCTATCTTTCCCTTGAGGGTGGATCGCGAACGGTTTACTGAATCTTTCCGTATTTCACCAGTGGCTTCCAGTTTCCAGGTTTCGAGCTCGGCCCGCGATCGTTCCTCAATGGCAGTGATCCGGATCCTGATATAATAATAACCCAGTGCAAACCCGAGAGCAAGTGCCAGGATAACGGGAATAATCAGGTCTTCTAAAGGCATCAACAGGATTTGGCAGCGATCCTTTAATTCGTTTGAGCCCGCTAACGGGAATCTATAGCATCAGATAACACACACTATGATGCAACCGGACAGTGTGGTTAAGAGTAAGAGGTGGTTTCTGTTTCCCTGATGCCCATTCCATCAAGAATTGCTGCCGCAGAGCGCGAATTATCCGAACTCCTTGCATACCCGCCGGAACAGCTTGCAACAATTATCAGGGATGTCGGGTTCCGGTGCGATCTCTGCAGCAGGTGCTGTACCCGGGCTTTCAACGGGCACGTGTTCCTCCTCGACCGTGATGTGGTCAGAGCAAGGGAAATCGATCCTGAATCGGTTGAACCCGCGCCGTACCCGGAGTTTTGCGACCAGAACGGAACATTCTATGTATCCGGGTATGCACTCAAAGCAAAGGACGATGATTGCGGGTCCTGCTACTTCCTGGAGAACGGCAGGTGCAGAATATATGACCAGCGATTTTCCATCTGTCGTGTGTACCCCTACATGCTTCACCGGGAGCGTGACGATCTGGGGAAACTCGACTGGCGCCAGATTGCCGGTCTTAATGAACATGGGGAGTACAATACGGAGATCCCCGATGTTCTCTGCCAGGAAGCAGCTGCAGAAACTAAGGAATATGAAACTGCCTGCATCAGACAGGAGATTTTCTTCCTTTCATATATTCAGGACTTCTTTTCCCGGAATCAACTCAGGCACGTGCAGAAGATCTATGATGATCGTATGAGAGCATTTGCCAGAGGCGAAGAGATCCGGATCATGGTTTTCTGCAATGGCCGGCTGCAAGAACATCGGATCCACATGCCGTGACAACAACCAGGATTAAAAGGATAGCGGATATCAGCATCCGGTTATCGGCCAACATCCTTCCTCCACAGGTTCTAAGCAAAAATCATGCTGTACCAGTGTATATTCACCGAAGGCGTTACTGACGACTGTAATTATCAGAAGGAATGCTGGGTTATCATGGAGAACGCAATCAGGATCCCTGCAGGTGTTTTCCACGGTGAACGACTGGTGATGCAAACCGGTATGTACCTTTCGGAATAAAGAGCTCGAATCGTGCGCCCTGCAGGTACTCTCCGGTTTCGCGAAGGCTAATACCGGTGATAGAGAGGATCTCCCGGGCAAGGAAGAGACCGAGGCCGGTATTTTTTCCAAACCCGCGCCGGAATATTTTTTCCTTGTCCTGCAGGGGTATCCCAACCCCATCGTCTTCGATGGATATTATAAGCCCGTCACTGGTTTCATGAGCAGCAAGGCTGATTAAGGTTTTTTTCGGACCTCCATATCGCATGGTGTTATCTATCTGGTTAAAAAAAACCCGTTCAAGAAGAGGATCTGCAAAGACCTCGACATTATCCAGATCCGAACTGATCTGCACCTGATGCAAATCGACATGCGTACATGCACGGAGAAATACGGTCTGGACATTCTGCCACGAGGGAGGAACAACACCCAGGTTCTGATACAGGCGGGTAAACTCAATATGCTGGGCGATAACTGTTGTTGTTTCCATCAGTTTATCCACATACATGGATGCCTGTGACCTAGGAGGATACTCCTTGAGGAGGGAGAGATATCCTCCCAGCACGGTCAGTTTGTTCCGGATATCGTGGCGGGTGATCTCGGCCATAAGGTTCAGTTTTTTGTTTGCAAGCTGCAATGCCTGTTCCACCTGTTTGCGTTCTGTGATATCCCGGGCAGCAGCATACAGGAGATTTTTCCCGTAAGGGAAGGATCGCCATTCAATCCAGCGGTAAATTCCGTCTTTGCACCGGAAGCGGTTGATAAAATTTACAATCCCTTTTCCTGTGCGCAGGTCATCCATCGCTTTCAGGGTAGTAGTCAGATCATCCGGGTGGACAAGATCGAGGAACTTTTTCCCTTCCAGTTCATCAATACGCCATCCCAGGATCATCTCCCATGCCGGGTTCAGTCTCCTGAAATAACCGTCCGTATCTGCGATACAGAGAAGATCGAGAGCCAGCGTGAAGAACTGGTCAAGTTCACCGGTTTTTTCCCTGCTGGTGTCACCGGTCCTGCTCTGCTGTATTGATATTTCGATCTTCCGGCTGAGTTCACTGAGCCGCGATGCGGGATCACTGCCCTTCTGGAGGTAAAAAGTGACCCCGAGATTCATTGCCTCGATAACAATTTCTTCCCGACCTTTACCGGTGAAAAGGATAAAGGGTATATCCCCGAATTCCGCCCTGACCTGTCTCAAGAATTCGACGCCGTCGGATTCGGGCATCAGATAATCGGATATGATAACATCGAAATGACCGGCCCGAAGTTTTTTTAAACCTTCCGCTGCCGATACTGCAGTTTCAACCGTATTTCTGCCATCCTTTTCGAGGAAAAGCCTGCAGAGAGTGAGCAGTTCCGGCTCATCATCGACATAAAGGACCGTTGGCATGCCATTAAGTGTCGTCAATGCCGGGAAAAAAAGGTTTTCCCTTATTTCTTTTTAGATAACCAGTAAGAATACAAATTCCATCCAGAATATATATCCAGTTGAAAATACCGTTGAGAGAGATGGGAAATTATCTGAAAAAAGTTACGGGATATTTCTGGAAAATGTCTGGAGACGTTCTGACATTCCATCTCTGGTGGAAAATATTCCGGAATGATTTGAGAGGAAATTCCCCCGTTTCCACTCCAATATGTGGTTAAATCGTATGTCAAAAAGGGACACAAAACGAAAAAACCACCGGGTATCCATATCGACGTCAATAGTTAAAGATCTCCAGTGGAAGGGAAGGGGTATAAAAATATTATTAATTTGCCGGAATGACAGGATAAACCCAAAAAAATAAAAAAATTCTGAATGCTGTCAAAATATACAGGTTTTTTTTACTGAATTTTCAGTCCGGTTCTGAGAATGTATTAAACAGGTCCGCCAGAAATTCCCGAACGGGGAAGAGTGTTTCCGGCCAGGAATTACATGATAAAGAGGATTCCTCACCGGAGGATACTGTATTTAAAAAAACTGAACGAGATACAGGGTGAAAAGATGCGACTAGCCTGATGCCGGCTTGTGAACATACGGCATTCGGTACAGGCACCAGAGAACAAAAAATGACATACAAAAACGTAAGTAAACCGTATACTGGTTTATGGAAATGCCTGATGCACACGATGATGAACGCTACGGGAACCATCATGGACCTTGTATTCCATGTATATACAGACAGGTCCCTTAACGGTTGAAAAAAAATATTTCCCAACACCGGTCTTTGTCACTTTTTTCGAAGGTCATATCGGCAAAGGCGGATTGGTATGGGCCGGTAACCGGCATATCACGAAGAAAAACCTGCGGGAAAAATATGGTGCGCCCGAGAAAATATTTGAATTGCGATGAACAATCTCGACTACACAGATTTAGCGGGAGGGATCACCATTCCAAGAGCGAATCCATCAGCAAAAGCGGGGAACCCGGCAGGCACAGAAAACGGGACGGTCAGTAAAAGGCAGCAGGAAGCTCTCGATATGGAGAAGAAAAAACAGGAACTTGAAAAAGAGCGTGCGACCCTGCAATCCGCTCTTGACAAACAAGGGGCAGAGGCTGAACGCAACCTGCTCAAAGCCACCCTTGAG
>Ga0209099_1004298_pt1 | contig 10924 bp, 16 predicted proteins | sample AD_JPNHW2_MetaG_FD_184430 | JGI IMG/M metagenome (GOLD analysis project Ga0209099, IMG submission 184430) | Active sludge microbial communities of municipal wastewater-treating anaerobic digesters from Japan - AD_JPNHW2_MetaG (SPAdes) (version 2) | ecosystem: Engineered > Bioreactor > Anaerobic...
CCCGGAAAGGTTTTCCCCGGAAAGGTTTGCCTCGGAAAGGTTGGCCTTATTTAGCTCCACCAACGCAACCAACGTTAAGGTATCGCTTTCAGCAATTATCGACCCGTCAATCCGTTTTATCTGTGTCATCTCGCTACCTCCATCACTTTGCAATCGCGAGCTATAGATGGCTCTGCGTTGTTGGTCAGGGCGTCCCATAGGGAGCGCGAAAGGTCAATGCGATCGGAGTGGCGCTTGGCCAATCGATCTTCGATGACGGCGTAGACCGTGCGGCCTCGATAGGTTATCGAGACGCGTGCTCCTAGAGGGTGAACATTGCTGGCCGCGATCGGTTTGGAGTGTCGGTAGGTGATGCCTGATGCTGTCATTCTGCCAATGTATTTGTCAGCGTAGGTCGAGGCATCGAGGATGAGGTGAGCCCCGGCCGTTTGGCTTGGATTGACCGGGGCAATAAAGGAGGGTCTGAGAGTCTCGGTCGTTGCCGGGACCTGCGCTGGGGCTAAATCGTCTAGTCGAGCGTTGCTTTCCCTGACAACCACAATGGTGGCGATGCAGGTGGCCAGCGTTGCGATAAAGGCTATCGCCTCGAACCGCATTCTCGCTGCTTCGCTTCTGGTTTTGCGCTCGGCGTGAATGGCGTTGGACTGCGCCATGAGATGTCTTTCTATCACTTCCTTGTTAGTCATGTTCTGTCCCTTCTGAAATCGTCTTGAGTCCCTTCTTAAAAAGTGTTAACCCCTTCTAAAAAAGTGTTAAACCCCTTCTTAAAAAAGAGGGCACCTGCACTCTTTAACAAGTGCCCCCAAGTGGTTCTAGTTTGCGGATGTGGTAGCAACGTCGTCTTTCATAGCCTTCTCAATCCTCTCATCGAGATCGGCCAGTTCTTTCTCGTATTCACGGATGTGGTAGTTGAGATTGTCGATCAGGTTCTTGACAGACTCTTTGCGCTCAATCATCCCCTTAAGGTTCCGCTTGATCACTTGAACGCCTCCGCCAGATCGCCGGGAACGACAGTCAGTTCAAACGGGAGTTTGGGTTCATAGGTGTGGAACTTGGATACTGTCTTTTCCCACCAGTAGAGGTTGTGGCAAGCCAGGAACGCTGAATACTCTTCATGTCCGCAGGGGATCTCGTAGAGAATGCACTTGCCATCTCTGATGTGCAGAATGCAACCGCCCTCAACCTCGGGAATCGGGGTGTGCTCACCAGTCGGCTCTGCGATGTAGTCAGCGTAGCGATAGGCGGCAAGTTGCAAGCCGTAGTCTTCATAGACGGACTTGCTCGTCTTGTGGTCAATCAAAAGCAGCGAACCGGACACTCGCGCAAGAGCATCGACGCTTCCTGCGTATCGGTAGCGGTCTGAAAACACCTGGAACTCGTTGCGTATCCACTCAGGCTTCCACTCATCGCACCAGTCGATCAAGGCTTCGACGTCAGGCCACAGACGGGTCTTATAGAGTTCTCGAATGGTTTCCAGATCGTCCTTGTCAACTTTGGACAGTTGGCCTTCAAACTTAAACTCGTCGGCTTTGGTTTCGAGCACGACCTTTTTTCGGTCGGCAAGTTGAAGCAGTGCTGATCGCTGAATGGCCAACTCGCTCTTGTGCAGGATGTCCTGATCGTTGGCCGCGTATCCTTCGATCAGGTCATGGAAGATCGTTCCGAAGTCCGCAGCGACGTCCTTTTCCTCGTTGTGCGCGTTCTTCAGGTTCTCATCAAGAAGAGCAACCAAGAACTGCGCCTTGTCAATCTCGCCATCGCGAAACTGTGCACCGAGTCGTTGGGCTTTCTCCGCCACCATTCTCGCTGCCCAATTGGTCAGCAGGTCGCCTTTGCCCAACTTGTTCTTGATGGTTGATACCCTTTTATACTTCTCGTTTCCCTTCGGCTTCTCACCGATCCAGTAGCCGTATTTGTCCCATCTGATCTTTCCATTGCAGCCAGAGGAACTCATCGCTCTCCTCCTGTCCGAATGATGTCGGAGACCAGACCCAGCCACAAGAGTGCATAGCCCCAGTCATACTTCGTGTTGTCGCTCTGCTTCTGCTGAAGCCCCTTGGCGACGGTGCCAGCCTGATCGACCAGCGAACCCAGCAATGCGACCTCTTCTGCTATCGCTTCGTCTGTGTTTAGATTCTGCCCTGTCATTTGTTGTTCTCCTGTTGTCGAATTGTTGGACAACTGTTGTCAACATTATATCGGAGGTTTTTTGAAATTACAAGAGAATGGCAGGATATTTTTCAAAAAAAAGTCCCGCATCTAGCGGGACTGTCTGACAGATTCACACCGATCAGTCTTGCTATCACTCCCCAACCATCTCCATCCTCTGGTTCTGAGCGTCTCTGGTTGAGCGGCTTCAGCCTCGGTCTGCCGTCGCCGTCATCGTACTCAAGATGCTTAACCGTGCATCCGCGGTCACCCTTTCGCTGCGCTAGGACAATGGCACCGTATGGCGGGTCCATGTCGGACTGCCAAACGGCGATGTCACCAGGCATTAAGAATGGATAGCAAGAGTCTCCGACCATCTTTGTCGCGAACCGCTTAGGTCCGTCGAACTTAGCGTCTAACTCTATAGTCGCCATTGACTCCAAGGGATTACCCCAATCTCCCGCCGGTGTGTACCCGGCAAAAGTGATGGTTCTTCTGGCGACGGTACTGGTTATTACTGACTCTACGTCGGGAGGATCTTCAATAGGCCAGTTCAAAGGAAGGTTCAACTCTGTCCGTATTCGTCCGATCAAGTCTTCAGACGGTCTAGCTCTCCCATATATTACGTTGTTCAGTTTTCCCAGGGTTGTGCCAACCCTGTCTGCCAGCTGGGCTACGGTCATCCTGTCCGTCCGCGCAGCCAGCGCGACTTTGATCGAATTACCCACGTTGCTCATCATAATGCATCTTCCATGAAATTGATAATCTTTTTTGAAAAAACCTAGTAATACATTTGGACAATCGTTGTATAATTTGTTGTGATGCAAGGCAGAAAAAAGAGCTACACGGAAGAGCAACGTGCCGAAGGCGAACGGAGACTGCTCACAGGCGAAAAGCCAAAGAAGGTATCGGAAGCCACAGGGCTCTCGTTAGCCGTGGTCTATGAGATCGACCGTCACGTCGGCACCAAGCATGTTCGCGAAGCTCTGAAACTTGCTGCATCCGAGGTTAAACCATGAGTGAAACAATGATTCCAAGGGCTGAAGACATTCATCCCAATTCGTTCCCTTCCTACCGGTTCTCCGGTGGCCAGATCGTCACCGGTCGCGATGAGGACGGCACACTAAAAGCCGTTCCGCGCATCGTTGGCAAGCTGCTGCGAATCGGCGTCCATCGAGGAACACTCGATGACGGCAGGCCCTACGGCAAGTTGGAAGCCGAAGTCGAAACCGCTGACGGCAAGGTGTCCGTCTCGGCCAACCTAACCAGCATGATGGCGTCCATTACCTTCGGAGAGGGCCTGCTCGCTACAGCCAAAGACGAACTCGTCTCCCTGTGGGCCGGTCGGTCTGAAAAGAAGAACCGGTACGGCTCATTCACCACATACGCCAATGTAGATCGTGTCAATCCAAAGACGCTTCAGACAACCAGGCTCAAAGAAAAGGTGCTGAAAGAAGGCATCGGGCTGGAAGACGCTTGGGAAACTCTCGAATCAAGACTGCAAAAGCACCCAGCTTGGGGCGAGAGACCGAAACGGCGAAACGACGAAGAAGAAGCCGGATCCTACACCCCATTCGACGACTTCTGCTCGCGCATTGTCGCGAAGGGATGGCCAAAGTTTGAAGACGCCTTCGGCGAATACCTGGCCATTGCGGGCAAAGTTGCGAAGAAGGACTTCTCATTGCAGAGCGACGTACCCGACGACATCTGGGCTGCCATGTGCGTTCAGGTTGACGCTTCAACCAAGATGCCTGTTGCAGTTCAGAAGGTTGCAGACAGCCTGCCAAAGGACGACGAATACGATCCTTTCGCGTAAAGGGTCAACGACGATTTTTATCGCATATCTGCCCTGGCCCCGGGTTCGTCCGGGGTCAGGGTTAGCAACCCTAGCGGAAACGCCAGAACAGGACAGATAAATGGCACTCAACGACAGAGATTCAACAGAAGCCAACGCAGCGAAACTGAGAGTGCAGCAGATACTGGAAGCCAGAACCGCAAAGCTGGCAGACACCGAAGAGCGCAGGCAGAAGCGACTCGCAAGCGGCGTCAAGGCACCGACCAAGTTCACCACGCAGTACGCCGTCGATTGGGGCAGATCCAAGGGCTGGAAGCTGGTGGACAGGGAGAATTTCGACTACCGGCTCAAACGCCATCACGATTTGCAATTGGGAGCGGACGCTATGTTCGACGACGGCGACGGGCTTGTTCTCGTTCAAGGTGCAGGCCGGTACGAACGGCAAGAGCACAGAGAACGGTTTGAAACCGCCGGTGGCATTGAGAAAGCCAAACGCAGGCACCTCAAGTTTTTCTACGTTGAGTTCATCAGAGGCAACAAGACTCCCGCTCTGTTGGAGCAATGGGCATGATCTATTGCCTGTTCCAGAACGTCAAAGATAGAAATCCAGACCAGCGAGAGGCTGACTGGCAAGTGCTCAAACAGTCACTCACCAAGTTCAGCGTCAGGGACACCAAGGACGGCAAGCTCTGGTCGCCGGTCTGCTACTCGCAAGGCTCAACAAGAGGCATTAAGGGTGTTGAATCTGTCCATGCGCTGATTCTCGACTTCGATACAGGGCTAGACTACGAGCAGTTTGCAGACGATTGGCGCGAGAAGGGACTGGAGTTTGTCATCCACACGACCTACAGCCACAGCCACGGCTGTCCCAAGTGGCGAGCAGTGTTCCCTCTAGCCTATCCAGTTCCATCTTCCGACTGGCCCAGCGTCTACAAGGCGCTGTCACTGGCCATCGGGCACGGCATGGCCGATCCCTCATGCAAAGACGCCTCGCGAATCTACTATCTGCCAAGCCACCCACCTAGCGGTGTAGGGGACTCTATTGTAAACAACGGCAAGCCGATAGATCCAGCCGACTATCCGCAGATTATCGACGATGAGCCAGAGATCCAGACGGACACCGAGCCGGGGCTTAAGCCGGGAGACGATTTCAACGCTCGAGCGCAATGGCCAGACATCCTGATTCCACACGGCTGGCAACTATCCGATAAATTGGGAGAGTTCGACCTATGGCGAAGGCCCGGAAAGAGTGAGGGCCACTCGGCGCGGACAGGCGTTGGCGACAAAGGCGACCGGTTTTACTGCTGGTCGTCTTCGGTTCCAGCGGCCATATCTGGCAAGCTGCTGACCAAGTTTGCCCTGTATGCTATTCTCAACCACAATGGCGACTATTCAGAAGCCGCAAGGGAGCTGAGGCGCCAGGGCTACGGCACCACCAGCGCCATCGTCCAGCAGATCAACGAGGGACATCCGGAGATCGACCAGACCGAGTTTCACCTGACCGATCTGGGCAATGCCAGGCGGCTTGTTCACCTGTTCGGCTCCAATATCCGCTACTGCCATCTCTGGAGCAAATGGCTCGTTTGGGACGGGAAACGATGGATACAGGATGATGGCGGCGCTGCTATCAGGCGCATTGCGCACCTGACAGTTGATGCCATCAGGGACCAAGCGCTGGCAACCAACGACACCGAGCGCAGAAAGGAGCTGGGAAAGTGGGCCTTCGGCTGCGAGACTCGCAACCGGATCGAGAACATGGTCGCAATGGCTCAGACGCTTGAAGGTATCCCCGTGAATCCCGCATCGTTCGACTCAGATCCATGGACGCTCAACGTTCTGAATGGAACGGTCGATCTGCGAACCGGAGAGCTTCGTCCGCACCGACGCGATGATATGTCCACCATGCTCATCGAGATCAACTACGATGAGAACGCGCCGTGTCCCGAGTGGGAAAAATTCATCGCTTGGGCAACAGTGGGGCGGCTGGACCTTGCCGACTTCCTGTGGCGCTGGTTCGGCTATTCCTGCACCGGCTCTACACGAGAGCAGAAGTTTGTTTTTGCCCACGGCATGAACGGAAAGAATGGAAAGTCCACCAGTGTAAATACCGTAGCCAGAATCCTTGGACCCTACGCCAAGACAACCGATGTGGAGACCCTGACGCTCAAGGCAGGCGAAGCCGCTGCGAGCAACTCACTGGCTGCGCTCAAGGGCGCTCGAATGGTCGTCACCACCGAGACCACAGACGGCAAACGGCTGAATGAATCGCTCATCAAGAGCCTGACCGGTGAGGACGTCATTACCGCAAGGTTCCTCTACCAAGAGTATTTCGAGTTCCTGCCGGCATTCAAGATAACGATGTTTGGCAACCACAAGCCGTCTATCAGAGGCACCGACGATGCCATCTGGCGCAGGGTTCGCATGGTGCCGTTTGACAACTGCGTGGCAGACGCCGACGTGGACAAGGGGCTCAAGGACAGGCTGTGGGAAGAGCGCGAAGGCATTCTTGCATGGCTCGTATCCGGCGCTGTCGCATGGCACACTACCGGCCTTACCACCCCTGCCGTGGTCACGCAGGCCACCGACGCCTATAGGTCGGAAAGCGACGCACTAGGCGCATTCCTTGAAGAGTGCACAGGAGTATGCAGCGGCAGTAGTTGCAGAGCTACTAAGCTGTACGAACGATATAGCCAGTGGTGCAAGTCGAGAAACGAATACGCGCTAACGCAGACGCGATTCGGACGTGCAATGACCGAGCGTGGTCACAAGTCCACCAAGGATAGGAATGGGTGGCGATACGAAGATTTGGAGATTTTAGAGGAGGATTTGAGCCATGTCTATCGTGGATCGTCCGACTAACCCGTCACATGTGACGAGTTTGTTGAACCTGGTGACGGGTTGTGACACGTTTTTCCCTATCTCTGGATATTTATATTCCACACGAGGACACTTTACCGAAAAAGTAGTCACAACTAGTCACAGGTTCAAAACCCGTCACACATGCTCAATTTAAAGCAAATGAGGTCCAAAGGCAAAAATGAGAACTAGCGCAATTAGCCATGAATTGACAGCCCAGCCTGAACGTGTCCAAACGCTGCATTCGCAGACAGTGCCTGTGCAGACGTCAGACACGGAATGCGAGCTGTTTGATAAACAGTGGAAAGAAGGCGTTGACTATACCGACACTATCTACTTTGACTTGTTTGATGACATTTTTCAATTTGGATATAGGAACGCATCTTGTCCGATCATGAAGTGGGCGCAGGATGCAGACGCCGAAGGGTGCGTTGGCAGAGAGAATCTCAAAGCGTATATTGAGAGCCACAGGCAGGAGCTGCTGGACGTCCTGTCCAGTTTTACTGGTCCGGTTCACGAGGGACGTGTCCTGTGGGATTTGGTCAAGAAGATCGACAGTGAGGGCAGGATGGCTGAGGCATTCGCATAGGGCACTGCAACGATTTGTCAGCATGGAGGCACTTGTGATAGAATCCAAACATGACACTGCAAAGAATCTCGTTCGCGATAGTTGCCATTGTCATGGCTATCGCGCTTTGGGGTTGGAACCACGAGCACAATCTGAGAGTCAAGCGAGACATTCAGCTTCTTTGGGTTGCAGACTATATCACCGACACCGAGGATGTTATAGCTCGATTCAATCGCGAAGAGGATTGGAACGACGTGGTATCCGATCTTCAGGAACGGACGGAAGGATCCTATGCGAATGACGTTCGCCGACAACTTGGGGAGTTGCTGGGATGTCCGGTTGACGACCAAAACAGGTCCTCATGTGAGGACTCTGAACCGGTGATTGAGGCCGAGTTCAAGGAGATTCTCACATGAAAATCAACGAAGCCATTCGCGACGGCGTGGCTTTGATGCGCCAGTATCCCAACGCTCCAGACGCCAACCTCGTTGCGAGGACCTGGCAGCACCTCTGTCTGGAGAACGAGGTGACAGCAGACGAGTTGAGCGATGCGGTGTTTTGGATCCTCGGTCACGAAAAGTGGCACCCGATCCCAATGCGCATTGTCGAGGTCGTGGAGATGAGGCGGGCAGAGCGCCGGGTTTCGCTGCTGTCGAAGTTCGTGGTGGTCGATGATCCTACTGGACGAATGGCAAAGATCGCCGCTGATCCGAGGTGGGTAGATCGTGCAGGGAATCTGCTTCCTGAAGCTTCCGTGACTAAACCAATCGATCCTAATGCATTGGACAAGAGGATCAAGGCTCTCGATGCCAAGTTCTCGATGGACGGACACGCCGACAGCATCGGCGACGATAGTGATGGAGGTGTCTAGACCCAGAGATGAGACCTTTCGGCAGCGCCCTTCCGTGGCAGACTGAGATGGTTCTGATTCGGGAGATACAGGGGCGTTCAAGCGCTTCAGCCTATGCCGAGGAAAGGCTTGTCGCGTCATACAGACCGCTGGTGATGAAGCGGGTTCGGCAGATCGGAAACAGACACGCTGTCACCCAAGACCTTCGAGGAGACATGGAAGTAGCTGGAGAGACTGCCGTCTGTGTTTCCGCTCGTCGGTTCAGGCTCAACAACGGGAACAAGTTCTTTCCATTCGTCGATGTGGCGATTCATGGCGCGGTCTGGATCGCAGCTCTGGAGGGATTCTCTGCGATGGAGATCCCCAGGGCGATGCTTCGGGAGGCGGTTGCGATCCGCAGGGCCTACGCTGAGGCTGGCGCTCAGGCGTCGATCGAGTGCATCTCCGAGATTGCCGGTGTCACACAGGACCGGGTGAAGCTGCTCCTCTCAGCGTCGAACCACGCCATGCCGCTTTCTGAGGCGCTGGAGATCCCAGACGTTCTGGTTGATGACGAGCCTCCGATGGACGTGGAGTCCTCCGACTGGAGGGCGATCAAGCTCGAAATGGCAAACCTGAGCGAGATTGAGAGGGACTGCGTTGGGAGCGTGATTTGCGAGATGGAGCCTCCCCAGTCGGTCGCTGATCGGCACAGCCTGAACGTGTGGCGCGTGAAGCGAATCGCTGAGGATTGCCTAACGAGGCTTCGTGAGACGATAGGAGAAGGAGGACAGCGGATACTTCCGGGGCTATGGAAAGATTCGACTGAACCCAATCAAGGATGAAGACGACACTAACGCGAAACGGATGGCTGCTGTTCTCCATAGGGGTGCCAGCTTGAGGCCGATTACCCACGTTGTGATACACACGGCGGCTTCAGCTCGTGATGGCAGGCCGTATGATGCCAGCCGTTCGGATATTGACGCTTGGCACAAGGCGCGAGGTTGGGACGAAATCGGCTATCACTGGGTTGTTAGGTTTTCTGGTCGAACCGAGGTCGGGCGAACAGAGGATCGAATCGGTGCTGGGGTTGCAGGTTTCAACGCGAAAACGATTCATGTTTGCTTTTCCGGGCATGGCGATCTGGCTGCACCAAACCACGTTCAGTGGCGCAAAGGTGTTGAGCTTGTTGCCGACATTCTGAGGCGGCATCACCTGGTCGATGCGTTCAAGGCTAATCCGCACCGGGTGCTAGGTCATCGTGAAGTCGGCGTTCTGAAGTTGGTCGCGAAGCCGATCGCCAAGACCTGTCCTGGTCGACTCTTCGACATGAAGGCGTTTAGGAATGCCGTTTTGGAGGTTGTCGCTTGACCGAGAAGCTGTTTAGGCCAATTCAAGTTTGGCATTTAGTCGTAATGATGTTGCTGGCCATCCTCACGCCTATCGTTGCGATGGCGGCGCAATATGGACGCTTCGAAAGCGAGTTCAACACGGTCAAGACCGAACTCAACGAGCACAAGCAGAGGCTTGACAGCCACGACGCGAGCATCAACCGGATTGATCGTAACGTGGCACGAATCGGCCAGAAATTAGGAATCGAAATGGAGACGCCAAACCAGTGAGACAGAGATCAATCAGTCAGACAGGAACGCCCAAGAAGACCGTCGCGACCGAAAAGGTGTTTGCCCTGTTGGTAACCATTTTCATCGTCGTAGCCTATTTCAGGCATGAAATCACCGCCGTAGACGCCATAGGCTGGCTTGTTCCCCTAGCTGGTCTGTATGGCATAGCGCGAGGCGTTCGCAAGATCGGACGCTAGGAGCAACCATGACACTTTCACTCGTTGGAACCTACAGGCACCGGATCCGGGTTAATCTGCTGTTTTTCTGGATAGTTGACAAATGGCGAACCGACAAGATCGACATTTCCTATCCGATTCCAGAAAAGGCTGGCACCGTCAAGCTCAACGACAGCCTGAAGATTAAGACGGCGACCACCAATACCGGGCTTCGAGTTTCGGTTGTGTGGATGGGATTTGATGCCTTCAGTCGTGACTTGGAGCTAGGAATCCACGAAGAGGCAATCCACGCAGAACCGATCAAGGGATGCATCCTAGACGCGGTTATGAAACTCGCTTAAACATCGATTTGGCTGGGCTATGGTGCCGGATGAGACATCCGGACGCGAATCGTGGCTATCTCTCGCGTTGAAACAGAACCAGCCAAAACAAACTGCACGAACATATGGAAGACAAAACACTTTGCGAATACGAAACAGTAGGCATTCACACAATCCGGCCTCATCCTAGGAATCCTCGGAAGGGCGATGTAGACCTTATCGAAGAATCGATCAACGAAAACGGATTTTTCGACCCTATCGGCGTCCAGAAATCAACTGGATTCATCATCGACGGAAATCACCGATGGAAGGCAGCTAAGAAATTAGGCATGGAAATCGATCCCAAATACGTTGCAGTCTGTCTGGAGCGAATAAGCAAACTCGGCATTGAGCCGAAGTTGGTGTCTGATGGCTAGACGATCAAAGCGAACTCCAGAGCGAGAAAAGAAGATCATCGACCTTCTCAAGGCAGGAAATACTCGGAAGACATCCTACACTGCCGCTGGGATAACCGATAAAACGTTTGCTGCTTGGTTGAAAACCTCCGATTTTTCCGATGCTGTAAAAGTAGCAGAAGAAGAGGCCGTAGCTCGGAACGTGATGGTCATTG
>Ga0209099_1004299_pt1 | contig 10922 bp, 9 predicted proteins | sample AD_JPNHW2_MetaG_FD_184430 | JGI IMG/M metagenome (GOLD analysis project Ga0209099, IMG submission 184430) | Active sludge microbial communities of municipal wastewater-treating anaerobic digesters from Japan - AD_JPNHW2_MetaG (SPAdes) (version 2) | ecosystem: Engineered > Bioreactor > Anaerobic >...
ATAAATGCCTATGCCGCCCTGCACCAGCATTATACCGATGGTTCCGAACACCAGGGTAGCCAGGCCGGCATCAGGGCCAAGGTGGCTGGTTTCGGGCAGGCTGAAATACACAAGGTAAGCCATCAGCCAGTATAATCCCCAGATTATAACCGAATAAAGTACAAACAACCAGGGCTTTTCCATGTGGATGATTGACTTCATGCCTTCCAGAAATCCCCGGGCAATGTTCCATAGTTTATTTATGAGCTTGATTTTGAGCAGTTTCTTACGAAAAACAAAGAACAGGATGGCAAGTACGACCAATGCGAGCAGGAGAATGTTGGTAAATGACCCTGCCAGGCTGAATGACAGATGGAACTTTGCTTCGAGCGGCTGATAAATCTTCTGGTCGATATATGAGTACAGTTTGTCGAACTGCAATGCCAGGTTCACAAAGAAGAGGATCAGGAACACGAGCAGGTCAATTCCTCTTTCTGTGACAACGGTGCCGAAAGACTTATTGAAAGGAACATTCTCATAGCGGCTCAGGATAGTGCAACGGCTCACTTCACCCAGCCGCGGAAGTGCAAGGTTGGCAATGTAACCGATCATCACGGCAAAAAAAGTATTGCGGTTGCCGGTTTCATAACCCATAGGCTTCAGGAGCATTTTCCACCTGATTGCCCTTGTGTAATGAGAAACCAGACCTAACAAAATCGCGAAGCCGATAATCCAGTAGTTGGCATCGCCAAAAGAGAGCAATATCTCCTTTTTTTGCTGGGAGGTTAAGTTGTGAAGGAAAAGCCAGATAAAGAAAATACCAATGCCCAGAAAAAGCATGAACCGGGCAACGTTTTTAATTTTGTTGTTCAAGACGGTTTAGTGGATTTGGTTGTTGGAATCAGGAAATACTATTGAAGGCCTGAACTTTTTAGCTTCTTCAAAGTCCATATGGGCAAATGCGGCAATAATAACCAGGTCGCCGACGGCTGCTTTTCGCGCTGCAGCGCCATTGAGTGAAATCACTCCTGAACCACGCTCACCTTTTATCACATAAGTTTCGAGGCGTTCGCCATTGTTGATGTTCACCACCTGCACTTTCTCAAACTCTATGAGATTGGCTGCATCCATAAGGTTTTCGTCAATACTGATCGACCCGATATAATTCAGGTTGGCCTGGGTGATTGTTGCCCGGTGTATCTTTGATTTTAAAATTTCGATATTCATCATGCTGCAAAAATACAAAGAAATAATGCTTTCGCGTGAAGTGTCATAAGTATCATGATATCAGTTAGATATCTCATTATGAATAGATCATGCCTGCTTGAAAATTGAGTGAATAATGACCTTTTTGCCTGAATTGGCTATCAGTACAGGAGAATATTGTCAATGAGCCTGACATTTCCTGCAAAAACAGCCACGCAAAGAACAGCGTGCTCACTGTCCATCCAGTCTTCAAACGGCTGAAGTGCTACATAATCAACTACTGCAGCATATTCAACCCTAAGCCCGGGGTTTTGTTCGATCTCGGTGGTAACCAGTTGTTCAAGTCCCGAAGGAATGAACCAGCTGTAATTTTCTTTTGCCCTGAGCAACGCTTTGTTGATTTCGGGGGCCACAGCGCGATGTTCAGGCGTGAGGCGCATGTTACGCGAACTCATGGCTAATCCGTCGGCTTCGCGCACAATGGGGCAAGGCACGATTTCCACGGGAATTGACAGGTTTTTCACCATGTATTTTATGATGGCAAGCTGCTGGTAATCTTTTTCCCCAAAGTACGCCCGGTCGGGGGTTGTGATTTCAAAAAGCTGCTTTACCACAATTCCCACGCCGCGGAAATGACCCGGCCGGAAGCGGCCTTCCATCACCTTCTCCAGCCCGCCGAATTCCATCACTGTATTGTCGGGTTCAGGGTACATTTCATGCTCCGAAGGAGAGAACACAATATCGCAACCCGCGCCGGCCAGTTTTTCAATATCGGCTTCAATCGTGCGCGGATACTTTGCCAGGTCCTCAGGATTGTTGAACTGGATGGGGTTGACAAATATGCTGACAACAGTAACATCGTTTTGCGAAACACTGGTTTTAACAAGCTGAATATGACCATCGTGCAAGGCTCCCATGGTGGGGACAAAACCTATTGACTTACCATCAGCTTTGAGAGATGCCAGATGCGAACGAATATCTTTTATTTTTTCAAAAACCTTCATAAACAGTGTGTTGTGCTAACAGAAGCTGCAGATTTATTTCCCGCTGATGATCTTCAGCATATCCTTCTCAATGAGATCATAAGGAACCTCGATTATCCTTCCCAGTTCCTTGTTCTTTCTGTAGAAGATGAAAGTTGGTACCCGTTCAATTTTAAGCTCAGCAATATCAATGTCGCCTGCTTTTTTATCCCGGTCTACAGCTATCAGCTTCATCTTCTTGTAGTTAAACCCGACCTGGTCCATTACTTTGTAGAACCTCGGCACCCATTCTTTGCTGTCGCCACACCAGGTTCCCATCACGAGTTTAATGGTGACACCTTTGAGTGCGGGTTTAAGTTGCTGTAATACTGATGATTCAGGTTTATAAACCGCGTATTCCGATCGGTAGGCCGAGTCGAAGTTGCTGTTGATCGTGCCGAAACCGTCACGGTTACAGTAACCCAGCAGGATTTCATTGTGTTTTTTAGGGTCGGTACCCTTTTTGTTCAGGTGCTGGGCACTTATCGCGAACGGTAAGAGAAAACAAAGGATAATCAGCGCTTTTTTCATGGCCGGGATTACAAAAAGTGAAACTTTAAGATTTACAGCGTAACCAGGTTATTGCGAATGGCAAACTTAATCAGATCGACCGTGGTTTTGAGTTCGAGCCGCTGCATGATATGATTTTTGTGCGATTCAACCGTGCGGATACTGATAAAGAGTTTATCGGCAATTTCCTGGTTGGTAAGCCCTTGCGCAAAAAGCCTGAGCACTTCGAGTTCGCGTTTCGATAGCAGGCTCTCATCCCGAAGTTGCTCGAGGTTACCCGATTTAGCCTTCTTTATATAGCTTTTTAGGATGGTATTGCTGATTGATTCGGCAAAATATTCCTCACCTTTTGCCACAGCCCTGATGGCTTCCAGCAGTTCCGACCTGGAAGTGTTTTTCGGGAGGTAGCCTTTGGCCCCGGAATTAATGGCATTAAACACAAACTCCTCAGAGGTGTACATTGAGAGGAATACCACTTTTACCCTGGGAAATTCCTTTGCCATCTGACGGGCCAGTTCTATTCCCGACATATCGGGCAAGGCGATGTCGAGCACAGCCAGATCAGGCTCCTGCTGTTTCAACAGGTCTATCATTTCGCCTGCATTTGAGGCTTCACCAATGATTTCAAGGTCGGGCTCACCGGCAAGCAGGTTAGCAATACCTGTCCGCACAAGGTGATGATCGTCAACCAGCAGAATTTTTGTTTTCTCCTTCATTTCGTTTATAAGGTATTGTGACAATGATTCTGGTTCCGGCTTTTGGAACCGACTCAATATTAAATGTTCCGGCCAGCAGCGATGCTCTTTCACGCATATTCTGAATACCATTGCGATGAGCAAAGTTGATGGGGTCAATGACAAATCCTTTACCGTTATCTGAAATTCTCAGGGTTACCGTTTGGTCGATGCGGTTGAGTTCCACCTCCATTTTGGTAGCCCTGGCATGTTTGATAATGTTTGTAATGGCCTCCTGTGCAATACGGTAGAGGTATATTTTTGATTTTTTCTCAAGTCTTTCAACGCTTCCGTTGCAGGCGAATGAAGAATCGATCCCGGCAATGGCAGCCATTTCAACCACCCTGGTCCGCAATGCCGTCTCGAGCCCGAACTCATCAAGCGCTGCCGGCTGCAGTGCATTGCTTATGCGGCGAACTTCATCAATCGCCTGGTCAATCATTCCTTTCGACATATCAACGGCTGCTCTCACCTGTGATACCCCGGGCTTGTCGGCCGACTCCAGTTGAAGCCTTACAGCAATAAGTGATTGGCCAAGACTGTCGTGCAACTCACGCGCCAGGCGGTGGCGCTCCTGGTCCTGTCCGTCAATAACTGACCTGAGCCGGCGCAGCTTTTCTTCCTGCAGTTTCTTCTCCTGAATCTCTATTTTTTCCGAAATCCGGCCAAGCGACATTAAAATCGGCTCTTCTTTCAAGGGAGCCGATTCTGTGATCACGTTCTGGTTACCTTTTTCAAGTGAATCAACCGCATTTTCTACCTGGTTAACAAGGCTTAACGCTATTGGTATTAAAAGCAATCCTGAAATTAAAAGCACCAGCGAAGCTGAAATTAAAGCAATACCCGCAATAACCTGCTGAAAGAAAACAAGGAAAGCAATACCGGCGATTATAAATAAAATAGCTGTCGGCAGAACAAACTGGTTATATAGCTGTTTCTTAAGTCTCAGTAACATAAACCGACCGTATTTTCAGTTCAAAATTAGGCAGAAAACAATTAGATAGATCATTTCTCTCAGGATAAGCCTAAATTTGTATTGAATAAACTAACTTAAAAGCTTGATATGGCACGAATTGGAATTTTTTTCGGAGGCAGGGACAATGGGCGTACAGCCAGAGTAGCACGTCAGATCCAGGAAGAATTCGGCAAGAATAGCGCTGATATACAAAATGTTAATGCTTCAACTGCTAATGATGTGGCTAAATACGATTTCCTTGTCCTTGGAACGGCAGCCTGGGGCATCGGTGAGATGCATTCCGACTGGGAAAATTTTATTGAAGAGTTGACAGAAGCACCTCTTGAGCATAAGAAGATTGCGATTTTTGGCCTGGGTGACCAGGTTGAGTACCCTGAAAGTTTTGTTGATGGCATGGGTATCATCTTCTGCCGCCTTCCGTTCAAGCAGAATGTCGTCGGGTATACATCCACTGAGGGGTATAAATTCTATTATTCGAATGCCGAAAAAGACGGAAAATTCATCGGCCTGGCTGTTGACGAAGATTCTCAGCCCGAGCTTACACCCGGGCGCGTGAAGGAATGGGTGGCCATGCTGAAAAATGAATTTGTATAAACATTAACCCTACTTAATGCTAAAAAGCACAAAACCCCGGCGTGGCAGTCGGGGTTTTGATTTTTTGGGCAGGGCAGAACCGGCTTATTTGGCTGGCAGTAAATTGTGACACACAAGAAGGGTCAGTTTGGCCTGCATATATATTGTCGCTGCAAATGTCTGATAATCATGAGTTGATGATTTAAAAGCAGCTTAATAATTATTAACATATTTGATTATATTGTGCCTTTGACAATCAATCAGATAGACAAAAAACAGTTAATATTCTGCCTGAAGAGTCTACACTTCAGGATTAAGAGACTGTCTAAAAATGGGAGTTGGTAATTACAGTAGAATAAATTGTTAATAAGAATGTTGGCAAGAATGATTTAATACATTGACTATCAGTTGATTGGATGAATTGTAATATGTAACTTTATGGAAACCAAACACATAAAGGAACATGAAAACTTATTCAAGCAACCTCACCGATAGTCAATGGAAGGCAATATTAGACATTCTGAAGGACAAACGAAAGCGAAAACACACTTTAAGAGAAATATTTGATGCCATCTTCTATTTGCTTAAAACAGGTTGTCAGTGGCGCATGTTGCCAATACATTTTCCATCATGGAAGCTTGTTTACTACTATTTTACCAAGTGGAAGAATGATGGAACCATCGAATTGATACATGAATTACTTAGGGACAAAACACGAAAGAAAGCTGGAAAAAGTGAATCGCCAAGTGTTGGTATCATTGATAGCCAGAGCGTTAAAACAACAAGAATAGGAGGATTGAACCGAGGGATTGATGGAGGTAAAAAGACAAAAGGAAGAAAGCGGCATATTATTGTTGATACAATGGGGCTGTTGTTGGCTGTAGTAGTTCATGCGGCCAATGAGCATGACAGTAAATCAGCTCCAATGGTAATAGCAGAACTCAGGGGCAGGTTTGTTCGTTTGGTGAAGATAATAGCAGATGGAGGTTATAGGGGAGAATTGATCGAAAATACACGTAAAATTTATGGATGGGTTGTTGAAATTGTGCTCCGGTCAGATTCTTCTACCAAATTTGAAGTGTTACCAAAACGTTGGATCGTTGAAAGAACTTTCGCTTGGTTTGAAAGTTATCGCAGATTGAGCAAAGACTTTGAGTATCAAACTGAAACAAGTCAAACAATGATCCAATTAGCCATGATAAAGCTCATGCTTAACAGAATTAAAAAATAAAATTTAGACAGTCTCTAAATCAATACTGCATTGTGACGTTAATTATCAGAAGGTTACAAGCCGGATTAAAATATGTCAGGCTAAAAAGCTATTTTTGCGGGATTGAATTGCATAACGAATCTTAAATGATCAGACTAAAACTCATATTACTGGCCTTAATTACCTTATTTACGATTCAGGCCTATTCCCAATCAAATTCTGAGATAACAACCGATGACCTTCGTTATCACATCGGGCTGCTGGCTTCCGATTCGCTGGCAGGGCGCTATCCGGGCACACCGGGAGGCAAACAGGCAGAAAACTATATAGCCGGGAAGTTTTCGGAAGCAGGATTAAAAATGCTCTATAGTAATGGACGTCAGGAATTTAAAGTGGTAACTGACGTTCGTCCGGGCAAAAACAATAAGCTGCAGTTTGATGACTACACTGCTGTGATGGGAAAGGATTTCACGCCTTTATCATTTTCGACCACCGGAACCCTGAAAGCGCCGGTGGTTTTTGCCGGTTACGGCTTTGATATTAACCTTGACTCACTCAGGTGGAATGATTATGCCGGTATTGATGTCAATGGGAAATGGGTCATGGTTTTGCGCGGCGATCCTGAACCGGACAATTCGCAAAGCCTTTTTATTGATTTTGAGAGCGAACGTGTTAAAGCGCTTACCGCAAAAGATAAAGGTGCCCGCGGAGTGATTTTTGTCACACCCGAGGACCTTGAAAAACAGGACATTCTCATGCATGTTCAGTACGACAGGACACCCGCCAATGCCGGTATCATGGTACTGAATATTACCCGTGGCATGGCCGACCACATGCTTGCCTCAATGAATGATAGTATAGGTTCAGTGGTTGACCGTATTAAATCCAATCATAAGCCTTCGCCGATGTATATGCCTGTAATACTTGATGCTGCAACTGAAATTGAGATGCTGGAGGCCACAACGGCGAACATCGCGGGTATGATACCGGGCATTGATCCGCTTATGGCCGAAGAGTATATTGTTATCGGTGCCCATCACGACCATCTGGGCATGGGTGGACCCGGGTCAGGTTCAAGACAGCCCGATACAATTGCAGTTCACAACGGCGCCGACGATAATGCTTCGGGTACTGCCGGTATTATTGAACTGGCGCAGAAACTATCGGCCAACAGGCAATTGCTCAAAAGGCCGGTCATCGTGGTCGCGTTTGCAGGTGAAGAAATGGGCCTTCTTGGATCAAAAGAGTTTGTGAAAAATCCCCCGGTCCCGCTGAACCGGATCAAAGCTATGATCAATCTTGATATGATAGGAAGGTTTAATACTGAAACGAACACGATAAGTATCGGAGGAACAGGCACTTCAGTTGAAACGGATACGATCATCAGCCTCCTGGGACAGAACCGGCCGTTTAAAATCGGGCGGTCTTCCGATGGTTATGGCCCTTCGGATCATGCTTCATTTTACTCTGAAAACATTCCGGTATTTTATTTTACCTCAGGAGCACATGAAGATTATCACACCCCTTTGGATGACGCATCGAAAATTAACTACCCGGGTACGGTAGAAATTCTGGATATGGTTTATGACCTTGCTATCGAGCTATCGGGCCGCAAAGAAGCTTTAACTTTCCGCGAAGCCGGTTCAAAACAGGGTGTCAGGTACGGCCGGAACCTTAAAGTTACGCTGGGCATTGTACCCGACATGGTTTCTTCGGAAAATGACGGGCTGGGCGTGGATGGAGTGCGCAAGGGCGGTCCCGCAGAAAAAGCCGGCCTGAAGAAAGGTGATAAAATTGTTACGCTCGACGGGCAATCCGTTACCAATATTTATGATTATATGGCTCGCCTCAGCAAGCTGAAGCCGGGCCAGGTAACGTCAGTCGAAATTTTACGCGAAGGTAAAAAACAAGTAATCATTGTCCAATTATAGTATTTGATAATCAAATGGTTAGTTTCTTCAACCGGGCTTTATTGCTTAAATTTCTCAAGTTTGGGATCGTAGGGTTTTCGGGCGTCTTTGTCGATTTTGGCTTTACATGGCTTTTTAAAGAGATTGTTAAAGTCCAGAAATATGTAGCCAATGCTATCGGCTTCACTGTGGCAGCCACAAGCAATTATTTTCTGAACCGCTACTGGACTTTCCACAGCCATAACCCACAGGTATTCACCGAATACAGCAAATTCCTTTTCATTTCCGTATTGGGTTTGGGAATCAGCACTTTCGTCATCTGGATTTTCAACGGAAGACTCAAATGGAACTTTTATGTAGCCAAGTTATTTGCTATTGGTATTGTGACGGTGTGGAATTTCTTCGCAAACCTTTTCTTCACTTTTGGTGCCTGATTTACAACCAGATAGATTGTTCGTCAGCCATTGTGTTTACCACAAAAAAAGGATCCGGACTAACCGGATCCTTTTTCAATAGAATAGAATTACAAGTCGTTATTTCACAACGAGTTTCAGTGTCTGGCTTATTTCCTGGTTGCTTACATGTACGTAATAAATGCCGGGCAGCAATTTCGAGATGTTGAGCCTGTATCCATTGCCGAGGGAAACGTTGTTGAGGTTGATTTCCTGCTTGCCGACAGAATTTATAATAGTAACATCCGCTATCATGCTGTGCGAAGTAGTGATGGTGACTACATCGTTGGCAGGATTGGGATTCAGCCAAACGGGCTTTGCTTCTTTGGGATCATTCACACCAACACCCTGGTAAACAGTTACCGGGAATTCATTGGAGAAAGTACCTCCGCCGCAGGTGTTAACACCCTGAACTTTAACAGTATAGTTGCCTGGTTTTGACAGGTCCCAGGTAACGGTGCATGTCTGGCCGTTTCCGGCAATGGTTCCGCCCGTAACAGGGGTAAGTTCCCAGGAATAAGTAGTTGCGTATGTTCCGCCGGATGTACTGTAATCACTGGTAGGTGTTGTTGTGATATAAACCACCGAAGGTCCCGAGGGATCAGAAGGTGCGAGTGGCTCCTGCGGGTCTGTTGAAACAGTTGCTGTTCCCTGCATGTTGCTCGAGCAACCTGACACAGTGTTTTCGGCAGCGATTGTATATGTACCGGTAGCTGTTACATTGCCGAAACTGAGCGCTGCCCCGGTGCCAGGAAGTTCAGATACCAATGTTCCGTCAACCAGAAGTGAATATGTAGCATCGGTTTGTGATCCATCAAGTCCGACAGGCACTCCTGATCCTCCCTGGGCACAATATGTTCCGCCGCCGGTTGTGTTGAATACAGCCGGACTTGCTGTGACTGTAACAGTAAGTATATCGGAATAATCACCTTCGCAGGTGCCGTTTATACCCTTGGCTTTGATGGTTGCCTGGCCCGTGAAAGTGTCGTTCCAGAAAACGGTAGCTGATAGTCCGTCAGGCATAATTGTGCCGGCTTCGTTGGGTTGGAGGCTCCAAACATAATAGGCTGCATTGGTAGCACCTGCCGTTGCATATTGAGTGTCCTCAGCATTCATGCAAAGCGTTGCAGGCCCTGTTGGCGTTGCACACTGACCAGGTTTTTCGCTAAGTAAAACGTTTTTCACTACAGACCAGGGCCCGGAGCCGCAGTCGTTCGATGCCTGAACCTTAAGTTGCGCGGTTCCTGTCCATGTATCATTCCAATCAATGGTGCAAGAGGTGCCATTGGGCGTTAGAATACCTGATTCAGGAGGAGTGAGGTTCCATGTATAAGATGTTGCATTGGCAACACTGCCGGTAGAATAAGTTTGCACAGGGGCTGTATTGCAAAGGCTGCCTTCTCCCTGGGGTAAACCGGGTGCTACAGGTGCACTGGTTATGCTGATGAAGGAGGTTTTGGTGGTGGTTAAAGCGCAGGAACCGTCAGAACCAATAAGAGTTACATCAAAAGTGCCTGCAGTATTGTATGTCACTACAGGGTTAGGCAGAGTAGAGGTTGACGGTGTGCCACCGGGGAATGACCAGTAAAATTGTGAGGCGCCGACTGACTGATTGGTATATGTAACAGTTACCGGTGAGCATCCCGAAGTGACATCGGCAGTAAAGTCAACTGAGCCAATGGGATTTACAGGGATATTTGTCAGAGGGACCTTGTTAGCATTTAGTATTTCTTTCGTTCCGTTATCCTGCACAAAAGCGACCAGTTCACAATTTGCTGCTACCCATGAGGCATCTTTAGCAAAGTTGAGTGTATAGGTCTGGAGGTTACCCGAATTGAAATTTACGGTTGTACCGTTTTGATCAGGAACCATAAGCCTTGTTACAAAATCGATATCGGTCATGCAAAACCAGCTGACAGGGATATCAGATTCTGTAAGAACAAATTGCAGTTTCAGATCATTGGATGAAATTGTGCCTACTTTATTCAGAGCAACATTTACAGTGTAGTTGTTACCAACATTGGTGCCTGTAATGCAGACTGTAAGTGGACTGGTCACCGCCATACGCTGGTTGTAAATAGGCAGGTAGTCCGAATAAATATTTGCCGTAGGGCATGCCATTCCTCCGACATGTGACACTATGCCATCAAACTTGGCTGTAGGAAAGCTGCTAATGCTATAATATGAGTTACGGGCGTTTGAGTAGGTATTTGCATAGCTGTCGCCATTATGATTTTCGATGACGGCGACGGATTTGCCTTCGTCAACAAGCTGGTCAGCGCCGCCGGCAGCTCCCGGGCAGTAAACGCACCATGTGCCTGTTCCTATTTCAAGTACTACGAAACTGCGT
>Ga0209099_1004302_pt1 | contig 10907 bp, 11 predicted proteins | sample AD_JPNHW2_MetaG_FD_184430 | JGI IMG/M metagenome (GOLD analysis project Ga0209099, IMG submission 184430) | Active sludge microbial communities of municipal wastewater-treating anaerobic digesters from Japan - AD_JPNHW2_MetaG (SPAdes) (version 2) | ecosystem: Engineered > Bioreactor > Anaerobic...
ACAAAAGGTTCTGTCGGTAATGGGAGCAAAAGTGACTTTTCATGCTGCAAAAAACGGGTACGCCGACTGTAATCTCTCCGTTGAAAGTTGCGATCCAGGAACTTCTGCAACTCTTGGTGCAATGCCTGATTAAGCTCTTCAACAAAATGAAAGACCCGGTTACGTATAGCAGCATAGATGCGGTTATAAACCACATTCACATGACTTTCTGCAGAGGCTTTATCTCTGGGTTTACGCACCCGACTAGCCAAAAGCGTGGTTCCGTAATGAAGGGACCACTGTTCGGCAAGCTCATCGAAGGTGGGTTCATATCGGTTACTCTTTTTGACGATCTGTGCCATGTTATCGGTCTTTGCCGACCGGGGAACACCGCCAAAAAAAGCCAAGGCATTATCCAGGGCTTTAAGCAGGTATTCCCGCTTGGTGGAAGGCAAGGCTTCAATGTAAGTGAAGCCGGAAAAAGGAAGCACACAGACCAGCACCGTGCACATGGTGACCTCTCCTGTCTGCGGGTCTACCACCGGGATCTTGTCTCCGGCAAAGTCGAACATCATGCTGGCTGCCGGTTCATGTTCAAAATGCATGACGGCTTTACGTGTCTCCAGGAACCGGTTCAGGTGTTCGCAAAACTGTGTATAGCCATAACCTTCCGGGACCTGGCGAAGATATTCTTCCCAAAGGATCATTTTTGTGGCATGAGGCTTTTGAAGTTCGTCAGATATATCCGGCATGCGTTGCTGAAAATCTACAAGGCGCCAGTCCGTATGCATATCTGATGGCTCTTTGTAAAACAAGGAAGAGAGTTCTTCATCCGATAAGGTTAATAAATCTGCTTGCGGCTTATTCAAGCTGGCAAGTTGTTGTATATAGCCGTTCACGGTGTTACGAGCCACATGAAGATCACGGGCAATCTCTCGATTGGATTTACCGTTTGTTTTGAGTTGTAAGATGCGTCGTATCTGCAACATGGTTATGGGTCTGTTTGACATCGTATAAGGGTTTTTCTCCCTTATACGATCCTATGTTGCCTTTGATATCGCTGGCCTGATTTCTGCCGGAATGTCAGGTCATCCTCTCTAAACTGTAGATGAAAAAGCTCCCTGAGGGTGGCTCAATTTGCTCCGAAATGAGTGGCGCAATTTAGTCCGAAATGAGTGGCGCAATTTAGTCCGAAATGAGTGGCGCAATTTGGTCCGAAACGGGTGGCGCAATTTGGTCCGAAATGAGTGGCGCAATTTGGTCCGAAATAGTCAAACTGGCTGATTATTTCGGACAAAGTGAGCCATTTATTCCGGAGCAAACCGTTTGTACATTTCCCCTGCAAATTATCCCAATATCTCCCTCAGGAACGGACATCACTGCCCGGGCAAGTATTCATCCGGCATCCTCAAAAAAGATGCTCGTGGCTGTAGGAATCGAAGAAATTCTCCAAAGATTGGCCAGCATGGCTGTAATACCTACCCGTGGAATGATGATGAAAGGTGGCCGGTATGGGTGGCGCAGTTTGGTCAGAGATAGTCATCTTAAACTCAGTCACCATTTAGGCAATATTATTCAGACCTTCAAGGATGACATTATCCAAGAAATTCCTTGGCCTACTATTTTTTCTTAAAATATTTTGGAGTGAAAAACCTTCGGCGTTTCATAAATACTTCTACGTTCCCGTAATATCCATCACTCATTGAATACAGTGTATGGGAAATATCATAGTTTCTGCCAAGTTTACTCGTCCAATAACCATTTCTTAATTGTCTGGCAGCGTGTGTTGGAATTTTTTTATCATCGCAATAAATCGCAACCTTTGTGTACCAAAATTCCTTCCGATCATTCTTACAAATTCGATACCCTATTCTTTTAAATAGGTCGATAAAACATTCTATTGTCTCATCTCTGCATATTTCTTCAGGCCAATAATACATATGCTTTTTATCAGGCCAGTACCATTTCTCTGTATCCTCACATGCCCAAGCTATACAATTGTATCTCGTGGTTTGCGAACTGGTTACTAAAAATGGATCAAAACTACTATTCGGGAAGTCGGCGTCGCTATAGTTCATCAATATCAAAGTTTGATTCAGCCCATTTTAACCAGTCATTCTTCATTAATGCAATTTTACCCTGATGATCTTTACTGATCGGATTCACCATAGTGATTGCTTCCAATGCATAGAACCAATGATTATCTGTAATTCGCAAATCTTTAATAATAAATGGAACCACATCTGTTCCAAGCTCAATGATTGACAGATATGCTGAATTGTTCGTAATGTCGGAAATATTTGATGAGAACTTTGTTTTTTCTAACCAAACTTCTTTAAAGCCTTCAAAACTTTGTTTCACTTGTAGATTATGTTGCTCTTTCACAAAAACACTGTGGTTTATAAATAGTGTGAAACATTTTTCAACATTTCTTCTAACAAAGGACGCCTCCTGAGAAATAGCAAATGGTCTCCAATTTTCTATAACTGGTGAAAAAGCTGTGCCTATCATTGAAATAACTCCCGTGCTTTATCTGTGATGCAACATTCAAATATTTGATTTTTTATTTGACGAATGTTATAAAATTCGCTCCTTAATTTTTCTTCTAAATTCTCAATACCTTCTTCTTGGAAAACATCAATATCAAGAATAAATGGAAGTTTTGAATCTACAGGTGGTTCTATTGTTTCGGTTATTATTACCCTTCGATAATTATCACTATGCGGAACCTGTATTTGCATAAAGAAGTTTGAAAAGGCTTGTGGTAAGCAAGATGGAATTGGTGGTGTATTCAAAATATATTCATGGAAGGTTTTAAAAGGTAGTGGCAACTCAATTCGATTAATGTATCTTGTTGCAATTCTCAATATTTTAGAAGGTTTAAAAAGATTGCTATATTCTATCCAATTCTTTACAAATACCTCAAAATGAACCTCCCAATTGTCATATGGTTTTAAAACATTGAATGTGAATCCATCCGATCTTGCCTGAATCTGGCGAGTCCCATCATTAGAAAGAAAAATATAACCTAAAAGTTGTCGATTTGTTGATTTTTCAACTATCGATTCATCAGCAAAGTTAAAACTACCAGTGACATTATACTTTTTCTTCTCGATGGGAAAGTCACCGATAATTTTGTCTTTAAAGGAAGCTAACTGTTCGACAGTCTCAATATCGAGTTTATCGATGCGTACATCAAAGACTGCTTCTCTTATTGGTGCGTTTTTGTAAACCATAGTACGAAGTTAATAGTTTTCTTTTATATTTGGTTGATGTCAGCGATCAATTGTCTCAAGTAAATAATGAAAAGAAAGTCAAATTAAAGGATAACTTCTTGAATGAAAGCACCATCTATTGACTTTTTAATGTTTAGGGAAGCTGTTTTACTCGCCTTTATCCTTTTCTTTGAATAATCAGCATACCCATCCGTATAACAGCGATGGGTAGAAATCTTGACACTTAGGGATGAGCTATACTGATCAATTTTAACAATTGAAATATCGATTTTTTTCATTTTTACATTACTTGAAGTTCCTTTTTCTTGATGAACTCTATTCCTTCCGTCCGAGTAATTACTGCTAAATCAATGTTTCCACCGCATCCTCTAACTCCGAGAGTTAATTCTTGCCCCCTAATCGTGGTCTTCAAAATATAACTTGCTAAATTAACACAATCCTGTAAGGCCATTATTTGGATTGGTATCTGTAATTGAAATGGAACTAACTTCTGTACTATTTCAGCCATTTTTGTTGGGTCAAGATTAAGTTCCTGTTGAACTACAGAAATTATCCTTTCATCGTACCCCTTGATGAGTCTATCGACCAATTCTCGTTGTCCTCCCCAATTTACTCCAAAATCTTTTGTTTCTCGAATAACTTTCGGCATAGGATTATTAGGAATATGAAATTCATATACCTTCCCATATGGTTCATTTTCATCAAACCCAGCTACTAAAAAAACCATCGGCGAGTTTTTAAATTGGTCTGGCTTAGGCATTTTTTCAGCTTTCCACTGTTCCATAAAGAAATTACTCATCAAATTGGCAAATCCTTCCACAGATATTCGGTTTGCTGGTAATGAGGATTCAAATTCAGGCATAAAACTTTGAGCTGTTCGTAAGTTTAACGAACCTAACCCATATGTAATTGCACCAATGTATTTGTGAGGTCCACTAAAAGCTAGAAGTTTCTTCGCATTATCAAAATTGTTATGCACTGGCCCCAATGGGGTATTTGCATTAATAGTGACCCTTGATTCGGCCGCTAGTACAAGTCCTTCAGGACATTTAACAATAATTCCTAATGACATACCTGGGTTCCATTTTGAATGACGATAAAGGTAGTCTTAATATCAACACCAAATTTCACAGCTGTCCAAAACAAATTTTCCACCATTATATTCGGCATTGATATTCAGATATATAGGTTGTCATTTTATCAATTTTGAAATTTAACCCTCTCTTTCCAATAATAGAAGCTGATCCGTTTGATTCAATTTGGATGGGCAAACGGCTCGTTGATCCAAGCCCAAAAGCCTTTTTAACGAAAAAATTCAAGCAAAGAAAGGTGATCATGGGCGTCCGGATTTGTATCTGAACAGCATTCTCTGAGGTTTGTACATTTCCCTTCCAAATTATCCCCATATCTCCCTCAGGAAAGAACATCACCGCCCGGGTAAGATAGTTATCCGGCATCCTCAAAAAAGATGCTCTCAGCCCGTGTATGTTGTTCCGGCAGCCTACCTTGACACTGGCGGTGTCCGGAACTCTATGACATACCCGTAGCCGTTCCAGATGGTATCAAGCCTGACATCGAGCATTGCCGGCGGGATAAGGTCAATGGGGGGCCGGATCTCCGGCTGTTTCCCAATGAAGATATTGAAGAGCCGGCCGGCTTTCTCTGATTCATCGGCGATCACTATTTTGCTGCCCTCTTTTGCTACCCGGATCATCTCCATGATGGCTCTCTTCTTGTCGTTGAAGATATTGATCGCCCCCAGGTGGAACACTACATCAAAGACATGGTCCCTGAAGGGGAGCTTTTCTGCATTGGCCAGCAGAAGCTCAGCGCATATGTGCTGTTGGTTCAGCTTTTTCCGGCATTTTTCCAGCATGATCTGCTGGTTGTCGATCCCGAAAAAGCGGCAAGTACGAACGCGCTTCACGATGTGGGGAAGATTGTCTCCCGTTCCGATCCCTGTTTCAAGAATTAAAGCATTTTCAGGGATGTTCAGGCGGTCCAGCACTTCGTGTCGTGCTGAATCATCCCCTCCGCATGGGACAAACATCAACCTGGTCAGAAAATCGTAATACCTGGCGTAGGTCGACCTTATGAACTCCATCCTTCGGCTGAATTTTTGCACTTCATCTTTTATCAGCAACCCGGGCATGCCTTCTTCGACTGAGAATACAATCCCGCATTTACTGCAAAGCAGATACTTTTCGTACCCGTTCAGCCGGATGGCTGGGATCTTAACGGAGAGTGAACTCCCACACTCCGGACAACAGATCAGTTTTAATGTATCGTTTTTCATGGCGTTACTTTTTAAGGATCATCATGAACTAAAAGTAGCACGCTGCCGGGTCAGCCTGAAATTGAAATATACTGCCGGCGAAGGAAAGTCATCATAATACCCTAATTTCCGGCCGGAGAAACAAGTATTTTACCCGGTATTTGCATTATTTGAAAATCCATCCCGGACGAGGATAGCCTTTTTACAAAAAATGCGAGGAAAAATGCCGTCTTTGCGGAAAGCCATTTCCTTTTCCGTAAGGACTTTAATCCCTGCAGGGGATTGCATAATCAGTCGCAACCGAAAAAAATCAGCAAGTAACTTTTTTATTGACAGGTTATTACTTATATTTACCCGGTATTCAAACCTGATATAAAGAATAGTTTTTAACAATGAGATCGGTCATATTACTGATGCTGGCAGGTACCCTTTTCATAACGCCTGTATTGGTCTATAGCCAGCAAAAGAACATTTCGCCGTTAAAAGGGCCCTATTGTGGTCAGACTCCGCCCGGGATGACCCCCAAAATCTTCGCCCCGGGCTTTATTTCAACAGACGATGGGGAACTCAACTCCGTATTCACCAAAAATGGCAGTGAGTTTTATTTTTCACGGCGAAACATCCCCGGAAAACCATCGGCAATCATGGTTACCCGAATGGTCAACGGCACATGGTCGGTTCCACAACTCGTAAATTTCTCCGGCAAAAAAGACGATGTCGATCTGTTCATTACCCCCGATGGAATGTCGATGATCTTCTGCTCTGAAGGTGATAAACCACCGGGACCTGTCTCCTATCCGGATCATGACTTCCGGATATCTCACAGAACCGGAGAAAAATGGTCGGATCCCATTCCTTTTGCCAAGGAGGCCGCTTCAGCATTCGAAGATTATTACCCGGTGGTGACAGCCAGCGGCAATCTATATTTTAACTCCCAGCGATCGGGTCCGGGTACCAATGACATATACTGTTCCAAGTACATAAATCACCGGTATACCAAACCGGTAAAGATGCCGGAAACCATCAACACGGAGTACCGGGAATTTGATGCTTTCCTGACACAGGATGAGCAAATGATCATCTATTCTTCCGACCGGCCCGGCGGTTATGGGTGGTCGGATCTCTATGTCAGCTGGAAAAAGGCAGACGGAACCTGGTCAGCACCTCGCAACCTTGGAGAAACGATCAATTCGGAATATTCTGAATACGGGGCATCCCTTACTCCTGATGGTAAATACCTGTTTTTTACCAGTACCCGAAATGGATCGGAAGATATTTACTGGGTATCAGCCAAGGTCATTGAAGCGGTGAGGCTAAAAAAATAGCTGGTCCGAAAGAAAAACGACAGCCTTGACATGTTGAAGGAAAATTATCCTGCACGGAGAAATCGTATCTTTGTAATAGTATCTTTGTAATAGTGAGACAGGTGCTTAAAATTTAAGCTGATGACTTCAGAAGAATACGAAGACATCCTTTTCAATCATCGCATACTGCGGTGGTCAGCCAGGATCGTTGGGACGTTGGAGGCCTTATTTCTTTTCTCCCTTGCTTACGACCAGGTGATAAAAGGATTATTTCACCAGGGTTTTTCAGCCTTTATTCCCCTGCTCAACGGACAGTATTTTCTGGCCATCACGCTCACGATCGCTTTTATCGGATTAATCATCGCCTATTGGAAAGAAGGGCTGGGCGGGGGAATCACGCTGGTCAGTTTCATCGTGTTGTTCTTCGGATGGAACGATTTCCATGTGGGTTTTATTCTTGGTATGGGATTGGCTTCCATCCCTTCCATTTTGTACTTTTCATTCTGGGTGATGGTTCATCGCGAAATCAGGAAAGCAAAACGTAATCAAACGACAAACCTTTAAATAGTTACCATTTGCCCTCACCCGGGAATTGTTTCAGCGGCGTATGGCTGCAGAATGATTTATATTGTTGATATTCATTTTGTTTGATTAGGATATCTTCGTTACCCTGTACCTTTTTTCAGAATGCGTTCCGGTGTGGCATTTTTTCACTTTTCCCGGTGATCATGTGTATATTCTTCAAAAATATTTATATTTGATTGTCTTAATTCCGATCGCCATGAAACAATCTGTCCTCCTTTTCATTAGCCTGATCCTCGTTTTATCAGCGCATTCACAGGTCATAGAAACCCGAAACGGGATGAAATGTGCAACCACCGTCACCCCTTTGAAAAACGGGAAATATACCATCTCGCGGTCGGTGACACGCAACACCGAGGCAACCTGGTCGGGAAATCAATCATCCATGCCCGCTGATTGTTCTTTGCATCCTGACCCTGAACGGAATCCGGATGCCTCAGTCCCCACGTATCATGTTATTTTTCACATGGATTATCCCGGATTTTCTTTTATCTGCGCTAACGCCGATACCTTTTTCATGGAGGGCTTAAATATGACCTATACCATGTACGGATTGGAAGCTTATATGCCCGAGGGAACCTATTATTTATGCGCCGAATTTGAGCGATCGAACATGAGCAGGGATAGCTTATTCTTTGTGTTTCAGAACAATTTTCGTGTATATAAGAATATAGACACCACGATACTCCACTCCTCTGCAGAGAACAATGTACAACTGATCCTCTATGATAAAGACAGCATCCCGATTAAAAGGAAGGATCACGAATGTTCTAATTTCGGGTTGTTATTTGAATTTCCCGATTCCTGTTCTACCAGTGCCTTTGCACTTTTATATATGGGTTTAACCGGTCCGTATCTGAAATTCAACGATGTGTCCCCGGAAATTAAACTGGTCATGGGTAAGAGTGATGTTCCGTTAACACGGCCTTATTATCATTACACCGTTCAATATCCCACGCTGAATGGTCTTTCCGGAGATACCACCATGGCTTTTGAGCCATCTGAATACCGGCATTTTACTTTTTGCCATCATCCTACACCGGCCTTTGATACGGCTTTCTATGATTGGGGATTCGGGACTGTAACGAACGATTCGCTGATGGGGTTCCAGCATACTTTCATAGGCCTTTGGGGAACTAAGGATTATCCCGGGGACAGAACGGATTCATCGTATGTTTACATAGCCGGCACACCTGATAATTCGCTCAAGCGCAATATTGCAGCACTGGTCGGGCACAGTGATAAAGATCCCTTGGATTATTATTATAATGATTTTATCGGGCCGCCCTTTTATCTCAATTCGGAAAATGAACTGGTGCTGACCTGCTTGGGGAATTATCCTTCCGTAGAAGGCGATTACCGGGTCCCGAATGGCAGCAAGGTCGATTTCGGTGTATCGGCTCCATTCCATACTTCATTTAATTATAATTTCCCTGGGCAGCATACCATTGATGTTTATCAGCAGTTCAAGGATCAGACGGGCGCCCTGCGGGATATTGATCTGTCACAGACCACTTATGATATCTGGCAGGGGGATGTGATGGTTTATCATGATTCCGTCAGACAATATCATATTTATTACTGGACACCCGGACCGGATATTTATTCCCTGGTAGTGCATGATAGCAATTACACCCTGCTCGGCAAACAGGGGTATCTTCGTTCAAAAATGACGATGGACCTGGGCTTCTCCGACCCTAACCCTCCATCGTTGATCGCTTTCAAGGTTCTGATGGGTGAAAGCATCCGGCCGGAACTGATCCATGGATTCCCGGCCTCGGTGGAGTTTGTAGCGGGGGATTATGCCCAGCTGCCTCCCGACTATATCCGGACTTACCATTCACTCTCCGGCGCTTTTCTCTCGTACAAGGAATACCAGGATTCGGTATGGAGCGAACTGGAAGTGATCCAAAACTCTTCGGGGCTTGATTCCTTAGGCGGAATGCCTTATTGGGCTGATCTGCAACCGGTGCTGGATCAGTTCCCCGACTCGGCCTGGATAGACCTGATGGTGACAGTGGTAGATTCTTTGGGGAATTTCACCACTCAAACCATGCACCCGGCGTTCCTGGTCAGGGATGCCATGGAGGGAGAGCCCTCCGTAAACAGTTCCCTCCCCGTTTGTGTATTCCCGAATCCCGCTAATGACAAATTGCATATTTCAGCTACCGGAGAGTGGACGGATGTCGTCATTCTTTCTTCGACCGGTCAAAAGATGATGGATATCCCGTTCTCGCCGGAAATTGAAGTATCTTCCTTGCATCAGGGACTCTATTTAATGCAGCTCAGGAACAGCCGGAACGGGAAAGCCGTTTCTTTAAAATTTGTAAAAATGTAACACCGGCGATGGACCGATGATGCCCACCCTACCGGACCGGAGCCCATGCAGGCTAAGGACAGGAAGATCCTGAGCGGACAGGGTTATCCGTCAGTCCTTAATACACCGTACATGATAACCAGGCACTTTGGTGCCGGTGGATTCCGTTACTCCGGCGCCGTTGTATATCAATTTCTTATAGTACGGGTTGGTACCACTTAAGGTGGAAGTCCAGAAACAGTTTGTCTGCCCCACCTCTAAGTAAGTGCCTCCGACTGTGCGCCATCCTCCCGGTCGGGCTGAAAAGCAGCTGGAGTTGGTAGCGCCGGTATTGGGACTCTGCCACTGCAGGGAATTCTTCAGGGGCCCTCCGGCGGTGGTTGCTCCGCCAAGATAGGTTATCAGGGTTGCCCACTCGCTGTTGGTAGCGACATGCCATCCATCGGGACAAAGATTTCGACTGTCATTCACCGCGTACCAATTGTAAATGACTGCGTAACCTAAATACGTAACGGAATCATTGCCATACCAGCAATAGGCTCCGGATGTCAATGCGCCCCAGGCAGCATTTCCGGTGACCTTAGGGATCGCTTCTCCGTTCCGGTAATGGAGCACACGCAAATCTTCCGCCATCCATTCCTGATCTCCGATGACGACGGTCGTATATACATTGCCATCTGCATCGATCAGATTGTCGCTTCCGCCTTCGCCCCTGATTTTAAGGAAATTCCACGCACTTCCATCGTAAAAATAATAACCCGGATGAATATCGGTCTGGTAAACCATCAAACCGGCAGCGGGAGTGGCAATAGCCAACCGCTGAGCCTGGGTCATCCGCGGGATTAGCAGGCCTTTCGTGGTGCTTGTGACATCCAGGATGGAGGATGATGCTGGGGAGACGGTACCAATGCCAACCTGGGGAAAAGCATCGATATGCCAAACCATCACCAGGATCAAGGTCAGAAAAAAGGTTTTCATGGTCGATTCTTTTATCCTCCCAATATATGAAATAATTATAGTAAAATCAAGATATTTAGATAAATAGATTCATTTATCTGTCTCATTTTTCAAAACCGGGATGGGAGGAAGATTATCGCTGCCGGCTATTCATTTCATTCACCCGGGCGGGGGCTTTGTACCTGCGCCAGAATTTCCAGTAAGTAAGCGAGGAATAGGTGATCAGCCGGTTGAAGAAGGGGAATTTCGTCAGGTAA
>Ga0209099_1004307_pt1 | contig 10899 bp, 11 predicted proteins | sample AD_JPNHW2_MetaG_FD_184430 | JGI IMG/M metagenome (GOLD analysis project Ga0209099, IMG submission 184430) | Active sludge microbial communities of municipal wastewater-treating anaerobic digesters from Japan - AD_JPNHW2_MetaG (SPAdes) (version 2) | ecosystem: Engineered > Bioreactor > Anaerobic...
TCACATTTCGCACCTCACAGTTCGCACTTGATTTGGTACATTTGATCAAACTTTTCAGGACAGCACATGATGAATGATTTATTAATAAACCAATTATGAAATTTATTTTGGAAACTCGCAGGTTAGTTCTCCTGCAGCTGACACTCGAAGATACTTCCAACCTCTCTTTAGTCTTATCTGATCCGGAATCAATGAGGTATTATCCTCATCCGTTTTCAAAGGAAGAAGTTAAAGAATGGATAGAACGAAACGTACACCGATATAAAAATGACGGATTTGGGTTATGGGCGGTAATACGAAAAGCCGATAATCAGTTTTTGGGAGACTGTGGAATTACCCTACAGAATATTGATGGTGATATTTTGCCGGAAATAGGTTTTCATATCATTAAAAAGTTTTGCAATTCGGGATATGCAACAGAGGCGGCGGAAGCCTGTAAAAAATATGCGATGGAAGTATTGGGGTATAAATCCATTTACTCTTACTCCGAGGCAGGGAATATAGGTTCACAAAGGGTTTCTTCGAAGATAGGAATGAATAAAATAAAAACATTCAAAAAAGATGGAATAGAAGAAGTCGTATATGCATATAGAAGAGAGTAAATGACAAGAAGTCAAATAAATTTTTTCTATGCAAACCTACCTGAAAACAATATTGCGCGGAGTCGGCCAGGTGATGCTGCAAAATAATGCCCTGACGGGATTGTTATTTTTAGCCGGAATATTTTACAACTCGTGGCTTTTGGGACTTGGCGCTGTTGTCGGCAATATTATTAGTACTATTTCTGCCAAATTGTTAAAATATTCCGATGAAGATATCAAAAATGGCTTATATGGATTCAACGGCACATTAGTTGGAATTGCGATTTGGTTTTTCTACGGCATCAGTTTTTCTACTGTGCTGGCTGTCATTCTTGGTGCCGCCCTTTCCACCTTGATCATGCACGCGTTGAAAGCAAGAATACCTGCTTTAACCGCACCGTTCGTCATATCTGCCTGGTTAGTGATGCTTGGCATAAAACTATTGGACATCATTCCATTTCTTTCATCGCCGTTACCACAGCATAATTCACCCGACTTCCTTTCGGCTATCAGTATGGGGATTAGCCAGGTTATGTTTCAGGGCAATATAGTTACCGGCATACTATTTCTTTTAGCCATTCTTGTCAGTTCGCGTACAGCCGCTATTTACACGCTCTATGGATCGTTGCTGGGTGGATTGTTCGCGATGCTTCTTGCTTGGCCACTCACCATGGTTAATATCGGTCTTTTTGGATATAACGCAGTACTTTGCGGCATTGCATTGGGAACTAAAAAATGGAATGGATTTTTATTAGCCACTTGCGCAATTCTTTTATCTGTTTCGCTAAATTATGGTTTAGATAAAATGGGCATGATCACCCTGACGGCACCATTCGTTATTGCCACATGGGTAGTATTACTGGTAAAAAGTAAGATAAACAAAAAAAAGCAATGTACATGACAAAATTTCCGAAATGAAGTATATTTAATTGTTATACACCATTTTACATCTTTCTTTATCGTTTTCAAACCTTCTGATTTTCTTGTTCATTTTCTTTTTGCTTGTCCAAAAAGAAAACGAACCAAAAGAAAAACGACAGCCGTGCCTTTTCGACGACCCACTAACGACTCGATCCCTAAGCCAGCCAAGGCCGGTTATCGGCCTTTGGCCTCCTAACCGGCTGCGCCTGGCTTTTTACGGGATCTTCGCCGAGTGGGTACCCCGCCGAAAAGCCAAAGGCAATTCTGAAGCCGCTGCCTTTTTGCCTCCCCTTCAAGGGTGGACCTAACCGCAAATTCTCTTTTTATCCAACGAATCCCAAAGGGATAATAAGAAAAATAAATGTTCCGGTGCGCGTGTTCCCTCGCCTTGCTCGCAAGGAGAGGGCTAGGGAGAAGATACAAAAACAACTGCCTTGGCATTTTGGAGAAAAATTGTCATGTACTAAGCAAACTGATTATCCTGATCCGCTGAATTTCCGGCATAAATTGCAAATCTTTTCACGGGTGTCGGAAAATTTCCCGTTTTCCGCTGTTACCGGTGTGATATTTTCATGACCTGAACTTTCCGGGCAGCGCTTCCTCCCCTCTTCCGCATTATTTCCGGATCTCTGAGATCTTTGGCAAAAAGTCATTTTCGAACAGGGTGACTGCCCATTACTTTTATCCTGTTTTTAATATTTATCGCCATGAAAAGGATCATCAACATCAGCCCGACAAAGCCGTTCATGGCTTTTGTCCTGTTCATCCTCCTGCCCGTTGCCCTCTATTCCCAGGATTATATCATCTTAAAAACAGGGAAAGATGTCAGGGTGAATTTCATCTCCCAAACACCTGATTCCATCACTTATTCGAAATACAAAAATCCGGGTGACACCTGCTCTATCGCGATAGAGGAGGTAGATACCTTGCTTTCGTTGGAAGTGCTTAACTGTCTCGATAACCCGGTTTCTCTGAAAGGAGAATTGTGGAGGCAGAAATTTTATTACCAGGACATGAAAAGGATGGGAGGCGGCCTGCTTTTGAGCGGGACCCTCATCACCCTTGCCAGCATTGGTTTGTATTCACTGGGAATCGGAGTGGAGGGAGTTTATGATGAAGAGTCGGATATTCTTTTTGGCCCGGATCTGGGTTTTCTTCTCGGGGTCACGGCCATAATCTGGGGTATCAGTGACATGATTAAAGGTTCCATCAAGCTGAATAAGACCGAGGCTTCCATCCGGGAACTTTACCTGGGTCTGTATGGACCGGGCGGCCAGCCGGGTATCACGATGGGAATAAAATTCTAATGATCGGGTTTCACGGCGCCTTTCTATCAACCCTCTTCACAAAACATTCCCCCATCCCCATGTCGCCCGTCTCGTTGGAATGCAGAACAATGGTAATCTGATCATACGGAAAGTCGATGACCGAGTTCTCCTTCGGTTTTTTTACCTGGATGAGGTACCCGTACATCCAGCCGCCACGGCCATATTCCGGAACCTTGGTAATACAGAGTATCTCCGCCGGCAAATGGTTCACCGACACTTGCAGTTCCTCTTTCGTGATGTTGGAGGGAGCGATATCCAGGGTATCGTGTCGGGCCTGCGATTTCTTTTCGAATTCCTTGATATTCTGCCCTTGCGCTTTTTGTTTTTCCAACTCCAGCGCTTTTGTCAGGCTCATGGGTCTGAAATAGATCATATAGGTGTCGAAAGGCCCCGCCTGTGGCTCGAAAGCATTGACTCCGTATATCTCCATCCGCTCGTAGCGGGGATTGATCTCCAGATCGCGAATAGCAGGAATATTCCACGCCCAGTACTCGAGTTTGGTTTTTGAATAATCTCTCAACCGGATGGCATACAAACAATAATAATTCCTTTTGAGGGCTTTAAAGGAGAAATATCCGTCCCGGTCAGTAAATACCTCATAGAGATTCTTAAAATTATTTTCCTTCAGCCTTACCGAAACGCTGTCGACAGGGTTGTTATTGAAATCTGTGACCCGTCCGTATATCCGCACAGAATCCTGTGCACAAGCGCTTCCCAGGCTCAGTAATATGAGCAGGGAGACAATGATAATATGTTTCATGATTATCAATATTTATTGTAAAAGTATAAAAAAGTATTAAAAAAGTGTTAATCCGGATAACAGGCAGTCTTTTCAAAGGTCTCAGCGAACAGATATTCCGAGCCCCTGTTTTGCAATTACCGAAAAAAAAATACGTTATTCAATATAAATAAGTAAGGCGAAAAACCTGAAAAACCCGGATAAGATGAAAGCAAGTATTATCATTTGTGCTTACAATGAAGAAAAAACCATTTCGGAGGTGGTGATCTCGTGCTGCCGCGAAAACCCGGATGCCGAAATTATCGTCGTTGATGACGGCTCCGTTGATAATACCGGATCACTGCTGAAGGAACTGGTGAAAGACCATCCGTTCAGATACGAAAGATTATCAGAAAATAAAGGGAAAAGTTGGGCCATGGTGCATGGTGTGGAGATTTCGGCGAATGAGATCATCCTGTTTTTTGATGCAGATGTTTCGAATATAAAGAAAGACCACTTTCAGCAATTGTTACGACCCCTCCTGGATGACACCTCCGATATGGTACTGGGCCAACCTTCGGAAACGCTGATCGATTACCGGATCAATCCATTCAGTCCACTTACCGGAGAAAGAGCGCTGCTGAAAAAAGATATCATGCCCATCCTGGATGACATCAGGGAAATACGGTTTGGGGTGGAAACATACCTGAACATGTATTACCAGGCAAACGGGAAACGGATCAAATACATTTTTCTGGAGGGGCTGGTACATCCTACCAAATTTGACAAAACCACTCCCATGAAAGCAACGACAGAGTTCCTGAAAGAAGGGAAAGAAATTGCATTTACGATGCTGGATAATTATGAATTGATCGCTCAGCGGATTGAGTTGCACTTTAACAAAGCCAACGCGTCTGCCTTAAAAAAACTGGATGCGATGCAGCGAGCCATGAATAAAAGACTGCTCGAGCTGAAGAACAAGCTTAATCTGTGAAAAACGGTAACCCCTCCAGCTCTCTACGTATTTTACGTAGATGAGATTACGTAATCTCACTATTGTCACGTACAACAGCGGTTGATAGTTTTGTTGCCTGACCAAACGCAACAACATGATCAACAAAAAACTACCAATTATCTTTCTTTTGGGGATTATTATTTTTTCCCATCAACTGTCCCGGGCTCAATCGACATGGTCGTTCAACGGAGATCTGATGAGTCGTTATATCTGGAGAGGACTTGATCTTGGAGGGCCGTCACCCTGTATCCAGCCTGTGCTGAAATACAGCTATACTTCACACAACTTGAAGCACAACCTGAGTGCCGGAGCATGGGGATCCTATACCTTTTCAGGTTCCGTCAATGAGGAGATCGATTTGTTTGCCTCCTACACTTTTTTGAACCTATTCTCTTTTACCGTGACCGATTATTTCTTTCCGGAATTAAATACAGGTCAGAAGAATGAATACTTCAGATACCGGTCTGACAGTACCGGCCATGTGTTTGAAGGAACCCTGAGTTTTCAGGGAACAGAAAAATTCCCGGTGACACTCCTGTTTTCCATGAATTTTTATGGCAATGATGTCAGAAAGATGAGCAATGACAGTACACAGGGAGACATCGTGATGTCGAAATACATCGAGATCGGGTACAAGCACAGTTTCCGGCAGTTTGATTTCAATGCTTGGATCGGGGCAGCGCTTGACAATCCTGACAAAGGATATTCGCCGTTGGGATATTATTCGAATAAACGGGCCGGGATCACGAATGCAGGCATGAAATTTTCCCGGAACATCCCGATCAATGACGGTTTTTCGATCCCCATACAGTGCCAGTTGATCACGAATCCAATGCAGCAAAAGTTCTGGATCGTGCTGGGGGTAACGATTTAACCATTTCCTGTTGAAGTCTTTCGTTCAGCTTTTATCAAATACTAGTACAAACCTTTCACTATTAAATCATCAAACATGTTACTCAACACTATTCTTTTACAGATGTCCGGACCGGGGCTTGACACCGGGTCAACCGGATTCATGCTTCTGGCCACCAGTTTAGTCATGCTGATGACACCGGGGCTGGCATTGTTTTATGGAGGTCTCGCCACCAAACGGAATATCCTGGGAATCATGATTCAAAGTTTTGTCTCCATGGGATGGACGACCGTACTTTGGGTAATTTTCGGATACTCGCTTTGCTTCAGCGGTGGAGAAGGAGGAATCATCGGGAACCTGGATAAATCTTTTCTGCAGGGAATCAGCATCTCGACTCTCTGGGCAGGAAACGGGAAGATCCCGGAGCTGGTGTTTATCGCTTATCAGATGATGTTTGCCATCATCACGCCGGCCTTGATCACCGGCGCCTTTGTCAACCGTGTATCTTTCAAGGCCTACCTGGTATTCCTAACCGTATGGCAGATCTTTGTGTACTACCCGTTTGTTCACATGGTTTGGGGGAACGGGCTGTTGGCTCAATGGGGCGTTCTCGATTTTGCCGGGGGTATTGTGGTTCATGCCACGGCGGGTTTTGCCGCACTTGCTTCTGTGTTTTACGTCGGAGCCAGGACAGATAAATATTCCACTCCGAACAGCATCCCTTTGATCGCTATTGGCAGCGGTTTGTTATGGTTCGGGTGGTATGGATTCAATGCCGGCAGTGAGGTTCAGGTTGATTTTGTTACCTCAACAGCCTTCCTGAATACCGATATTGCCGCTTCTTTTGCTACAGTCACCTGGTTGGTAGTAGAATGGATCAGAGAGAAGAAACCAAAGTTTGTAGGACTACTCACGGGGTCTATCGCCGGACTGGCTACCATCACGCCCTGTGCCGGCTTTGTGCCTGTCTGGGCCTCCCCCATCATTGGTATTGCAGCCGGCGTTATTTGTTACTTTGCCGTTCAGTTGAAAAACCGCATGAAATGGGACGATGCGCTGGATGTCTGGGGTGTCCACGGTGTTGGCGGACTCGCAGGGACTATATTGCTGGGCGTCTTTGCTTCTAAGATGGTCAATGGGGTTGGTTCCGACGGACTTATCTTCGGCAATGCCTCATTCTTCTGGAAAGAAGTCGTTGCCGTTGTGATTGCTTGTGCGTATGCATTCATATTTACCTATCTGATGCTCATCATCATCAACTTTATCACACCGGTCAAGGTAAAACCCGAGGATGAAATGCTTGGGCTCGATGAAGCGCTTCATGGAGAAAGAGCATATGATGAAGGAGCGTTATAAGGTTTTCATAATCTGACAGATTTGGGTAATTTTGCAGGATGGTTCCATTCCGCCGATCAATCGTTACCAAACTGATGGTTCTCTTTTTTCTGGTAGGTGTGTCATCTCTTGCCATCATTGGTATCTATTCTTATTACAAGGCGAAAAGTGCCATCCTGCAACGTACCCTCGATCAACTCACTTCGATCAGGGTGATGAAAAAAAGCCAGGTTCTTTTCTTATTCAACGAAAGAAGCCGAACGCTCGACCTCATTTCGCGCTCCGGGTCTGTCATCAAAGCCATCTCTGTGCTGGATCGTTCCGTATCTTCTGATTCCACGCTAACTACTATCCCTCTGTCAAACCACAAAATTCATTTCGACTCTCTCATCTTCGGTTACGGACCTGTCTGCTTTATCCGTGATACGCATGATGGAAGCCATGGTATCTGGGAATTGAAAGATACAGCATGGGTAAAAATAACGGAGATAGTTACCTGTGCCAAAATGGCTGAATTGAGCCGGTTAGTGACTCTCAACGGAGGACCTGCCATCATCGATCTCTTCCAGAAAAACGACAAAGACACTCTTCCCTTCTGTTTCCAGGGAATCCCGGTGAAAGATGTTTCGGGTACAGTGTCAGGGACACTGGCCTTGGGAACTCCGATCACGGAAATCAACAATATCATGCTGGAACGAAACCGAGATAATGGTTTGGGGAATTCGGGAGAGTCGTATCTTGTCGGAAGCGATTTCATGATGCGCAGTAACAGCCGGTTTATTCCTCATTCAGTGCTGAAAACCCGGGTCCTGACTACCAGCGTGTCAAATGCTTTTAGTGATCTGACCGGATCCGCGATTATCGATGATTACCGTACCATCCCCGTACTTAGTTCCTACTCCGGTCTGGGGATGCCCGGCCTGAACTGGGTAGTTATCGCCGAAATAGACTACCAAGAGGCAATGATCCCCATCGTTTCTATCCGCAACGACCTTTTGTTGATCACTTTTGTGATCTCTGTCCTGATCTTATCCATCGCCCGTTTTCTCTCCAAATCCATTGCTCACCCCATCATTTCGCTGAAAAATGCCACCCGCCGCATTGCCAATGGAGAGTTCGGGATTCGGGTTATGTCACACGACCGGGATGAGATCGGCCTTCTGGGAGCCGCATTCAATGAGATGGCATCACAACTCGAGACGGAGCGTAACAGCCGGATGACCGCCCTGTATGACGGACAGGAAATAGAACGGCAAAGGGTTTCACGCGAACTCCATGACGGATTGGGACAGATGCTCGTCGCCATGAAAATCCGGTTCGAAAATTGTACCGATCAGGAGATTTCCCTGCGTGCACAACATCTGCCGGAATTGAGGGAAGACTTCAGTAAAGTCATTGAAGAAGTCAGAAAAGTTTCCAACGACCTGGCTCCTGCCGGACTCACCGAATTCGGACTCGATAAAGCTCTTAAAATACTCTGTGCGGATATCTACCTGCATAGCAGGATTCCGGTTGACTATTCAGATTATGGCAACTTCTCCCAGGTCAAGCCAAAAACAATGAATTATCTTTACCGTATCTCCCAGGAAGGACTGAATAATGCAGTCAGACATAGTAGGGCTACCCGGATTCAGGTTCAACTGACAAAAACCGCTGGTAAACTGGTTTTGATGATCGAGGATAACGGGACCGGATTTGATACGGATTCTCACCCGGGGAACGGACTTTTTAACATGAAGGAACGGGCGCGCCTGCTCGGTGGAACATTCGACCTTGAAACACAACCCGGAAACGGTACCACCATCCGCATTAAAGTACCTGATGAAAATGGAAACTGACCAGGGAAAGACGAAGATCACCATCCTGCTTGTCGATGATCACCGCATCATCACCGACGGGATGAGAATCATGCTGTCCGGATCGGATGATCATGAACTGCTGGGATGTGCACAAAACGGAGAAGAGGCTCTGCGCCTGATCCGTTGCCACCAGCCCGATATCGTTATCACAGATATTTCCATGCCGGGCATGACAGGCATTGAATTAATGGAAAAAATCAAGCAGGTCAGCCCTGATACCCGGGTCCTGGTACTGACCATGTATACCTTCGAAGATTTCATCTACAGCGCCATCCGCGCAGGCGCTAAAGGAGTACTTTCAAAACAGGACACCACTCGCGAAGTGCTGATGGATGCGATTATTAAAGTCTTTAACGATGAAGTCTACTTCAGCCCCAGCGTCGCTCGCATCATGCTGAACTCTGTCGTTGAAAATGCCCGCCACATACAGTCGGGCGAGATATCGAAACTTCCTGCCCTGACAACCCGTGAAAAAGAAATACTTCGCCTGTACGTGGAAGGGTTTACCAACCAGGAAATTGCTATAAGACTGAATATCAGCATCCGGACCGTAGAAACACACAAAAGCAATATCATGCAGAAGTTCAATTTCAAGAGTACCGTTGAAATGGTCAAGTTCGCGATCAGGAATAACCTGATCCCCCTGGATTAATATCTCTCTTCCCTTGCAATTTCTGCAAACCAGGTTACCAATGATGGGATTTTTTCCCTTTCCTGATGATCCCTGCTTTTCATCATTCTAAAAAGAAAATAAAAGAAAAGGCTTACGTCTCCTTTTCTTCATTTTATACTGAACCTTTGAAACCCCTTACGAAAAGCCTTTTTCCGGCAAGACGGCCTCGTGGTAATTTTATCCCGTTTTAAAATCAAAGGCCATGAAAACAATCATCAACGCCAGTCTGACAAAGCCAATCATGGTTTTTGTCGTATTCATCCTGATGCCCGTTATCCTTTTTTCTCAGAATGATTATATCATTTTTAAAAGCGGGAAAGAAGTCCGGGCTAAAATATTGTCTAAAACTTCCGACACCCTTACTTATTATGAAAGAGGGAAGTCGGAAGTAATTTATACTGTTACGATGGATAAAATTGATACGATTATGTCTGGCTATGTTTTATCTTCTATCAGCAAGTCATTAACTCCCAGGCAGGAACTATTGAAGAAGAAACTCCATTACCAGAGCGCGAAAACAGCATCCGCTGTAGTCATGGCTTGCGGGGCAGGGTTAGTAGTTGCCGGATTAATTGTTATCCCCGAAAGATCTAATTTCGAAGATGATGAGTATTTCAAATTTAAATCGCAGAAAGTGAGATCCAAGATACTATGTACAGCCGGTTCCATTACCCTCTGTGTGGGAGCGACTGTTCTGCTCACCAATTCCATCAATTTGAAGAAAGTAGAAAAGGCTTTGAAAGGTTTTTCGATGGATCTGCATGGAGACTCCGGACAGCCGGGGATTACGTTGAGCTACAAGTTTTAAGCCGGAGACAGAGACATAAAAACAATGACCCGCTGATCCGGTCTGACTACGTTAAATGCCAGACCGGATCAGGGGCCGTTTTACCAAAATGATCATACTGAAAAAGCCTGTCGATACAGGACCTTTTCAGTCCGTCATTTCATTTTCGGGCATGTCTTACGGATGGTATCGCCCGGGGCACTTTTCATGCCGCACTTCATCATACTGTCGTGCTTCATACACATACACTGGCATTTGCATTGGCCGCCGCAACAACCTTTCGACATGCCGGTCTGGCAACCGCTCTGTGACATCCCGGTAGCGGGGCAACAATGCATATCCATGCCATGCTGGTAACCTTTCATCATCATTTCCTGGCGAACATCCGGAGGAAATGTCTTGTTACAGTTGGTCATCCGGCAAATACCGCCTGCGATAAAACAAAGAAAGATCAAAAAACCAACCACGATAAAAAACCAGGAGATAAAAGCAAAGATTTTACCAGGCTGATCTTTTCTGGATTTCGCGAGCAACAGCGCACCCGCGAGCAACGTGAGTAAGGAAATGGGTAAAAAATGCATGCTTTTTCGTTTTAGACCCGACTACTCTGTTTCAGGTTTTCGTCATCCCCTGTACAGGGCTGTAAGAATGAGAATTATGCCCTTGGATAAAACAAATATAACACGAATTGGTATTCATAGCTTTTTTTTTCAATGTACATGACAAAATTTCTGAGATGAAGTATGTTTAATTGTTATACACCATTTTACATCTTTCTTTATCGTTTTCTAACCTTCTGATTTTCTTGTTCATTTTCTTTTTGCTTGTC
>Ga0209099_1004309_pt1 | contig 10897 bp, 8 predicted proteins | sample AD_JPNHW2_MetaG_FD_184430 | JGI IMG/M metagenome (GOLD analysis project Ga0209099, IMG submission 184430) | Active sludge microbial communities of municipal wastewater-treating anaerobic digesters from Japan - AD_JPNHW2_MetaG (SPAdes) (version 2) | ecosystem: Engineered > Bioreactor > Anaerobic >...
CATCCTTGATATGCGCCTGTTCAAAAAAACGGATGCCGGAACGGACGTCAAACGGTATATCGCGCCTCACAAATTCCATCTGCACTTCCATGGAATGGTAATGCGCACGGTAAAGGACGGCAATCTCTCCCAGCGGCACCCCGCTGCGGGCGAGCTCCATTATTCTCTGGGCTACAAAATCGGCCTGCTTAAGCACATTTTGCGCCGATACCATCACCGGCCGCATTCCACTGGCGCGAACAGCCCTCAATTCTTTGGGAAACTGTTTTTCATTATTGGTAATGCTTAAATTCGCCAGATGCAGTATCTGCGGCGTACTGCGGTAATTCGTTTCCAGCTTGAAGATTTTACAGTCCGGATAACGATTAGGGAAATTAATGATGTTGTTGAAATTGGCGCCGCGAAAAGAATAAATACTTTGGGAATCGTCGCCCACGACCATCAGGTTTTTATGCTCCGACGCCAACAGATCGACCATATCGGCCTGGATGATATTAGTATCCTGGTATTCATCGACTAAAACGTGCTCAAAACGCCCGGCATATTTATTTAATAAATCCGGATTTTCGGCGAGCAGCGTACGGCAGTTGCAGAGCAGATCGTCAAAATCCATCACGGAAAGATCTTTCTTTTTTTGAATGTAAAGCAGGGCAATCTGATTGATTTCATTAAAAAGATGCAGAAAAAAAGGGTATCTCGTCTGCAGAATGTCTTCCAGTGTATTTTGCGTGTTTACAGCGAGGCTGACAATTTCGGCGATTACATTATTCCGGGGGAATTTAGTCAGTTTCGGATTGATCTTTAACTCCGCCATGCAGGTGGAAATGAGCTGGCGGGCATCTTCGCTGTCCAGAATCGTAAAATTGTTTTTGTAGCCGAGACGAAAAGCATAGCTTCTCAAGATAATGTGAGCGATGTGATGAAAAGTGCCGCCGAGAATCTTTCCGGTGTACGACTGGAGGATGTTTTCCACACGCCCCAGCATGGAACGAGCGGCCTTGTTGGTAAAGGTTGCCAGTAAAATCCGCTCCGGTGGAACACCGCTTTCCAGCAAACGGGCGACGCGATAGGTTAAAGTACGGGTCTTGCCGCTTCCTGCCCCGGCCAGAACAAGAAGCGGCCCGCCCTCTTCCATTACAACCCGATATTGCTCGGCGTTGAGTTCTTTTTCATAATCGATCATTTAAAATTGAAACTTTCTTATACCAGGTTGCATTCAAAGCATAACGCGGCGGCAAGGAGGAGGCTCCGCAGGCGTATTGGTAATACGTTGAGGAAGACGACGACCCCGGCCTACGCCGGGGCAGGCTGTGCCAACAAAGTTAGGCGAAGAATGCGACTGGTATTAAAGCGCCTTCTTGATTGCTTCCACAGTATCTTTCGAGCTCAAAGACAGGAAGTTTTTGAGCAATCCTTCTTTCTCGTAAAAACCGATCAAAGGAGCCGTTTTTTCGTTGTACGTTTCCAGACGATAGGAAATTGCTTCTTCCGTTTCGTCGGCCCGCTGAACAACCGGACTGCCGCACTTCTTGCATTTGTCGCCTTCAGCCGGAGGATTGCTTTTGACATTATAAATTTCCTGGCAGGAAGAGTTGGAGCAGGTTCTTCTGGTTGTCAGCCGGTCTAATACAACTTCACGGGGCACATCCAGATTGGCGACAAAATCCATTTTAATGTTCAGTTTCGCCAGCAGCTTTTTCAGATCCTCGGCCTGGGGGATTGTCCGGGGAAAACCATCCAAAATAAAACCTTTCTGACAATCAGGTTCCTGCAGACGGGCTTCCATGATATCCATAATTAAGGAATCGGGAACAAGGTCTCCCTTATCCATGTATTCTTTTGCTTTTTTGCCTAACTCCGAACCTTCCTTAACCGCTGCGCGTAAAATATCACCGGTGGATATCTGCACCGAACCGTCGAATTCGGTCAAAAGTTTAGCTACCGTACCCTTCCCTGCTCCGGGGGCGCCCAACAATATTATTCTCATGATTTCCTCCACATATTTAATCTTTGATTGAATGAAATGCGCTTATAAAGGATAACATCTTATTGGTCAAGGCAATATAGGTCATACCATATGATTATCTATAAAATTTGATGGACTCGTAAAAAGTCGTGAAATTAACAATTCTCAGACGACCTCGTAAATAGGTCGCAGGCAAGGCGCGCGAATACCGAGGAATGAGGCGTACTTAGCGTACGCCGCAGTGACGAGGGATGAAGCGCAACGCAGCATCCGGCCTTTTTACGAGGTCGTCAAATTTAACTTCGTTTTAATTTGACAAGACTATAAATATCGATTATTGTAGGCATAAATATACATTGTGAACGTGCAATAGCGAAAGATCCAACCAAACAACAATCAGATATTTTACAATACACTATGAAGGCAATAAATGCTGAAAGGGAATAAGGCAAATAGTGGCGTGAAGCTGGCTATCAGCGGAAAAGGTGGCGTAGGAAAGACCACGCTTGCCGCTTTTGTCATCAAAGAAGTCTCCCGGCGAGGCATCAAGGTCCTGGCAATAGATGCCGACCCGGATGCCAATCTGGCACTTGCATTGGGGATGCCCAACTACTCTTCTATTGTTCCCATCGCCGACATGAAAGAACTCATTGAAGAACGAACGGGAGTAAAGCTGAGATCAATGGGGACATTTTTCAAAATGAATCCGACTGTAAGCGACTTGCCGGAAAAACTCTCTATTACCGAGGGAAACATAAAACTAATGGTTATGGGGGGCGTTAAGAAAGGCGGCGGCGGTTGTGTATGCCCTGAAAATGTCCTGCTCAAATCTCTTGTTTCGCATCTTGTTCTCAATCGCGACGAGGCCGTAGTCATGGATATGGAGGCAGGGATAGAACACCTGGGCCGCGGCACGGCAGGCGCTGTCAACTGCTTAATTGTCGTGGTGGAACCAGGAAAGAGAAGTGTTGAAACCGCCCTGGAAACAAACAGACTGGCGCAGGAGATCGGATTAAAAAAAGTTGTGATAGTGGGCAACAAAGTCCGTAATAAATCAGATAAGGAATACTTGAAAAACAGCTTGCCCGATTTTAATTTTCTGGGGTTTATCCCGTATCATCAGGATTTCATTGAGGCGGATATCAACGGCGGGCAACCCTTTGAATCGGTTAAAAGTCCGAAGGTTATTTCGGAAGTCGCAAGGATTGTAAACAGTATTTTGGCCTAGAAGTTGGTCGTCTGCTGAAAAAACGAATAATATAAAAACGTCTGGGAAGCGTTATTACAAGAAGCCTTTTAACTCCTGAAAGGAGATTGGAGGAATGAATATAGTAATAATTGGTTTAAGTGCTGCCGGACTTTCTTGCCTTAACACCCTTTGCAAAATTTCCCCTCAAGCGAAAATTACCATCATATCTGACGAGAAATATCCTCCTTACTGCCGATGCCTTCTGACTTATTACCTCGGCAATGCCATACCTGAACAGGAATTGACAATCACAAAGCCTGCCGACTATCCATCAAACGTACAATTCATCCTGGGACAAAAAGCTGAGCATATAGATCCACAAACAAAGACAGTCCGCCTTTTGGACGGCAGGGAGCTTGGTTACGACAAACTTCTTATTGCCGTGGGTGCTGACGCGATAAAACCACGATACTGCGCTGAGGGGAAAAGGACTTTTACCCTGCGTTATCTGGATGACGCCAAAAAAATAGCCGAGACGACCAAGGGAAGAGCTGTCGTATCAGGCGGTGGCTTTATCGGAATAAAAACAGCATACGGTTTGCTGGGGCGGAATATCAAGACCGATATGGTGGTCACTTCCCCGTACCTTCTGGCTATGGTTTTGGATGAAACTACCGCCCGGCATCTGGAGAAAGATATTACCGGAATGGGCATAGGAATTATAACCGGTGAAGATGTTACCGATATCCGTCTGGGCAATGATGAGCTAAAGGTTTATCTGAGTTCCGGCAGAGAGTTGGAGACCGATGTCGTCGTGATCGGCAAAGGCGTGAAGCCCTCTGTGGCTCTGGCGCAGGCATCAGGCATTAAAGTCAATGAGGGGATCTCCGTCAATGAATTTCTGGAGACGTCAGCCCCGGATGTATTTGCCGCCGGTGACTGCTGTGCGACGATGGACCTGGCCCGGAACAAAGTTCAAATAATCGGCCTTTGGCCCACAGCCGTGGAACAGGGCTATTTTGTCGCGTTGAACATGTCCGGCAACAGATCACGTTACCCCGGAAGCGTCGCCATGAACAGTTTGAAGACAAAAGCTTTCCACCTTATATCGGCAGGAATATTGAAAGGCGAACCAGGATTGACCGTCTACGAAAAGCATATACCGTCCCGAAAGCAGTTTAAAAAAATCGTTTTCCGGGACGACGTCCCGGTGGGCATGGCGTTTTACAACTGTCCCGAAGAAGCCGGACTGTTTGTTAACTTAATTAAAAAGGCTCTGCCCCTTATGGTAAATCCTGAAAAGGTCGTAAGCGGTGATGTCAGCATAAGTGACATCATGAAACCTTTGTAAAGGAGGTCTTAATGAAAACCGTAATTGTTAAGCCTGAACGATGTGTGGGCTGTCATCAATGCAGCTTTCAGTGTGCGGTTGCCCATTCCACAAGCAAAACCTCCATGGGGGCCATTTCCGAATCCATCCTTCCCAAGCCTCGCATTCGCATCTATCTGTCGAGCGGCAAGGAAAATTTTCCGAACAAATGCCGGCACTGCGAACCCGCCCCCTGCGAGATGGCCTGCATAACCAAAGCCATTTACAGAGAGACAAAGAGCGGCATTGTTCTCATTAATCAGGACAGGTGCATCAATTGCGGGATGTGCGCCATGGCGTGTCCGTTTGCCGTAGTCAGGTATTATCCGTATATCCTCAACAGAGAGGCAGCGCATAAATGCGACCAATGCATAGATCGTCAGAAAGAAGGAAAGGTCCCTGCCTGCGTGGAAGCCTGCAAAGCGGGGGCTCTATTGTTCGATGAAGTTAATAAAATGATGGATAAGGATGCCGAGAAACTCGCTTCTCTTATCTATCTGGGAATCAGGCAGCGGGTTTCCGAGCCTGATACATTCTCCTCCCTGGTGGCTTACAAACAGAAGCTCAATGAAATAAGAAGGAGGCAGTCATGAGCGAGTACAAAGATCTGACCATATGCAAAGATGCTCAAATAATGCTGAAGAAGGCGCAGGAAGACGGTATTGAAACAGCATGGGACAGATTAAAAAAACAGCAACCACAATGCGGATACTGCGAACTGGGAGTATCCTGCCGCATCTGCGCCATGGGACCATGCCGAATCGACCCGTTCGGTGAAGGACCGCAGCTGGGAGTTTGCGGCGCCGACGCCGATATAATTGTCGCCAGAAATTTAGCCCGTATGGTGGGGGCGGGGTCCGCTTCCCATTCCGACCATGGACGCGATATTGTGGACGTTCTGCATAAAATTGGTTTGGATAAAACCTCCTGCTACAACATTACAGATGCGGTTAAATTGAAAAGCGTGGCCAAAGAATATGGAATCAAAACAGACGGCATCAGTGAAAAAGAGATTGCCCGGCAACTCGCCGAAGCGATGATGGATGACTACGGCATGAAGAAGGATATGCTGACCTTTATCAGCAGGGTGCCGAAACAGCGCGTCGATATCTGGAAAAAAGCAAGAGTGGTTCCCCGAGGCATTGACCGGGAAGTCACCGAAATGATGCACCGCACGCATATGGGAGTCGATAATAATTATGTTTCCATATTACTGCAGGCGGTCCGGAGCAGCCTCGCCGACGGTTATGGCGGCTCCATGATCGGCACGGAACTGTCGGATATAATCTTCGGCACTCCCACGCCGGGTATGTCGGAAATAAACCTGGGCGTGCTTAAAGAAGATCAGGTGAACATATTGGTGCACGGACACAGCCCTATCGTTTCTGAAATGATATACATCGCCGTGGAAGACAAGGAAATGCTCGCGCTTGCCAAATCCAAGGGCGCAACGGGCATTAATCTGGCAGGTCTTTGCTGCTCGGGAAATGAGATGATGATGCGCAAAAAGATTCCCATGGCCGGAAATCACCTGATGACCGAGCTGGTTATCGTAACCGGTGCAGTGGAAGCCATCATCGTTGATTACCAGTGCATCATGCCTTCCATGGGACAGATCTCGCAATGCTACCACACAAAAATGTACACGACATCCGACAAGGCAAAATTCAACTTTATGGAACATGTGGAGTTCACCCCAGAGAACGCCAGAGAGCAGGCGTTTAAGATAGTGAGGGAAGCGATAGAAAACTTTGCGCGCCGTGACAAGAACAGAGTTTTAATTCCCGATGCTCCCGTAAAGAGTATGACGGGCTTTTCCGTGGAAGCAATTGTCGGAGCATTAGGCGGAACCCTTACCCCTTTGATCGACGCGATCAAAGCCGGAAAGATTAAAGGCGCGGTCGGCGTTGTCGGCTGCAACAATCCTAAAATCAAACATGACTATGGCCACGTTGAACTTATCAAGGGACTAATCGCCAACGATATTTTAGTTTTGACAACAGGCTGCGTCAATGTTGCTGCGGGCAAGGCCGGGTTACAGGTTCCTGAGGCCAAGGAACTGGCCGGTCCCGGACTGAAAGAAATCTGCGGCGCGCTGGGCATACCTCCTTCATTGCATGTGGGATCTTGCGTGGATAATTCCCGGATCATGGTTATTGCCAGTGCCCTGGCTAATGCTATCGGCGTGGACATTGACCAACTACCGCTCGCAGCCGCGGCGCCCGAATGGTATTCCGAAAAAGCCGTGGCTATTGCCTTCTACGCCATGGCCAGCGGCATATATACGGTATTGGGCATAATGCCACCCATCGGCGGCAGCAAGAAGGTCGTTGACCTTGCCACCTCCGGTTTGAATGATGTCTTCGGGGCATGTTTCGCCGTTGAACCGGACCCTGTTAAATCCTGCGCTCTCATTACTGCTCACATTGCCGCAAAGAGAAAGTCTTTGGGACTGGAAGTTTAATCAACCCCGTCGGGGAAGATTAAATCGAGATCGGGTTGTCTGAACCAGCAGATCCCGGATCGAGTCTTGGATAACGTTCAATGTTCTAAGAGTTTTTACGCCAGCTCCGCGGTGCAAAAACTCTTAGAACGTTTACTGTAAATCGGGTCACCATACTGCCGATAAAACCCTGGTCTATCTCGCCCGGTATTTTCATCAGAGCGCCATCACCAACAGCAGAATTTTCCAGGCAGAACAAGATTGCAACTACTTATTCCAAGTGAAATTTATGCCCGACATGACCGCATTATGAAAAAGCACCTCCATTTATTACTTGATTTCAATGAAATATTTCCTCATAGTACGTCTCGAATCAACCTGTAAAACGATTAAATTTCCAAAGTGGTGTAAGCCCCTGTGAGAGGGTTTAGTCAACTAAGTTTTTACGCCGGCTTCGCATCGTAAAAACTCTTACTACGTTATCTGATTAAGAGGTGATATTATGGGGTCAGTTTTGTTAGGATTGAATCAACAAATTAAGTGGCCAAATTACTGTGTACTATGTAATAAAGAAGCCACGGATTGGTCTGCTGCAAGCAAAACAAATTTAACAAATTTTAAATACTATGTTGTGGCAGTAAAATATACAACACAGACATACAATCTCACGTTTCCTGTATGCACAAAACATAAGAGATTATGTGATTTATTATACAAACCATTCGACTTCATTTCGCTCTCGGGTTCTCTAGTATTTGGGTTAATTTTGTGGGCAATATTCTTTGCACTCTTTCATCTTATATTCAGACTTTTTGGATTAGAAACTATTGCCAAAGATTTGATTGACATTCTACCTGTTGTTTTGGCTGTTGGATTTGTATTGTTTTATTACGTTTATGCAATATTTCTTCATCCTGTACAAATTGCATATTGGTCCGAAAATTCAATTACAATATCCATACGAAATAAAAAATATTTTAATGATTTTAAATTACTTAACAGGCTGACATGATAGAGTAAGTACACCATGACAATTGTAAAAAATTTGATAAAAAGATAACCAGATCAATACAGCCGATCGCTTCGCCCCGGCTGATTTTTTCGTTAGGGCAGCAAATATAAAATGATTAGAACAGACAATAACAGATTATTTTTCGGTAATTATATCGATGCTGATGTTAAGCTTATTGACATACAGGACTACCTGGAAGATGTTAATAAATTTATAAAGCGGAAGAAGAGATATAAAGAAAAGAAGTTTAAAGACAGTATATTTAAGAATGTTGCGCTCAATATGTTTTCTGAATCCTTCTCTTCAATTCTTTTTGAATCAGTTCTTATTTCCGCTTGGGTTTTTATGGAAAGCGAATTTAAAGGCTATTGCAACGCCATGCGGTCTGCAAAAAATATTGATTTACTTTATTCTGATTTAACAGGTTCAGCAATTGATAGGTTTAAAAATTACACCTTAAAAGTCGTGAAACTTGATTTCCGATTGGAGGACAAAAATTGGGAGGACTTAAAGGCAATTAACGAGATTAGAAATAGTCTAATTCACGGTGTAGTTGAAAAAAAAACACTTATAAACAGTTTTGGTAAGCGTAACAAATTGCCAGGCCTGCTAAATGGCGATGTAATTATTCTTAATGAGGATAATTTGAAAATTATTATTACTATTTGCAGACTTTTTCTTGAAAGAATTTATGCAGTGGCATTGGAAACATTTCCCGGACAATATGGACCAGAAAGTAATGCCTAATCGCGGAACACAAAGGGACGGGAACACAAAGAGATCACAAAGGGACATACTTCAAAATATCAATTTAGCTTCATTCACATATCTTTTGATAATTTGAAGTACGTCCACATTTACATCCCGGAATTACATCCCGGGACGTATTCAATCACTCAATACTGCCGGCGGTTTCGCCTCGGCTGATTATTTTGTTGGCTAACGATCAAGAAATGAAGGAGGAAATGGTGATGAAAGTAAAACCGTTTGTGCTCGTTGTTTTTTGCGTCTTTTTGTCAATGGTATTTGCCGCCTGCTCGTCGGTTCCACTGATTCAGCGGAGCGACCCTAATGATCGTCTTAAGGGACTCGCGCAAGAGTCTGAAAACATTAGATCACTGGGGGAGCGTTATTGGCTGAGATCTCTGAATTTTTGGGATAAAAATGAGATTTACAAAAAAATGAAAGTATCGGCTAAAAACCTGGGTGACGCCGGCAGAAACGATGCAGACGCCGCCGTCAGGCAGGCCGCGAAGAAGCATCTCGAAGATTTATATCAAAACGAGAACCCGTTGATCCGCCTGGTTGCCTTCCGGGAAGTGCAAGACCAGGAGATCTTCCAAAAAGCCGCCTTGCATGACAAGCTGCTGGAGGTGCGTTGCATTGCCGCATCCCGATTAAAAGATCCGGCGTTACTGAGGGAGATGTCCCGAGCGAACGACGCTCCCGGACGAATCGCAAGTCTGAGGCTGGGACTGATGGACCCCGTTGTTGTGAAGACCTTCTCGCAGGAACCTGTTTTGTCGGTCGAAACAGAGACGCGCCTGCAAATATCCGGCCCCGTAAAGAGAGAGGGCTACTTTATGAACTTCGTTGTCCAATCCGGTGATCAGGTTCTAATTAAAGGAGAAGAACGTCTGGTCATAAAGGGAAAGGCAGACGCTAAAGCAACAAGAACGCAAAGCGGCGAGACCGTCTACATGTTAAATTTCGGATATCCCATCGGAGCCGGCGAGATTATTTCCAAAGTTTCGCCCGCCGGCAAAATGGTAAGCTACGGCGAGAAGTTCGAAATAATCGATCAACTGGATCTTGCTCCGGTTTTCGTTCTTTTCAATATGATGGTCAACTCAAATTTCACTGTCGGCGTTGCGACTGAAATTGTCCATTCAACAAACAGCTGCGATCTTAAAAACGCGGCGATTCGATACCTGAAATTGAAAAAATGAGAGTTGAAGATGAGACCGCAGCGCAGCGCGAAAAGTATAAAATCAACTGGCGACAAATAACCTCGCCCACCGCATAAAAGCGCAGGAACTTCATCTGTCAGATTGGCCGCCGATATATGGCATTAATATTGCTGAGAATAGAACCGACGTAATATTAATGCATCTTATTTTATCACGACAACACAACAAGCTGATATTACGGAACATTTCAAATGACTTCCTTAACCTGCGATTAATGGAAGTCATTATTTCATGGACTTGTAAAAAAGTTCCGAAACTTAGATTTTCAGGCGACCTCGTAAAAAGGTCGCAGGCAAGGCGCGCGAATACTGAGGAATGAGGCATACTTAGCGTATGCCGCAGTGACGAAGTATGAAGTGCAACGCAGCATCCGGCCTTTTTACGAGGTCGCCATTATTTTGACGTTATAACAAGGAGTCTAACAACCATATGGAAACAAAACCTACTGGCAGCAACGCAGAAAATATCTTCAGTCCCAAGGTCCAGACTATTGTCCAGAATGCGTCAAAACTCTTTTCGGACGAGTTAAACACCGCCATGCGTCAGAAGCCGTCGACAAACGCTCCGGTGATCGACAAGCCTTTTGAATATATTGTTCAGAAGGGAGACAACATCTGGAATATCGGAAAGATAATATTTAAGGTTGATCCTCACAAGATAGCCAGAGATAACGGTCTGACCAATCCTCATCTGATTAAGATCGGCCAAAAATTAATAATAAATCCTTCCACATCCCAGGACATTCAGCCCGGGGCGGGCGAGAAAATAACCGCCACGTGGTACGGCGCGGAACATCACAATAAGCGAACGGCCAGCGGGCAACGGTTCAATATGTATCAAAACACCCTGGCCCATAAAACATTGCCCATAGGAACAAGGGTGCGTTTGACCAATCCCCATAACGGCAAGGTTGCTGAAGGAGTCGTCAACGACCGCGGCCCCTTCATT
>Ga0209099_1004311_pt1 | contig 10889 bp, 7 predicted proteins | sample AD_JPNHW2_MetaG_FD_184430 | JGI IMG/M metagenome (GOLD analysis project Ga0209099, IMG submission 184430) | Active sludge microbial communities of municipal wastewater-treating anaerobic digesters from Japan - AD_JPNHW2_MetaG (SPAdes) (version 2) | ecosystem: Engineered > Bioreactor > Anaerobic >...
CAGAAGGAAACATTGCCCGCAACCTCAACCTGGGAGTGATGGTCGGATATACCTACACCATTCCGGAATCCAAAGATCCCCACTACGTTTTTTACAAGGATAAAAAGAACAACTATACCTATATAACAACCTCTTCAGATACCAGTGGCTATATCCTGAAATACCGCGTCCAGAGCCTGCTTAAAGCCGATGTACAACTTACCTGGAAGAAATTCTCCACCGGATTCGGCGGACGTTTCTATGGTTTCATGAAAAACATTGACAGATTCTTTTATGACTTTCTGGATGGCCAGATGTTCGGGGTAAAAACGGGAATCAAAAAATACCGTGAAGAGCACAATACAGGTACCTTCATTCTTGATTACCGCCTCAGTTATGCATTCCACGACTTCAAATTTTCGGTGATTGTCAACAACATGCTCAATACCGAATTTTCACTCCGGCCTCTGACCATCGAACCACCACGGATGACCCAACTCCAGGTGATTTACAAAATCTGACATTAGTAACCTCAAAAACAATAATTATGAAAAAACTGTTTTTACTCTTTTCTCTGGCAATCATTGCCACATCTGCCTACACTCAATCCGCACTGCCCAACGGCGGAATGGAAAACTGGTACAATGTTTCAATTCCGGCCCTTGGTGTTAATTATGATGACTTGGGCACCGGCCCGACCGACAATTGGCTTACTACCCTCAACGCATTGAACGCGATTCCTCCTCCCATCGGCCCCGGCCCGGTTACTGCTTATAAAACCGACGATAAATACTCCGGAAATTATGCTGCCAAACTGGTTTCAGGTGTTTTAGTAATGAATCCATACGATATTTTCATTCCCGGGATGATGGGTACGGCTACCCTCGACAATGCCGGTATCCGCGCTGTTCTCGGACGGGCTTGTCCGGGATGGAAACCGACAAAACTCACAGGGTACTATAAATATTCTCCGGTGAACGGCGATTCATGTGCTGCCGCCATCCTCCTGTCAAAATGGAATACTACCACCATGAAACGTGATACCATCGGCATGGGTGGAATCATCATGAAAAATGAAGTAGAGACTTACACCCGTTTTGAAGTACCCGTTTATTACGTCTTTCCTTCCAGCAACCTCACACCCGACTCCATCACCATCCTCACCGTCTCAAGTGCAGGATTCAACCTCTCCAATTTTACAGAATGCCGTGGTCAGGTTGGCAGCACCATGTATGTGGATGAACTTGCTCTCGAATACCCTGCCGGCATTGAACAACCGCTGATGGCTGAAACCGGATTGAACCTTTTCCCCAACCCCGCAAAAGAAACCTTGACAATCAACCTGACTACCAGCGTAGAAAATGCTTTTGTCGAGATCTTTGATATGAATGGTAAATTAATCTGCACCATGGACCTGGCTGGCCAGAAAACCCTGATCCCGGTTTACTCCCTGAGCAACGGCATGTACTACCTGAAAGTTAAAGAGGGTTCCCGTCTGCTGAATACCGGATCCTTCGTCGTCAGAAAATAAACCTTCTAAAACCATTTTTATGATAAAAGTAGAAAGCTCACAGATGGCCATGGAACTTGAGGACAAGTACGGGGCCCATAATTATCATCCTTTACCGGTTGTGCTGGCCAAAGGCCAAGGCGTTTTTATGTGGGATGTGGAAGGGAAAAAATATTATGATTTTCTGTCCGCCTATTCTGCAGTCAACCAGGGTCATTGTCACCCCAAAATCGTCAAGGCTCTGATCGAACAGGCCCAGACTTTGGAACTGACTTCCCGTGCCTTTTACAACAATGTTCTGGGATCCTATGAAAAATTCATCACGGAATTTTTCGGCTATCAACGGGTCCTCCCGATGAACACAGGAGCAGAAGGAGACGAAACAGCCCTGAAGCTTACCCGTAAATGGGCCTATAAGGTAAAAGGGATCCCTGAGAACCAGGCAAAAATCATTTGTTGCCAGAACAACTTCCACGGAAGGACCATCACGGTGATCTCCATGTCAACCGACCCCGACGCCAGGAATGACTTCGGTCCCTTTACCCCCGGATTCATCACGATTCCATACAACGATCTTCCGGCTCTGGAAAAAGCCCTGGAAGATCCCCATGTAGCGGGTTTCCTGGTAGAACCCATCCAGGGTGAAGCAGGGGTGTTTGTTCCGGATGAGGGTTATCTGAAAAAGGCCTATGACCTTTGCAAAGCCAAAAATGTGCTTTTCATTGCCGACGAAGTACAAACCGGCATCGCCCGGACGGGCCGTTTGCTGGCTTGCGACTGGGAAGGTTTCAAACCGGATGTCCTGATCCTTGGCAAAGCGCTCTCCGGAGGGGTTTGTCCCATCTCGGCAGTATTGGCCGACGATCCTGTCATGATGACCATCAAGCCAGGTGAGCATGGTTCCACTTTCGGGGGGAACCCGATTGCTGCCAAAGTAGCGATGGCCGCACTGGAAGTGATCCGCGATGAGAAACTGGCTGAAAATGCACAGAAAATGGGAATCCTCTTCCGTAGTGAACTGGAGAAAATTCATTCACCCCTGATTGAACTGGTACGCGGCAAAGGTTTGCTGAACGCTACCGTGATCAAACCTTTCAACGGAAAAACAGCATGGGATGTCTGCCTGAAGATGCGTGATAACGGGTTGTTGGCAAAACCGACACACGATCACATCATCCGCTTTGCTCCCCCGCTGGTAATCAACGAAGAACAGATCCTCGATGCAGTCGGAATTATACGGCGGTCATTGGAAGAACTGGCCTGATACCATGGATCGAATTAAGGCCTCCGAGAAGCATCGGAGGCCTTTTTTACAGGCTGACAAACCTTTATCCAACCTGACTTATGAAGCGAATTGATTGGGCGGTTCTCCCGCTGCTATTCCTTATCCTGAGCGCGACCCCCGCGTTATCATGCACCAACCTGATCGTGACCAAAGGAGCAAGTAAAGACGGCTCCGTAATGATCACTTACGCCGCGGATTCACATACCCGTTACGGTGCCATTGCGTATACTCCCGCCGCGGATCATCAACCGGGCGATCTGTGCGACATCTTTCATTACGAAAGCGGTAAATTCCTGGGACAGATCCCGGAAGTACCGCATACTTATGCAATCGTTCAATTCATGAATGAACACCAGGTAGCCATCGGGGAAACCACTTTCGGAGGGCTCGATTCTCTTGCCTATCAACCCGGTGCTTTTCTCGATTACGGTTCGCTGATGAAGATCGGACTGCAACGGGCGAAGAGTGCCCGGGAGTTAATCCGGGTGATCACAGAACTGGTAGAGAAGCATGGCTATGCCTCTTCCGGTGAATCCTTTTCCATTTCCGATGCAAAAGAGGCATGGATCATGGAGATCATCGGGAAGGGGAAGTATGAAAAGGGGGCCGTCTGGGTTGCACGAAGAATTCCCGACGGTTACGTGAGTGGTCACGCCAACCAGGCCCGGATCACTACTTTTCCTTTTCATAAAAAAAACGATTGGAGCGATACCACCCAAACCACTTACCACTCCCCCGATGTCATTAGTTTTGCTCGTTTGCATAATTTTTACGTAGGGAAAGATAGTGACTTCAGTTTTTCGGATGTTTATAATCCACTGGCCTTCGACGGCGCCCGTTTTTGCGATGCGCGCGTATGGTCGTTTTTCAGGAAGATCAACCGGGAAATCCGCGACAATCCTCTTTTTACGGATTATGCCAAAGGAGTGTTGACCCGTGAGCCGCAAATGAATGATCACAGCCCCAATCCCAACCGATTTGTCTCCAACAGATTGCCTTTATGGATCAAACCCGATTCGCTGATCAGCCTGAAAGCCGTGATGGCGGCGATGCGCGATCATTATGAAGGGACTCCTCTCGATATGCGGTATGACCTGGGCGCCGGCCCTTTTCAAAATCCTTACCGGTGGAGGCCCATGGAATTTAAAATCGACAGCCTCACCTATCTGAATGAAAGGGCCATCGCCACACAACAAACGGGTTACAGTTTCGTGGCCCAGTCGCGTTCATGGCTTCCCGACCCTGTTGGAGGCATCTTCTGGTTCGGTGTGGATGATACCGACGGGTGCGTGTACCTTCCCGTCTATTGCGGTGTCAGGGAAGTCCCATCCTGCTATGCCATGGGAAACGGATCGATGATCCAATGGTCAGACCAATCCGCTTTCTGGACTTTCAACCAAGTAAACAATTGGGGTTATACACGGTACAACACCATCCATCCGGAAGTGGAACAATACCAGGAAGAACTTGAAAACCGCTTTTTGATTGAAACAGCCATTGTTGATTACAGAGCCGGTTTGTTGTATCGTGACAATCCGACCCAATGTGCAGATTATCTTACCGATTATTCCTCCTTTACCGGAGATTTACTGGTTGCGAAATGGAAAAAATTCTACCAGTACCTTTTCATGAAATACATGGATGGTAATATCAAACAAACCGCCGGACACCGCCTGCTCGACAACGGCAATGACCGGGGCGTACCCCGTAAACCATCCCAACCTGGCTACGGAAAGGAATGGGAACGGAAAATGGTAGAAGGAACAGGGGACCGGTTCAGAAAGTTTTGAGAATTCAGGGAGTTGGTAGTGCCTTGAAAACAATTATCGTAAATCCCTGAAAGGTGCTTGAAGGAATTTACTGTTGGTTTTCGTGTCGAAAAAATGTAACTTTGTTAAATGCGAAGATCGCTGATGCTTTTCTTTCTGCTGTCAGGTCTCACGCAACAACTTCCAGCACAGCAGTACCCGGCTCCCGTTGTCCTTCGGGCCGGTTATTTCGATCTTTCGGCGCCCATGGCACAATGGCACAAGGCCAAAGTACCTGTCGTTGATCTGTCGTGGAAAACCGGTATTGTTCCGAATTATTTTAACGCCCCCTCCATAAAAGCTGGCGTTCCGCCTTCTTTACCTGATACAGACCTTCCTCCTGCGAGAGGTTATGGTGAAGGAGATTCGATTCTTTTAAATTTTGAAGGAATCCGCAACATCAACCGCGTTGTTCCTCCGGATCCACACGGTGATGTGGGACCTGATCATTATTTCCAGATAGTCAACCGATCTTACGCCGTTTATGATAAATCAGGATCGCTCCTGGCAGGGCCTTTGTACACCAGCACATTATGGAACGGCATGCCGCATAACGCCAATACCGGCGACGGAGTGGTATTGTATGATGAACAGGCCGACCGTTGGTTTGTAAGCCAGTTTGCCCTTCCCTTTTTTCCCTATGGCCCGTTTTACCAGTTGATCGCAGTTTCCCAAACGCCTGATCCATTAGGGGCATGGTACCGCTGGGAGATAGCCTTTGATGAATTGCCTGATTACCCGAAGTTTGGTATTTGGAATGACGGTATCTATATGTCATACAGCAGGTTGAGGGGTGGTACGCTGGCTTATAAAGGAACCGGTCTGGCTGCTTTGGAACGGGAGGCGCTTCTGAACGGAACCCCGGATATAAGGATGATCCTCTTTCAATTACCCTCCAACAACCAGATTTTCTCGCCTTTGCCTGCCGACTGCGACGGCGATTTCCCTTTACCGGGAACCCCGGAATATTTTGTATATATCCAGTATAATTATTTGGGTATCATTGAGATGCAGGTTAATTGGGAGATACCGGAAAATTCAGTGTTGGGTGACCCGTTCAGGGTGGAGGTAGCTCCTTTTGCAAATTATACAGAAGGCATCCCGCAACCGCAAACCCTCCAAAAACTATCTGTCCTGGATGACCGGCTGATGTACCGGTTACAGTACAGAAAATTTTCCGACCATTCTTCCATGGTAACAAACCACACCATAACCGTTGGCGGGAGAACGGGAATCCGGTGGTATGAGTTGTGCCAGACCAACAGTCAATGGGAGCTCTGTCAGCAGGGCACGTATGCACCGGATACCAACTACCGTTGGATGGGCAGCATCGCCATGGATACCGCGGGTAACATGGCCCTTGGGTATTCTCTGGGAGGAGCTGCCTTGTATCCTTCCATCGCTTATACAGGACGTATGAAGACAGATCCGCCTGATCAGATGACCATAGGAGAAAGGAGGATCGTGGAGGGTGGCGGGGCCCAAACCGGGATATGGAGTGGTCAGGGTCGATGGGGTGATTACAGCTCGATGGCGGTCGATCCCGCAGCGCCGGCTACCTTTTGGTACACGCAGGAATATTACGACACCACCTCCGTAATGGATTGGAAGACACGCATCGTTGCTTTGACTTTTTCTCATGTTCTTTCGGTCAACGCTTTCTCGCCAACCCCGGCGATTTGTAGTGAAGCGGTGGTTCAGCTTGATGCGGAAGTCCACGGTGGAAATGGGCCATACGTTTTCAACTGGCAATCCATCCCGCCTGGCTTCAATTCCGCCCTGCAAAATCCGCGTGTATTGGTGGATACGACCACCCGTTTTGTTGTAAAGGTGAGTGATGAGAACCGCACCCTTTCCGACACGTTGCTGATCGAAGTATTTTATCTCCCTGATGTTACGGCTGGTAATGATACCACCTGGTGCATCGATTCCTTGGAGGTTGGGCTGAAGGGCACTGCATCAAATGCTTCCTACGTGAGATGGTCCACCATGGGGGATGGTTTTTTCCACAACAGGTACAACATTCTTGCCTGGTACCAGCTCGGGAAAGGAGACAGGGCAAAAGGGTGGGCAGATTTGATCCTTACAGCTTATCCTGTTTCAACTTGTCCTTCGGTTTCTGATACTGTACGGATAAACCTGGGCGATTGTGTGACAGACCCGGAGGATAACGCAGAAGAGGTCCGCTTGGAAGTAAGGCCCAACCCGGTGAAGGGAGAAGTAGTGGTACGGGTTACCGGAGTCGCGAGCGAGGTCTCGGAGATAACAGTCTTTTCTGCCACAGGGCAGTTACTGGAATCCAGGCAATTCACTGTTCAACCGGATGAAACGCTGTTAAGCCTTGACATCAGCCATCTGCCAGCAGGGCTCTACGTGTTGAAGGTGGAAAACTGTCGCGTCAAGGTGGTGAAACGTTGACACCAGTCTAAAAAGTAGCGATCAACTTAAGATTAAACATTCTGGGAGTGAGGTAATTGGGAACTGCGTATTCCCGTCCTGTGATATCTGTCACCCACAGGTAAGAGATGGTATTGTTGATCTGAAGGAGGTTGAAGACCTCGAGGGTGATCCACATGGAATGGAATGCCCGGAAGGGATTTTTAGCAGAGAACCGGGTATTTTCACCGATGATTTGTTTGGATAATCCGATATCAATCCTGCGGTAAGGGGGTATCCGGAGGGTTTGCTCTTTGCGTGGAGAGTCGGGAGGACCGAAGGGCAGGCCGGTACCATAGATCAGGGTCAGATTGACTTTCCAGGTGGGGAATTTGGGAATGTAATCCTGGAAAAAGATCGCCACGCTCAACCGTTGGTCGGTAGGACGGGGGATCCATGAACCTTCAAAATACTCTTCGGTTTTCATCAGGGAGAGACTGGCCCATGATTCGGCTCCTTTGACAAATTCGCCGTTGATCCGGAAATCGATGCCTGTTGCATAACCATGGGCATCGTTGGTACCGTAGTAACGGATCTTCATGTTATCGATCTCGTAGGGTATCAGGTTTTGAATGTACTTATAATAGACCTCGGTGACAAATTTGAAGGGGCGATCCCAGACCTGAAAATAGAGGTCGCTGCCCGCAACGGCATGAATCGCTGTTTGGGCTTTCAGTCCGGATACCAGCCTCCCTTCCAGGTCAGTCATTTCACGGAAGGTGGGTGGTTGGGAGTAAGCACCGGCCGACAGCCGGAACACAATGTCTTTTTTCCAGTGAGGTTTCAGAGAGATGGTGGCCCGTGGATCCAGGCAGAACTGGTTGTTGTAATCGTAGTAAATGCCTCTCAGTCCGACAGTTAAGGAAATATCATTTTCTTGGTTTTTGAAAGTCCAGGTGTTTTGAACAAAAAGGTCAACCCTGTTGGTATTCAGGTTGCTGTTGTTTTTGATGACGTTATAGAGAACCAGGTTTTCGATTGGAGGATAAGGAGAACCCAGGGAGTCGGGTGGCCGGGGAAGCGAGTAGCCGGCAGAATCCTGCAATTCCCATTCGTTGACCTCGTAACGGAAAGCGTCATGCTGGTATTTCAAGCCCCAGGCAAGGTTGATTTTGTTTTTATCCCAGGTTCCGCGGTGTTCGATGTTGAAAACCGTTCCGTCTAAGTAATTTCGGGCATGTTGCAGGTAGGCTCCGACTCCTAATATTTCGGTGACTTGTCCGGCTTCACCGCTGCTTTGTAAGGTTTCCAGTTTGCCAAGCCAGTATTCCCCTAAGATGTCATAGGTTTCGGCTTCGTGGGTTTGCCAGGCTGAGGCTGTGAATTTAAGCCGCATTTCACTGACAGGTTTCCAGGTTAGTGTGATGGCTGACAGCCAGTTGCGGTAAGCATCGCGTTCCCTTCCGTCGAAATATATTTTTATTTTGTAAGCTTCGTCGAGCGTCCCGAAGCTGGTTTCGCGTGTTTCGGGGGTCAGTTTGTAAGCATTATCGATATAGGCTCCTAACAATGACAGCTCCCATTTTTTGTTGATTTCATAGTTTAACATGCCCTGGATATCAAAGAAGCGAGGCTTGTAATTTCCTTTGGTATCCAACGATTTGAGCAGGTAGGAATTGGTTTTGTACCTTGCTCCCAGGAGGAAGGAGAATTTTTTTGCGAAGGCTCCTTCCACATGAGCTGAAGCCCCTAAAAGGCTCACATCGAAAGAGCCGGCGAAGGTGGAAGGTTTTTTATAACGGATGTCTAATACCGAGGACATTTTATCGCCGTAGCGGGCGTCGAAACCTCCGGATGAAAAAGATATGCCTGCTATCAGGTCGGGATTGAGGAAGCTTTGTCCTTCCTGTTGACCCGATCTGACGAGAAAGGGCCGGTAGATCTCGATGTCGTTGACAAATACCAGGTTTTCATCAAAATTGCCGCCCCTGACGGAGTACTGGGAGCTCATTTCGTTTCTGGAAACGACTCCGGGAAGGGTTTTGATCAGGTCTTCCACACTGGCATTGATGGTTGGGATGAAAGTTATGATTTTAGGATCAAGCCGGCTGAAGGAGCTGGTTCTCACCTGTTGGTCTTTCACTTCAATGGATTCCAGTTGGGTGGAAACCGATCGCAGGGTACGGTTCAGTTGTTGATGTTCACCGGTTTTGAGGAGAAGTGTAACAGAGTCGGTTTCATATCCGATAAAGGAGAAGAGGATGGTATTTTTGCTGTTGGCAGGGATTTTCAGTTCATAGCTGCCGTCGGCCGCGGTGGTAGTACCGTTGGTAGTTCCTTTAACGGCGATATTTACATACTGCTGGGGCAGGTTGGTTCCCGACAGTCTGATCACGCCGGTGATGGTGGCGGAGGGTTGTTGAGCCAGGAGGCAAGGCATGGCCGTAATGAGAAGCAGGAAGAGCAGGAGGGAAGCCTTTTTCACCGGATTTGTCATTTAAGTCGTTCCTCCTGTGATTTGAATTTTCCCTCTTTCCAGGCCTTGATGAATTTCGCCCAGGCGAAGGGGTTGAAAATCTGGAAGGGTTGTTGTTGGCCGAAATAGTATAATTTGCTGGTTTGGTTTTCGATGAAGTTGTTGTAGTTCATGGTAGCATCCATGGGATAGTTTTCGGCTTTCATACGGATATCGGCGGCCAGCAGGTTTTTTCGGGCGATTTCGATATCATCGTCGGGTATTTTGGTTTCAATGAAGGCCCGTTTGAACTCTTCGAGGGTAGGCCATGGAAAGATATAAGCGGCTGTGAGGGTCAGGGTATCGGAGGTCATCAGTTGGATCAGGGAGTACCTTTGTTTGGTGATGGTGTCGGGGATGATAAAGGAAGCGGCTTTGAAACCCAGGGCGGTAAAGAGGATGGTGTCGTTTATATGGGCGACGAAGGAGAAATATCCGGATGCGTCGCTGGTGGTGCCGCGCCGGCTGGTTTTATCAAAGATGCGGGTATAGGGAACGGGGTTGAGGCTGTCGGCCGTGATGGTGATCCCTGAAAACTGGACGAGGTTTTGGTTTTCGTTGATTGTTTGGAGGGTCTGTGACTGAACGATAACCGGCCAGAAAAAGAGAAGGATCAGGAGCAGCTTGGGGTCGTTCATTCGGGATGATTGCAAACGGTGTAAAATTAACTGAAAATAGTGATTTATATTGCTCTGCAGCTGAGTAAAAAAACGCAAGGGATATTAGCAGGATTAGGAGAACTTCCCGGGTTACAAGAAATGGGACTGTGCCTTAGCTGAACACACAGTACGGATGACCGGCTCGTCAACAATGATCAACCTTATGTTCGTCTGATCGTACGCGAGTCCCAACCCCTTCTCCGTTAATCCACCTCAACCCCCGGCCCCTTCTCCTCAAGGAGAAGGGGAGAGACAGAGTTAGCGTTTTTTTGTATTTTTATAGAATGGTTTATATTGGTAAGAGGCGGGAGTATTTGCTTCATTTGAATGCTGACGGAGGGATATTTGAAAAGGCCCGCGTTTTGAGGTCTGGCATGACAGAAGCTGAAAAAATCCTGTGGAATGAATTGAAAGACCGGAAACTCAAGGGTTTGAAATTCCGGAGACAACACCCGGTTCTCCGGTATATTGGCGATTTTTACTGTCATGAAAAAAGATTGATCATTGAAGTTGACGGAGGGATTCATGACCAGGAGAGAACAAGCGAACAAGACCTGAACCGAACTGCGGAACTCAACAAGTTTGGAATAAGTGTGATCAGGTTCAGGAACGAACAAGTATTCAATCAGCTCGACCAGGTTTTATGTGAAATAGTGAAACACATAGAAAATATGGCAGTCCACAACTCCCCTTCTCCTTGAGGAGAAGGGGTTGGGGGTTGAGGTGAATTAACGAAGAAGGGGCCGGGGGTTGAGGT
>Ga0209099_1004312_pt1 | contig 10888 bp, 8 predicted proteins | sample AD_JPNHW2_MetaG_FD_184430 | JGI IMG/M metagenome (GOLD analysis project Ga0209099, IMG submission 184430) | Active sludge microbial communities of municipal wastewater-treating anaerobic digesters from Japan - AD_JPNHW2_MetaG (SPAdes) (version 2) | ecosystem: Engineered > Bioreactor > Anaerobic >...
AGATCGAAGCTAACCCTTTTCAGCCGCGAGATCAGTTTGATGAAACATCATTGAACGAACTGGCTGAATCCATAAAAGTTCATGGACTTATACAACCGGTTACGTTAAGAAAACTTGGATTTGATAAGTACCAGCTTATCACCGGTGAGCGCCGTTTCAGGGCTTCCCAACTAGCAGGACTTGATGAAATACCCGCATATATCCGTATCGCCGACGATGAACAAATGCTTGAATGGGCGCTGATAGAAAATATTCACCGCGAAGACCTTAATCCGCTTGATATCGCTGTTTCATACCAGCGTCTGGTTGATGAATGCAAGCTTACACAAACCGAGCTTAGCGAAAAAGTCAATTCGAAACGTTCTACCGTTACCAATTACCTGCGACTGTTAAAACTTCCCGATATCATTCAAAAAGCCCTGAAAGAGGAAAAGATAAGTATGGGACATGCACGCGCTGTGGCAGGTATTGATGATCACGATAAACAGCTCAGAATTTTTAATTTTATTTTAGAAAAAGACCTTTCTGTCCGGGAAGTTGAAAAACTGGTTAAAGAGTCGTCTTTAGTGAAAAATAAAAAAGTGAAGGTAAAAACTGAGATACCCTATAAGATTGTCGAAATAAAAAAAATTCTGCTTGACCGTTTTCAGGCACCTGTAGATATAAAATACCGCAATAAAGGCAAAGGAAGCATCGTTATTTCATTCAAGTCGGACGATGAACTAAACAAGATCATTGCAAGACTGAAATAGATCTTTTTCATGGCGACCCGTTTTATTAACTATCTATTATTTTTTGTTTTTGTTTGTATTGCCAATGGGATATTCGCTCAGAATATTGCTACTGACAGTATTCAGCAGGATACGATCTTTAAAGTAAAGGCAAAAAGAGAAATAATTGTTGCTAATGAACCTATTCAAAACAAACTTGGAGCAAAAGACTCCGTTAAAGTAAAACTTCATTCACCAAAAAAAGCTGCCTGGATGTCGGCTGTGCTGCCCGGGCTGGGTCAGATTTATAATAAGAAATACTGGAAATTGCCTGTTATTTATGTTGGATTTGGAGTTATTGGTTATCTCGGATATAATTATTACACAAAATTCAATAAATACAAAGATACTTATTTGTACAGATCCGGGCTTGACAGTACCTCCCGAGATTATTTTCCTCAGATTCAATCCACGGACCTGCTTTATGAATACTGGAATTATTACCGCCGCAATTTTGAGCTTACATGTATCGTGGGAAGCCTTTTCTATATTCTCAACATTATAGACGCTTCGGTTGACGGACATTTATATAAATACGACATTTCCGATGACCTTTCCCTAAAAATTGAACCCGATATGAATTCCCTGTCATACTATAGTAAAAAGAATGTGTCAGGCGGAGTAAAACTTACCTTGAAGTTTTAAATTTTTCATCATATATATTTTTGGCATTTGAGCCAAAAAACTCGAAGACAAAATTCAATCGAGTAATTGTTTTGCAGTTTTTAACGAAGCATCGGTAACATTGCTCCCGCTAAGCATTTCGGCAAGTACTTCTACCCTTTCGTCAGGATTGAGGATTTTTATCCGGGTGTATGTTGCGTTTTTTTCCTCTTTTTTGTACACGAGGTAATGGTAATCACTTTTTCCGGCAATCTGCGGCAAGTGAGTAATAGATATTACCTGCATGTCTTTTGAAAGATTTTTCATAATGGTGCCGGTTTTTGAAGCTACTTCTCCCGAAACACCGCTGTCGATCTCATCGAAAATAATGGTTGGTAATAATTTTTTCCTTGAAATAATGGATTTAATAGCCAGCATAAGCCTTGATAATTCGCCGCCTGAAGCTACTTTGTCGATTTCTTTCGGTTCGCTTCCTTTGTTGGCGCTGAATGTAAAAGTAATCTCATCAAAACCGTTTTCATTTACCGAATTTGTTCTCTGATGGAGGATCTTTACCCGTGCATTAGGCATCCCCAGCATTTGAAGTATGCTCACAACCTTTTGCTCGATTTCTTTAAAAACTTTTTTCCGGCTTAACGATATTTTTTCGGCAGAAGACAGTAGTTCCGCATCTTTAATACTGATAAGCTGTTCAAGTTTTCTGATATTTGATTCAAGTGAAGAATTATTTTGAAGTTTCAGATCAAGGTTGTTCTTTATTTCCAGCAATTCTTCTGTTGAATTAACATGATGTTTCAGTTGAAGGCGGTATAGCTCATTAAGGCGTTGGGTAACAACTTCAAAACGTTCGGGACTATAACTTATCTTTTCTTCAATCTGTTCTATTTCTGCCGTTACATCTTTCAGTTCAATGCAAATACTTTGCAGGCGTTTTATATTCTCTTCGAGACTGCTGTTGAATTTGGCGATCTGCAAAAGCTGGCTGTTGATGACACTCAGCTGTTGATTAATGTTGTTTTCGTTCCCGTTCAGTGAATAGATTGCTTTGTTCAGTGTTGATTTTATCAGTTCAACATGGTTCAGCATTTCCAGTTCCCGCTCAAGTTCTTGCTGCTCGTTCTCTTTAATTGACGCTGTTTCTAGCTCGTTATATAGAAACGTAAAGTAATCCGCATCGGCTTTTGATTGTTTTTCAAGGTCGGTCAGCTTTTGATGTTCCTTTTTTATCTCCCTGTATTCAGTAAAAAGTTTCCCGTGCTCTCTGACAATATCGGAAATATCTGCATAGCTGTCGATGGCAAGCAACTGGAAATCCTGTTCGTTGATCATGCGGGTCTGATGCTGCGAATGCATATCAACAAGTTTTTCGCCAAGTTCCTTCATTTGAGCCAACGAAACTGGCGTATCATTAATAAATGCACGTGATTTGCCTTCCGGATTTATTTCGCGTCTCAGTAATAAGTTTTTTTCGTAATCGAGATTATTGGCTTCAAAAAAGCCGGCTAACTTGTACTTTTCGATATTAAAAACGCCTTCAATAACGCATTTCTTGCTTTTATCCATCAGTGCTTGTGCATCGGCACGCTGGCCAAGGATAAGCGACAATGCATCAAGGATTATTGATTTTCCCGCCCCTGTTTCGCCGGTAATTGCAGTGTATCCCGAAAAAAAATCTGCTTCAATTACATCAATCAACGCGTAATTCTGAATTGAAAGGTGTGTAAGCATAGCAGGTAAAATTATTTTACGTTCAGAATTTTAGTGTTGTAGTCGTTGGAATGGGCCGGATCAATATCTTTTAAAATGTTAACTATGCGAGGTTTATCTGTTGCAGGAGCTCCAGAGAAAATGTTGATGATTTCATCACGCTTGGTGTCCATAAAAACTGTAGCAAAATACAAGCCCGGTGTTTGTTTTACCACATACTGCATTTTTTCCATTCCGGTGATTATCGAATTTCGCCCGTTGCTCATGTTTTCTTTCATATCATCCAGACCTTTAAGGTGGAATAAATACAGACATTCCCTGAAGCCGCTATACGAATCATTCAACAGGTTTTCAACCAGCCAGTAACGGTTTTTGCGGCTTTCAAAAGATTTCCATCCTTTGTCAGCTGAATTTTGTGCAAGAGTCACAAGGTTTTGGGCTTTGTTGTAAAACGGCGTACCGCCTTTTAACATATAGGAATCAAAATCAATACCTACGATAATATAGGCGTAATAAGCCAGTAATGCAGTAAAATTGCTGTAGAAATTATTATCATCAAATTCAAGCGATTGATTTTGTATGTATTTGAAAGAAATATCCTTATCAAGAATATTTAGCATGGGAGAATTATAGGATGTGTTGTATATCGGTCGTCGGGACTGCACTTGCATGGTTCCTTTAAAATCAACATCAGAAACTCTTTCGGTTATATTGATAAAAAAAGTACATTCTATTTTTTCTTCCTGCTTGTAATTGTAATTGGTCCATTTGCGGTTATTGAGAAACTCCCTCGCAGCGGTCTGCATTTCTTCAAAAACAGTTTTATCGCTGCCGCTAATTTGTGCGGAGTTAATAGATACGGTGCAAAAAAGTTCCTGGGCATTGACAATGTTTACCGAAAAAATAATCAGAACTAATATTGTTATTTTTTTCATTTTATATATTTCTTAAGTTACTGATTTCATTGATAATATCAATAGCTACTTCTTTTTTTGATTTAATGTCAAAAGCTTTTCTTTCTTGTTTCCGGTCTATTATCGTTACCTTATTTGTGGAATGCCTGAATCCCGCCCCTTTATCATTTAATGAATTTAAAACGATCAGGTCAAGGTTTTTATTTTTCAGTTTTGATATTGCATTTTCAATTTCATTGTCGGTTTCCAGAGAAAAACCGACCAACACCTGATTCTTTTTCTTTATTTTTCCTAGTGAAGCCAATATATCAGGTGTTTTTATAAGTTCAAGTAACAAACCTGATGATGTTTTTTTAATTTTCTTGTTCTGAACCTGAGCCGGAGTATAATCTGCCACAGCAGCAGCCATAACGGTAATATCAGAATCGGGAAAAAACTTTAGGCACTGCTGCTGCATTTCTTTAGCATTTACTACATCAATACGCTTGATGAACGGGTTATCCAGACTTAAAGAAACAGGCCCGGTAATCAATGTAACTTCCGCACCTAATTCAGCAAAAGCTTTAGCAAGTTCAAAACCCATCATTCCCGAAGAGTGGTTGCCGATATATCGAACAGGGTCGATACTTTCAAAGGTAGGTCCGGCAGTGATCAGAACCTTATTATTTAGAAAATTTTGTTTTTTTTTTATAAAATCGCCGAGAATCTCAGCAATTTTTTCTGGTTCTTCCATTCTTCCGGCACCACACAAGCCACTGGCAAGTTCACCTTCGCGTGGCTCAATAAGGCGATGCCCGAACGAACAAATTGTTTTTATATTATTTTGAGTAGCCGGATGCTTATACATATCCATGTCCATGGCAGGTGCGAAAAAGACAGGACATTTTGCCGCCAGATAAGTAGCTGTGAGCAGATTATCTGCAAGGCCGTTTGCCAATTTTGCAAGTGTATTGGCGCTAGCAGGAGCAATAAGAAAAATATCAGCCCAATGTCCGAGTTCTATATGACTGGTCCATTTCCCGTCGGAAGCATCAAAGCCTTCGCAAAGCACAGGAGAACCAGACAGTGTGGATAACGTGAGCGGTGTAACAAAGTCTTTTGCTGCAGGAGTTACAATTACCCGGACTTCAGCCCCTTCTTTTATAAAAAGCCGGATAAGGATAGGAATTTTATAGGCTGCAATGCTTCCGGTAATACCTAATAATATTTTTTTTCCTTTCAGCATTTGTAACGATTAAAAATCCGTGGGGTTTTCTTTCAGAGGATTACGGAAATATAATTTTTCATTAAGATACTCATTGATTGCAATCAATGTTGGTTTGGGCAAACGTTCATAATATTTTGCAATCTCGATCTGTTCGCGGTTTTCAAAAATTTCTTCCAGATTGTCCGTAGTGGTTGAAAATTCTTCAATCTTACCGTTAAGTTCTTCTTTAAGTTCAGAAGCAATTTTGTTGGCACGGTTCGAAAGAATTACCACCGTCTCATAAATATTGCCTGTTTCTTTTGTAAAATCATTGATGTTTCTTGTAACGGCTAAAGTACCCGCTTTGATTTTTTTGTAATCCATATTATGATTTTTTTGTTTTAGTTTCTTTGGTCAAAGGTATTTCTGAATTGTTATTGCCTGAATATTTAGCAAGTTCCTTTTCAATATTTTTCATTATTGCCTTGGCATCCTTACTATATATAGATGACGGAAACGTTGCATTTAAGGAATTATAAGCTTCGCGCGCCATTTCAAGGCGTTCTTTCTTTTTGGCCTCCACGCTGTTCATAGCATAGCGATAACTTGACGAAAGCATATAAAAATAGGCTTCTTCTTTATATTTAGTGTCAGGATAATCTTTCAGAACATTTTTAAACGCAATATACGCAGCCTGATAACTCTGAATACGGTAATAAAGCCTTGCGTTTTCATAAGTTTTAAGTTCAAGCTTGCTGCGTAGTTCATCAATAAGCTCATTGCATTTTGCAACACGGGTACTTTTAGGATATTGATTAATAAAAAGCTGAAGTTGTTTTATAGCATCGATAGTTATCGTCTGGTCAAGGCCGTACTCGGGAGAGAAAAGATACTGACAATAGGCCGACATATAATTGCATTCTTCAGCGTATTTACTGGTAGGAAATGTGGAAGTATATTTTGTAAAATAATAACCTGCCTGAAGAAAATCGCCTTCACCATAATAACAATAGGCATAATAGTAATTGATCTTTTCGGAAGTATCTGTGCCTCGGTAATAAATCAGTAATTCATCGAAAAGCTGCATAGCACGATGATAATCTCCTTTTTCGTACAGTGCAACTGCTGTTGAGTATTTGAGTTTAATATCCGGACTCTTCAGAACCTTGCGGTATTGGCTGCAGGAAAACAATAAAACACCTGATAATACTACAATACAGAAGATTAAAATTCGTGATTTTTTAAACATGGTGCAAAATTAGTCATTTTTAGTTTACTATAACTAATTTCCGCGAAATATATTGTAAAAACATTTACTTAATCAGTGTGACGATACCTTTTAAATTGTGTTTTTTTAATCTAACATCAGTAAAACTTATAAGGTAGCTATAAACACCTTCAGGAACTTCAATATTCTGGTATTCTCCATTCCAACCTTCCTCGTAATCATGTGTGCATAACAACTGTTTGCCCCAACGGTCATAAATTCGCATTTCAAATGTCGACCAGTCAATGCCTTCTCCTTTGCAGATAAAATTTGGATTTTTTGGATCGTTGTTTGGGGTAAAAGCATTCGGTATGTATATGGCAACATTCGGTTCTATATAAATTGTGTGGCGTGCTGTATCCATGCATCCTTCATCAGAAATAGCAACAAGGGTAACTATGTGCGTTCCTGTATCAGAATAAACATGAAAAGGATTCTGATCATTAGAGTTATTATTTAAAGAATAAAGGTCTCCGAAATACCAGTTCCATGCACTGGCAAATAATGAACGGTCAAAAAACCATATCGTCGGCTCTAGTTCCGAAGCCGATTCGGGTATACTGACAAATTCTGCGATAGGCATTTTATATACGGTGATCATATCTTCCCATGTATAAGTCGAACTACAGCCATAGATTGTTGAAAGCGTTAGGCTTACATCATACGTTCCCGGATCAAAATAATAATGCATTGGATTGGGCATATAAGAGAAAGTATTATCACCGAATTCCCAATACCATAAAGCTTGATCAAAATTACTCAGGTCAGTAAATTGAACCAGAAGATCCTCGCATCCTTCCGATGGATCAGCAGCAAAAGCAATATTTGGATAAGGATAAACATTAACAGTTACACTTCCGGTTCCAATGCATCCGTTTACATCACCTGTTACAGTATACACAGTGGTATTGGCAGGGCTCACAGTAACGCTGCCGCCTGTCATTCCTCCCGGTTGCCATTGCATATTTAAGGCGCCACTTGCTTCTATTGTTGAACTTCCGCCAATACAGATATTTGAAGCTGTTGTGGTTGCCACAATTACAGGAATCGGAGTTACTATGATCTGAATTGTTTCCATATCCGTACATCCGTATATACTGGAGCCGGTAACCGTATAAATAGTACTACTGGCAGGACAAACATTCACTATGCTCCCTGTTAATCCGCCAGGCATCCACACATAAGTATCAGCCCCTTGAGCACTAAGATCAGCACATTCTCCAAAACACAGATCGGAAGGCATAGCAGAAGCTACGACAACTGGAATAGGTGCCACGGTAAGGGATAAGGTATTTGTTGCCGTGCAACCATCTACTGAAGTTCCGGTAACTGTATAGGTTGTATTAGTTGCCGGACAGACATTTATTGCGGCACCTGCTTGATTATTGGGTTGCCAGACATAAGTACTTGCTCCCGAAGCAGTAAGGACACTGCATGAGCCAGGGCAGATAATATCCGGTGAAGCCGTCGCAGTAATAGTAGGATTTGGATGCACAATAACGGTAACATTCGCTGTTGACGAACACCCCGTACTTGCTGTTCCTGTTACCGTATAAACCACAGTTCCTGTCAGTGTAACATTAACAGGGGAACCCGATAAATTCCCCGGCATCCAGGTGTATGTTGATGCTCCGGATGCTGTAAGTGTACTTGACTGTCCTGAACATATTTCTGCAGGTGACGCAGTGGCGCTAACTACAGGTAAAGGATTAACAGTAACTGTTACAGTAGCAGAATTACTACAGCCGGCCCCAGAGGTTCCGAGAAGCGTGTAGGTTGTCGTACTTGATGGACAAACATTAACTGTTGCTCCCAGTATATTTCCCGGCATCCAGTTATAATTTGTCCCGCCACTTCCTGTCAAATTAGTGCATTGACCTGCACAAATAACAGAAGGAGCTGCTGATGCCGTAATGCCGGGATTTGGGTTAACTGTTACCGTTACGGTTGTATTTGCCGTACATCCGGCACTGCTTGTACCAGCAACGGTGTATGTAGTTGTGCTGCCCGGACAAACATTTACCGTGCTGCCACTTAAGCTTCCCGGCATCCAGGTATAAGATGCTGCATTAGCTGCAGTAAGATTTGTACATTGGTTCAAACAAATAGATGCAGGCGACGCTGATACTGTTAAGGAAGGATTTGGATTAACCGTAACTAGCATTGTGGCAGATGTAGCACATTGTCCTGCAGCGGGTGTAAATGTGTATGTTGTTGTTCCGGCAGAAGCTGTACTTACCGTTGATGGATTCCATGTCCCTGTGATGCCATTGGTTGATGTTCCGGGCAAAGTTCCTGGCGTCGCTCCAATGCAATATGGTCCTAATGCCGTGAAAAGCGGTGTCGTGTTTGCGCTATTCACAACAACTTGTAACGTCGTTGTCGTTGCACATTGTCCTGCTGTTGGTGTAAATGTATAGGTTGTTGTGCCGGCAGATGCCGTGCTGATAGTTGCAGGGCTCCAGGTTCCTGTAATCCCGTTAATTGATGTTGATGGCAGAACTCCGGGAGTATCTCCAGCGCAATACGGTCCATAAGAATTAAATGTTGGTGTTACGTTTGTATTAACAGTAACCGACATAGTGGTGTTGACAGCACATTGTCCTGCATTTGGTGTAAACGTATAGGTAGTTACACCCGCTGATGAAGTACTTATGGTTGACGGGCTCCACGAACCAGAGATTCCGTTGTTAGATGTCGTAGGAAGTGCCCCGGGTGAGGCTCCGACACAATACGGTCCTAAAGCAGTAAAAGTTGGTGTTATAGCGGAACTAACCGTAACCGTAACTGAAGCCGAACCAGTGGTACATCCGGTTGAACTTGTTACAGATACAGTATAGGTTCCAGAAGTTGTAACCGTTATTGATTGAGAAGTTGCACCGGTGCTCCATTGATAACCAGTATAACCACCATTTGCATTCAGAGTAACACTCCCACCGGAGCAAAACGTTAATGGACCCGAGGGTGTAATTGTCGGTGTTATCACATCAGGATCCACGTATGTAAAAGTAAGTTCAGCTCTGTTAATACACATAGGCCCACTTGAACCCACAACAAATGTATTTGTTCCCCCATACACATAACCCGGCATTCCACAAGGATAGTTGGCAGTAACAGACGTGGTCATCATACATGGCAGGTCATCGCACCAGCAGCCAGTAGCCCCATCGTAAGCGACAGGAACAGAGAAACCACTAATAGTTGTATAAATAGCAGCTCCCTCACAGCTTCCCGTATAATAATTAATCGTTACGCCTGTTACAACATGACCAGCAGGGACAGGGTCAAAAAAAGTTTGGGTAATACTAGGCGGAGTGTCACCGCAATAACTTCCCGGAGTATTGGTACACCAATAATCTGAACCACAAACCGTACAACCACCGCACGCCTGAAATCCGGAATAATTGATTGTGGTTGAAGCCGTTTGTGAAAAAATACCGGAAATGCTCACCAGCGAGAATATTACTAAAAAGAAAAACCTTATGTATAAATGTTTCATTTGTATAGATTATATTATATAACGAGATGTTATGAAATTAAACTTGTTACTTTAAAAAAAAATTAAATAATATAATTCACCAACAATTTAAAAATCAAATTCCTATCTTGGTTTTTTATTTAAAAGCAAATATACCAAAAACATTTAATAAAAAAAACATTAACTATTTAGTTGCATTTATAAAATCTATCTCAAATTATTTATGAAATTTATTAGCATGCCTATATCAGAGAATACTATTCAACAACAGAATAAATGTTATGGTGAATATTATAAATATTATGGACAAGCATTGTCGATTTTTACTTGCCTAAATAATAATCCCAGAAATGTTTTTAGCATTGCAGAAGAATTGAAAATATTGTATAAAAAAATTTATTATTCTTAAAAAATTAGAAATCCATATACTGCTGAAAACTGCATTGCATATACGATTTAGCCTGCCTGACAAGTTCCTCGTTCGTAATTTTTGCCGTGGAATCAATCTTAAGCATACATTCCGAATTGGTTCTAGCATCAAATGTAAAATAAGCACCGGGTCTTACCCATCCGAAACCATCATCATAGGCATAGAAAGCAAATTCAGGGCATGCGGGCTGCAACAGGTTTTTACTCCATGAAAATCCGGAATAATCAATGCCGAGTTGTGCTAAAATTATAGCAGGCAGATCGGTCTGAGAACCGACTTTTGAGACCTGGGTTCCCTTGTAATTATCTTTAATAACATTTCCGCATAGCAGCATTACGATTTTATGATAATCGGGTGAACAGAAATGATGATTGCGATAAGACCCATGGCTGTGATCTGAAACCAATACAAACAAGGTGTTATTATACCATTTTTCTTTTTTTGCTTCAGTGAAGAAATTTTTAATACAATTATCAGTGTAATAAGCTGCGTTCACATATTTTTTTTCATAT
>Ga0209099_1004314_pt1 | contig 10885 bp, 10 predicted proteins | sample AD_JPNHW2_MetaG_FD_184430 | JGI IMG/M metagenome (GOLD analysis project Ga0209099, IMG submission 184430) | Active sludge microbial communities of municipal wastewater-treating anaerobic digesters from Japan - AD_JPNHW2_MetaG (SPAdes) (version 2) | ecosystem: Engineered > Bioreactor > Anaerobic...
TGGATATACTCAAGCCAGATACTCGGCTTGTCAGAAGTAAGCCTGGGGCCGCCTATTCTTTCAACATCGCGAGGGCCTCCGGAAGCGCCGGAACTGCGGCAAACGCAAGGTCAGTGGCGCGCACAAAAGCGCGGCCATTCTTGCCATGGACCGTGGACAGCGTCGAGGAAGCCAAGCGCGTTCTTGCAAGCGGGGCGATGGGCCTTATCTCTAACCGCCCCCAGGACCTGCTGGGCTTATGTCATTAGTCCTTGGGGTTCACAAAAACTTCAACCAACCAAGTTCATAGAATGGTCGTTTCGTGAATCGAGCGCGCTAGGGGCAGCCTTCTGCCAATTCCAAAGGCCCGTTTGGACACCTTAATGGCAGGTGCCGCTTGCCTGCGCTTGTACTCGGCCCTTGCCGTCATCTCGAGTACTCGCGCGACGATAGCCCGGTCGAAGCCCCGCTCGACGATTTCTTCCAGACAGAGGTTCTCTTCGATATATTCGCGCAAGATGGCGTCCAGGAGCTCGTACTCTGGCAAAGTGTCCTGGTCGGTCTGATTAAACCGCAATTCTGCGCTGGGAGCCTTAGTCAGTACCGATTCCGGTATGGGCGCGAGTCGTCCTTGTGCTTCTGCAACCCTGTTTATATGCCGCGCCAGAGCATAGACTTCTGTCTTAAAAAGATCGCCGATGGGTGCAAGGGCGCCGCACATGTCGCCGTAGAGCGTGCAGTAACCAGCGGCCAGCTCGCTTTTGTTGCCTGTCGTTAAGAGGAGTGAGTTGAACTTGTTGGACCACGCCATAAGGATGGTCCCGCGAATCCGTGCTTGCAGGTTTTCTTCTGTGGAATCGTAGGGCTTACCGGCAAAGGGCTTTTCCAGAAGACTCAAGAAGCTCGTAAAGGGCGCTTCAATGGGCAGTCTTTCAAGCATAATCTTGTTTCTTCGGCAGATGTCGACGGCATCGTCAAGCGAAGCGTCGCTGGAAAAGCGGCTTGGCATGGCGATACAGGTTATGTTCTCTGGACCGAGCGCTTCGGCCCCGAGCACTGCCACTACCGCCGAATCGATTCCTCCGGAGAGCCCAAGGCATGCCTTGGTGAATCCGGATTTCTTCATATAGTCACGAATTCCAACGATAAGCGCCTGGTGAATTTCTTCTTCTTTGCTCTCTTTGCTTATCACTCTGGCGCCATCGCGGTTGTCTGTCGCTTCTATGTCGGTCAATGCAACGATTTGCGAGTCACCTGTCTGTGTGTCGAAGCAAAGCGCAGCTTCTGCCCATCCGCAGACGGCCACGGGATTGCCACTTTTGTCTACCACAAACGAACGCCCGTCAAAAACGAGTGAGTCGTTGGCGCCTACAGCGTTGCAGTAGATGACCGGGATCTGACCCTGACGTGCCGTATTCCGAGCCAGGGCAAGGCGAGTTTGAAGCTTCCCCGTTACGAAGGGAGAAGCCGAGGGCACGATAATCACATCGACGCCTGCATCCAACAGGTCTTTGACTGGGTCTAGCGGGTACTTGAACGACGGCGATGGGGGGGCTTCCCACCAAAAGTCCTCGCAGATAGCAAAACCGACGCGGCCTTGGGCGGGAGTAAAGACTTTTCGGGTTGTGGCGGGCTCAAAATATCGAGCTTCGTCAAAGACGTCATAGGTTGGAAGCAAGGTTTTGTGCTGGGTAAACACTACTTTGCCCCCAGAAATGACGGTCATGGCGTTGACGAGCGCGCGGCCCGAACCCGAGCGGTTCCTGTCCACGTAACCTACAGCAACAGGCAAATCCTGCGGCAATTCCTTTTGCAGATATCGCAATGCAGCTAAATTCCCCGCCACAAAGGCATTCTGATCCAAAAGATCCATGGGCGGATACCCACAGAGGCAAAGCTCCGGAAACACAAGCAAGTCGGGGAAGCTTTTTGCAGGATCGGCCTTAGGATTAGAACTAGAATTAGAACCGAGTCCTATCGAGTTGTCCAAACCATCAACGGCATTCTGTATGCCAGCGCAAGTTCTCCTTGCCAGATCGACAAGATGCCTTGCATTTCCCATAAAATCGCCAATCACCGAGTTCATCTGAACAAGTGTTATAACCACGGATTTACCACCTTTTGAGGATCAATATGGTACTTTATGCAGACAGGTCTTAGTTCATTTTATTTGCTTCCGGCGCTTGCGTGCCATACTGCTCTGAACTTTTCGTGTCGCAGCCGCGTTCGCCGCTCCTGTATTCACCCTTGCTTCCCCTCGGGCTGAAACCACTTGGGCAGGATGCGTCTTACTGCGCCTATAGAACACATACATGAGGATGCTGCCAGCCACTATCATCAGAAAACAGAGTATTTGTCCCATGGAAAAGTTGAGAGGCGTCGTGAAGAGATAAGTTGGCGCATTGGGATCGCCCCATTTGATTATGTAGCCTAAACTTGCATCGGGCTCGCGGAAATACTCAATAAAAAAGCGCACGAAGCCGTATCCGATGATGTACGCTGACAAATTGCAGCCGGGAAATGTCTTACGTTTGCGCAAAACAAACCACAGAAAGAGCCACAACACCAATCCTTCGAACAAGGCTTCGTACAGTTGTGAGGGGTGCCTTGGCAAGTTGACCATTTGAGTTGCCGAGGTAATGGGTATGCCAACCTTGGCGGCGATATCCCGAACCCATGGCTGATCAGCCGAAAATGCCGGGGCTCCGGGAAAAACCATCCCCCATGGCGCCGTCGTGACCTTGCCCCAAAGCTCGCCGTTTATGAAGTTCCCCAGGCGCCCAAAGGTATACCCAAGGGGCGCAGCCACAGCTATGAGGTCCGCCCACTCGAGCCACGATTCCCTTTTTACCTTGCACCAAATCAGTGTTGCAGCGATAAGGCCTACGAGACCACCATGAAACGACATGCCCTGGTAGCCCACAAAGGCCCCGGACTCGTCAAAAGGCCAGAGAATCATCCATGGATGAGTCCAGTAGTAGTTTGTAGGTTCATAGATCAGGGTACCGCCCAAACGGCCGCCGATGAGGATACCAATGATACTCCAAAGGAAAAAATTGGCCGCCGTTTCTTCTGTCCAAGGTTTTTTTTCGCGCTTCGATTCATACCGAAACAGCACCCAGGTGATCAAAAAGGCTACGACATACATGAGTCCGTACCAGCGAAAAGGCAGACCCGGTATTATTTCCGGCTTGAGCCAGGATGGCGAATTAAGCATTGCTAGCATAGTCGCTCCTTTCGGAAAGCTTGTCTGGCGATGAATTGTCTTCCTTAGATGAAATGTCTTGGATTGATGTCCGCCGGTCTTCTATTCCTGCGGTTGTTTCCCTTTCGGGCGGTCTTTCTGACGGTTCTGATTCTGACGGGTCTGGCCGTTTTTTCCTCGATGCGAGCACTGTTATAAAATCAACAAGATCTGCAGCACACAGCAGGACAATACACGCTGAAACACGTATAAGGCTGCTAAAATTCTGTGTAGTCAAAAGATACTTTTGTGGATTTTGTGCTATCGGCGCCACACAAGACAGTATCAGAACAATCGAAACACCTGAGAACAACAAAACAAGGGGCTTAAAGACTCTATACGTGTCTTCATCAAAATAGAGAAAGAACAGACAGACAGAGGGCAAGAGTTGAGTAACAATGAGGTACCTTAGAAAGAATGCGCCAACCGACCCGGGATCGGCAATACTGAGACCAGCAACGATTATTCCGGCCAAAAATGGCTTTGCAAGCGATAAGATGCTGGCAACCAGGTACCTTGCTTTCCTTTTCATGATGCATCAGTCTAGTGAGCCGTGCCCGCAGCGGTCAAGGGTCGATAGGCAGTAATGAATTGACAGGCAATTCCCTCAGATGTTTTGTTTTGCTATAATTCGCCATAATAATGAGTCAAAGGCAGAATCCAAATGAAAATCTTTAAGCGCGAGGTCAAATCTCCTTTTTTGGCGTGGGGCATCGTCGCTCTTGTCGTCCTTTTTGCGAGCCTTTTTAGTCTTTCGGCGCCTGTTGCCATGGCACAAGCCAAGAAAACGAGCGATACCGACTCGCAACGTTATTCTCAACTGTTGCAATCGATTTACCAGTTTATTATTCAGAACTATGTTGACGAAGTGGATCCCTATAAGCTGTACGAGGGCGCAATGAAGGGCATGTTCGACGCTCTGGGCGATCCGCATTCAATTTTCCTGGACGAAGCAATGATGTCCGATATGTTGCGTGAGACAGACGGTTCTTACGCGGGAGTCGGGCTTTACATTTCGAAACAGGTTGGAACCCCCAAGGAAGGGGAAGAAAAATACATTGAGGTTGTCTCGCCGATCGAAGATACCCCTGCGTGGAAGGCTGGCATTCTGCCAGGCGATCTCATTCTGAGCGTGGATGGCGAATCGACGGCTACGATGACTGTGGATCAGGCTTCGGCCAAGATTCAGGGGGAGCCTGGTACCAAGGTAAAGCTGCACTTCAGACGTGGCAACAATTATGAGTTCGATGTCGAGTTTACTCGTGCCACCATCCAGATTCCCGCTATAAAGACAGGGATTATAGAACAAGCGGGAGCAAAGATTGGCTATATTCGCATCATTGAGTGGATACCACAGACCCCCGACAAAGTGCGTGCCGCCCTTGAGCAGATGAAAACGGCCGGCATTACACAGCTCATTGTGGATGTGCGGTCTAATCCGGGAGGGCTTCTAGATTCCGTGGTGGAAGTATGCGATCTTTTCCTCGATTCGGGGGTGATTGTTTCGACAAAGGGGCGCGTGGAAACCGAGAACTACGAGTACAAGGCCAAACCGAGTGTGGCTATCTCCAAAGATATCCCGATGGTAGTGCTAGTTAACCAAGGTTCCGCCTCGGCTTCGGAAATATTCGCCGGAGCAATGAAGGACACTCACCGTGCTTTACTTATCGGTGAACGGACTTATGGCAAAGGCTCAGTGCAGCAAGTGTTTCCGCTCGATAAAACAGGTTTCAAACTTACAATGGCCCGGTATTACACGCCCTCCGGCGTCAATATTGACAAGACCGGCATAGAGCCCGACATAGTTTCGCCCGACATTGAGCTCTCGGACAAACAGCTCGACACACTGGAAAAACTCTACGACAGCGGGCTGGTTGAAGCTTTTGTCAAGGATCATCCAGATGCGACACGTGAGGAACGCAAGGCTTATGCGCAGACCCTGATTCAGAAAGGCTACGACTTGCCGGAACTTTACCTTGAGAAGCTTATTCGCGACGAGATCGATCGTACCAAACCCGAGCGGGTCTATGACCTCGAATATGACATGCAGTTGAACGAAGCCATTTCGGTCATAACGAGTCCGGACTTCAAGACTCGGCTGGAGAACAGTAAGACGCTCGAACAAACCATGGCTACTCATTAAAGGGTTGTCAGATGTTGAGAATTAGTTCGAGGGCTGTTAGGACAAACGGGAACGCATCCGCATGAGGCAGCTAGTTCTTCCAGGCGACAGAAGCGCCGACCGGTCGTGGACGCTCCAGGGGCCAGATTCCAAATATCTAGCAAAGGTGTTGCGTCTCAAGCCCGGCGATGTGTTCGACGCCATAGACGAAAAAGGCCAGCGATATCGTTGTACCATAAGAGAAAGTACGACGAAGGTAACTCGTGTCGATCTTGAGATGATACCTGTGCTGCAGTCTTTGGCCAGTCTCACAACCCCCACGGCAACCTCCAATGCGGAAGTTTTGCAGGGCAAAGAGGCAGCGCCACGTGAGGCTGCACCGCTTTGCATTGCGCTTGTTCAGGCTTTGCCAAAGGGCCCTCGGATGGATCTCATTGTGCGCCAGGCGACAGAGACCGGTATTTGCGACATTTTCCCGTTGAATTCGCGATATTCGGTGCTGCGCGAGCAAAGCCAACAAGATCGGGCAGCAAAGCAGGCGAGGCGAGAACGAATCGTAAAGGCAGCATTGCAGCAATCTGGTTCACAGACTTTTACTCGTGTCCATGAAACCTGCGATCTGGATTCCCTTTTTGATGCCCTCGATGCTGCAGGGTACAAGGCCAGCGATTCGACGTATCTACTCTGTCACGAGGGCCTGGTAAGAAGCCTTTCCGTGCATGAGGCGTGCGCGTCTTCCGGTTCCAGAGTCGTGATTTTTGTCGGTCCGGAAGGTGGGTTCTCCGCAGAAGAAATCGCCTTTTTTGTTTCTAACGGGTGTATCCCTATCCATTTTCAGGGACCGATTTTGAGAACGGAGACTGCGGCGCTCTATGCTACTGCAGCTATCAAAACGATACTTACGGAACGCACATCATGGCAACTGTCCAAATAAGAACAAAAACGATACGGAATGGTAGCTCAAGTAAGGTACGCCTCGATTTTCCCACAGAAAGGCAGCTTGGTTTACTAATTCCTGCATGGACTGATGGCAAAAATCATCAAGTGTGCTTTGTTGACGAAAAAAGTCTGGCAAGGGCGGCACGGGCAGGTGAGTACGCATCGATGATAGCGAGTGCCGACTTGGTTTTGCCAAAAACGCTGTCCCTGGCAAAAAAAGCGACGGAGATGGGCAGCAGTGAACCCTTCGAATTGCGCGAAGTGCCTATTCCGCCTTCTCAAGAGGACTACCTGTCGCTCTTCCCAGACGATGACGAAGAATTCTCGCCCCACAGCGAATCTGTCTGTTACAACCCGCTTCACACGCTCAATATTCTCATGTCCATTCTTGAACAACGCAATGGCAGCGTGTTCTTGCTTGGTGGAGCAGTAGCTACGCTTCAAAAAACTGAACTAAATCTGCGGTCCACCTTTCCCAGATTGCGGCTGGTTGGTCGATCAATTGGCAACTATCTGCCACAGCAAGAGGCTCCCCTCATGACCGCGCTGCAGAAAACTGCTCCCGACTTCATTATCGTTGGTTCCCTGGTAAAGGGGGGCGAATTGTGGATTCCCCGCCATATGAACTTTACCCGATCAGGGATCTTCGTTTTTGACGATTCAATACTTGAAGTGCTGGCTGGTTCAAATTGATCAAAACGTTGATCAAAACGTGTAGACATTTGTCTACGACGAATGTCTACACGCAATTGTAAATGTCGCTCTTTCTTGTGGTCGAATTTGATTTGCATAATGGCCCTGATGAAAACAGTACTTTACTGGGACAGTGATCACTTCAGGATTCGTCAAGTGGTGCAGTCTTTTGCCGGGACTGCAGTAGTGCATTGTATGCCTAGTCTTCTCGAGTTGCGGACCGCTGCTCAGACAAATCAGCCAACCGCCGTCGTCTTGGGGTCTTCTGCACAGACCCAAGCCAATCTCGTCAGTCAGATCGATCTTTGCAAAAACCCGGATCCGCCACCGGTATTTGTGCTTACCGATGGTACTAACAGGCCTGGCTTGGGTCCAACCAAAGTCCATTACGTTGTAGTACCTCAAGAACTCGACCGCCTTGTAAATGAGATCCGTGTTTTGCCCGATTCGTTGGCTCCGACGGGCACCGGTCGGGCAGATCCTGAATTATCTTCCGTCCTTTTGGGTAATAGCTCTGCTATTCGCGAGGTTGGCATGAAGGTGCGCAGATATGCAGATTCGCCCAATCCTGTACTCGTACTTGGAGAAACAGGGACCGGGAAAGAGCTGGTCGCCAACGCGCTTCATAGGCTCTCTCTAAGGAAGAACAAAGAACTTGTTGCGCTCAATTGTGCCGCGATGCCCGAGACGCTGATAGAAAGCGAGCTGTTCGGTGCAGAAAAGGGCGCTTATACGGATGCTGTAACGCGTAAGGGAGCCATCGGTAGAGCCTCAGGCGGCACGCTTTTTCTTGATGAGATTGGGAGCATGGCGCAAAGTGCTCAACCAAAACTTTTGCGGGTTGTTGAGACAGGCGAATACTACCCGTTGGGTTCCGAAAGGCCCCAAAAGTCGGATTTTAGGCTCGTAAGTGCTTCGTGCAAGAATCCTGTCGACATGGCTCAGAATGGCCAGTTTAGGCCCGATCTTCTTTTTAGGATATCCGACCTCATCATTTTCATTCCGCCTTTGCGGGACAGAAAAGAAGACATACCGCTCTTGGCTGAGCATTTCTGCAGGTTGGCTGGCAGCGGAGCTTGCGAACTTTCGTCGCAGGCTATGGAGAAACTTGTTGCATTCTCTTGGCCAGGCAATGTTCGTGAGCTCAGGTCCGTTATCACGAGAGCCTGTGTCAATGTCCAAAGTGGGCTTATCCGTGCGAGCGACATTTCTTTCATCTCCGATTTTCATGACATCTTTCGACCGCTTGCAGGATAAGATGTTCTGCCTTAATGCACGTAATTCGATGAATCGGAATTCGAAGAATCGGAACCCTGTTTGTTCAGGCAAGAGGTTGGCTCGTCTTTTCGTATGGACGACTTTCTGCCCAAAGCCACGCTCTTTAGGAAAAGACTGCGCAAGTAGTGGACCTCACTTTTCGAAAGAGAAGCGCGTTCGCAAAGATCAATCAGGTAATGGCGCGCGTAGCTTGAGTCACTCTTTCTGAATGCTCCAATTCCTGCAAGCAGACCGATTATTGCGTCTATTTCAGCCTCTACGACGGCACGCGTTGCCCGACTCTCTTTTCCAGCCCTTATAAGGCCGCTAGACGGTACCGACTTTGGAGAGGATGCAGAAATAGATGCCTCGGCGTCCAACGTTGTCGCACTTATGGACGCCAATCTCAGTTCATAGCAAGCCACCTGGACCGCCTGCGCCACGTTGAGTGAGGGGAAACTGTCTGAGGATGGAATATGTACCGCGAGATTGCATTCGGCGAGTTCCGTGTCCGAAAGCCCATCTTTTTCGTTGCCGAAAACCAGGTAAACTGCATCGTTGCCGCTCATCATCACATTTTGTGCGAAGTCCCGCAGAGCCAAGGACTGTGCTTTGCGCCGCGCTCCCACTCTGCGCGAGAACCCTGCAGAGAGGGTCGAGTCTTGAAGCGCCTCAGAAAGTGTGCTAAATCTCCGTGCGTGCTGATAAACGTCCAGGGCGTGCACCGCCATCATGGCAATAATCTTTTCGTCGTATGGCGGACAGTCGGCAAGAATGAGCTTTTGTAGACCCATTGTCTTCATGGCGCGACAAATCGACCCAACATTTCCAGATTCCTTGACCCTACAAAGCACTATTGTGTAAGGCAACATGTCTGCTTTTAATTCATTCATGCTTGTACACCTGTAGTGTGCATCGTATAGTAGCACCATGTATAAGGACAACGGTCTCAAGAAATTGGTGAACTCCGATTCCATCCTAAAAGGACGCCGGGCGCTCGTGGTAGGAGCAACTGGCGGCATAGGCGAGGCAGTGGTCTGGAATCTGGCGCGACGTGGCACAGTCGTCACAGTTCACGGCCGATCCAAATCCAAAGTCGAAGCACTGGTAGATGAAATACGAAGCAACAATGGTCTTGCCAACCCCTTTGTTCAGGAGATTACCGATCCGGCCTTATTTTTGGCCTCGCTTGAGTCGAACGTTGCAGCGACAGAAAATGGCGCGCCTTTTGACGTCATCGTTGTCGCCTATGGACCATTTGTACAAAAAACCTTGCAGGAACACAGTGCTTATGATTGGCAAACCGTAGCGCTCTTGGATCTAGCCCTTCCTGGGATGCTTGCCAGTTATGCCCTCCCCGGGATGATAAGCCGACACTTTGGGCGCTTTCTTTTCTTTGGAGGAACTAAAACCGACACCATACGCGCCTACAGGAGCAACGCCGCATATGCAGCTGCCAAAACAGGTGTAGCCGTTCTTACAAAATCCATCGCCGCTGAAGGAGGATTGTACAACGTGGCTGCGCTCACCGTTTGCCCCGGCATAGTAAAGACCGAGTATTTACAAGGTGAGAGCCTTGCTTCGGCCAATCGGGCGGCACAGGTTGCAAAAGGCGGTGTACTCTTGGAACCATCGTGGGTCGCCGAAACGGCCCTGTCCCTCTTGGATGCCGACCCTTGTCTTGCATCTGGTGCCATCGTCACACTAGACGCGGGTTTGACAAGCTGGACCTAACAAAGTTACGATACTTCCATGCCGTCCAAACTACTGGCCCGAGCAGGAAACTCCGTTCCTGCTACGCAAAATGACAGCTCTGTCAATCGAACATTCCAAAAGCCAGATTCTCCAAATCCAGAAAAGGACGAGGCAGATGGCGGCCGTGTGTACCTGACGACAGAACCCCTCAAGGACATCGCCGATGCCGTGTGCGTGCATCCTCGTTGTCCCCTTGACGACTTTCATATCGCGGTTTTGGACGCAACGCTAAGTTCGATTCTAAAAGATCGCCCTCGGTTTCTAATGCTCGACTTTTCGATGGTAGACAATTTGGACAGTGCAGGCTTGGGGTATCTGGTCGCCCTGCAAAAGCGGCTACGAGCCGAAAATGGCGAGCTTTTCCTCTACGCGCTGAGGCCGAAATTGCAGCGGTTTATTGATATGCTTGGCTTTGGTTCCTTCTTTTCCGTTGCGTTGGACTTGCCCTATGCGATTGAGTATATTGAAAAAGCCGTTAAAGAGGTCTTTCCTATTCTGATACAGTGCCCTGCGTGTTCGGCGAGCATGAGTATTGCCCAGCCTGGGCGAGGTAGATGTCGCGCATGTCAGGCCATTCTTACGGTTTTGCCCGACGGTTCGATAGTGTTGGGATGATGAAAAAGCGTGCCTTTCCGAAGTGGTTTACAAGGGGGTAACACAGTGAGTGAAATTGGAAACGAGCCAGTTGCCAAGGTCGAGCAATACTTGAACGATCTGGGTGTTGCATACCGCAAACTCTCGTCGGAAACCTGGCTTGTAGAAGACGAAGCCAGAGGTTTGCCAAAAATGGTGATAAGCCAAAGCGACCCAGTCGTAGTCATTCGGGCCTCTGTCATGCCAGTCCCCTCCAAAGAGGGCGAGGCGCTTTTCAAAAAGCTCTTGCAACTGAATTTTAC
>Ga0209099_1004315_pt1 | contig 10884 bp, 15 predicted proteins | sample AD_JPNHW2_MetaG_FD_184430 | JGI IMG/M metagenome (GOLD analysis project Ga0209099, IMG submission 184430) | Active sludge microbial communities of municipal wastewater-treating anaerobic digesters from Japan - AD_JPNHW2_MetaG (SPAdes) (version 2) | ecosystem: Engineered > Bioreactor > Anaerobic...
TGCCGAATCAGTAACTGTAATAATTCCATTTTTCAGTTACTCCAAAGGTGACAAAAAAGACGAGCCCAGGGTATCCATCAGGGCACGTGTATGTGCCGATACCATTGAAGTTGCGGGTGCCGACCGTATCGTCACTATGGATCTACACTCACCGCAAATTCAAGGTTTCTTTCGTAAACCCGTCGACAACCTCTATGCTCTTGGAGTGCTCTGCGAGAAAATAAAATCTCTGGAAACCAAGGACTATGTCATCGTTTCGCCTGATACCGGCTTTGCCGGACAGGCAAGGAAATTTGCTTCCTACCTGAAAGCCCCTGTGGTAATAGCCGACAAACAACGGTTACGCCATGATGAAAATGCCGAGATAACAGAAATTATAGGCGATGTGCAAGGCAAAACAGCTATTGTGGTAGATGATATGATCATCTCTGGAGGCACATTGAAAGATGTGTCGGAAAAACTAATACAAAGAGGAGCTATACAGGTTTATGCGATGGCAACGCACGGAGTACTATCGCCCGGATCAGAAAAAAAACTAGATGATAGTCCTATTAAAAAACTTTTCATCACCGACACCGTGGAAAACCAACCTGAAAAGTTTTCCTCCAAAATTGAAGTGGTTTCAGTAGCTGCGGTATTTGGTGAAGCCATAAAAAGAATACATAACAAAGAAAGTCTGAGTGATATTTTTGCTGTAAAATAACCTCATAATTCATGATCGTACCTTAGCAAAAAAATATCAGCGTCTAATAAACAACGAGTCACAGTCGCTATGGAATAAAATCAATTCCAGCTTTACGGGCTTGCGAATGCTGAAACTTACGGTTCACAAGGTACAGGCGGCCTTCCTTACGAAACCGGGCACCGGTCTGCTTAAAATGGAATGCCACTCTTTTAAGCATGCATTGCCGCCTTATATCAAGCACCCATTCATAATCACAAATACGCGCATCACTGCCTGATTCACCACCAACAACAACACCATCAACCCAGTCGTCCAAATACTCCCCAAAATCAATTTTTTCAAGCAGTGGCTCACATATAATGGTCTTATGTTTTATCGGTAGATTACGGAAAATTGGAAGGCGGTAATCAGCCCTATCCTGATTTTCAACGGTAGTGCCAATGGAAACATTGTCATATCCTTCGCCCCAGTCTTCGGGCAGGCAACTATTGAAACGGTCGATACGCTTCGTAATAAAGAAAAAGTTACAGTCGCTCCTTTCCTTAATCATTCTCCACACTTCGTAACGCCACTGGTCGGCCTCATCAAGAAAAAAGTCGGAGCTGAAACAAGTGTAAACCTCCTCGCCCGGAACAACTTTGTAATCCCCGTTTCTTTTCTTTTTTATAGGCAGGTTAAAGCTCAGCGTCTTTTTCACCACAGAACTATCCTTATCATGCCTGCTGTCTATCCTGTAAACATAGCAATGCACGCAGCCAGGGCTTATCTTTTTGCAACCGTGCCAGGGATTCCAGGTGACAGACATGAAAACAATTTAATTTTTCATTGAAAACACAAAGTTATGGTTAATAAAAATATTACAGCTTCCGGCTATTTTTTTTTAAATAAATTTTTGCAGTTCAAAATCATTTCGTATTTTTGCGAAATATAAAAATGAAATTATGGAAATAAAAGTCTTAGGCACCGGCTGCCCAAATTGCAAAATGCTGGAAAAGTCAGTACGGGATATAGTTACTGAATTGAATATTGACGCCACGATAGAAAAAGTGGAAGACATCGTAAAGATTATGAATTATGGCATTATGCGCACGCCCGGTCTGGTGATTGACGGAAAAGTGGTTTTGAGCGGGCGTGTTCCCTCCGTGAAAGAACTGAAGGAAATACTTGAAAAAAACAAATAAACCATGTCCCCAAAACCGAAATTTAGCGAGGAGCACAAGCAAATTGCACTGATAGCAAAAGCACTGAGCCATCCGGCCAGAGTATATATCATGGAACGCCTGAGTGGAATGAATACCTGCTGCACCAGCGGCGAAATGATTGACGATATTCCCATTGCCCGGTCCACACTCTCACAACATCTCAAGGAACTGAAACTCGCAGGCCTGATTCAGGGCGAAATAGATCCGCCCATCATAAAATATTGTATTAACAAAAAAAACTGGGACCTGGCAAAAAAACTTCTTACCGGATTTTTAAAAGATAATTTCTATTCTAATAAAGAATCTTGTTAAAATATTAACCCATGAGAATAAATCACTTCATTATTTCAATCCTGGTGGTTACTTTATTATTTGGATGTAATACATCCTCAACAAAGACCGAAGAGCAGGAAACGACTGACACACTTGCACAGGCTGTAACGAAAAGCCCTGATACCACCGCTGCAACCGACACCACTCAAAAAAATATTGCAGAACCAGAAACTGAACTCCCAAAAGTTTCCGTGTACAACTTCCATGTTACCAACCGTTGTGCTTCATGCATAGCTATAGAAGAAGCCACCACAAAGACACTGAAAACCCACTTTGCTGCCGAACTCAGGCAAGGCAGAATTAAACAATACATTTTAAATGTGGACGATGATGCCAACAGTAAGGTGGCAGAAAAATATCAGGCCTTTGGATCAGGACTTTATGTAACCAGGGTTTTCAAAGGAAAAGAAACCACCACAGACCTGACAGGAGATGGCTTCAAATTTGCCAAAAACAAGGAAGAAAAATTTATTGAAATCCTAAAAAACAAAATCACTGAATATTTAAAATAATATACATGAAAAAACCGGTCATAATCACATTTTTACTATTCTTGTCTATTGGAGTATTTTCACAAAAAAGCACCGATACAATTATTGCCAACAATGCACAGAACCTGCGTCTGAAAGTCTATTACTTTCATATCACCAACCGCTGCAACACCTGTTTTTCCATTGAAAAATACGTCAGGCAGACCATTGACAATAATTTTGCGAACCAGCTTGAACTTGGAATTATTGACCTGTATATTCTGAATTGCGAGCTGCCCGAAAACAGAGACCTGGTAAAAAAATATGACGCCTATGGCGCCACGCTGGCTTTAACATCCTATGTTAACGGGAAAGAAGACAAAAGTGAAGACCTTACTGGCTTGGCTTTCAAAAAAGTCCACGAGCCCGACATATTTATTTCTGAACTGAAATTAAAAATTGAAGAATTTTTAAAATAAACCACCATGAAAAAAGCAACATTATTATTTGCAGTTTTAATCATTTCCGCATCTGCACTTTTCGCTCAAAACACCAAAGGTAAAGCCGAAGTGCTGTACTTCAAAGCCAATCTTGCCTGCTGCAAAGCCAAGGCCTGTAATGTCCTTGAAGCAGATGTCAGGGCAATAGTTGAAAAAAACTATCCGAAAGGAAATGTAGTTTTTAAAGAGATCAAACTTGCCGAAGAAAGCAACAAAGCCCTGGTGGAAAAGTATCAGGCAGGCTCGCAAACCGTTATTATCGTAAAGAAAAAAAAGAAAAAAGAAACCAGTGTAAATGTAACAGGCATAGTAAAAAATTACTTACTCGACCAAAACAAAGAAATCTTAGAGAAATCACTTGTAGCGCAGATTAACGCACTTTTAAAATAAATCTGTATGGAAGTCTTACAAAATTGGCTTGACGCTACTAATGTACCCTTTCTTACCGCCTTTATTTTAGGTATCATGGCTGCCATCAGCCCCTGCCCTCTTGCCACCAATATAACGGCGATAGGATTTATCAGCAAAGACATCGAAAATCAAAAGAAGATTTTTCTAAACGGGCTGTGGTACACCTTGGGACGGGCAATTAGTTATACTACACTTGGTGTTATTCTTTACTTCGGGGCAAGCACCTTCCACATTGCTAAGTTTTTTCAATCCAATGGTGAAAAATTTCTGGGTCCATTACTTATAATTGTCGGGGTTTTAATGCTGGATATTATTAAGTTCAATATTCCGGGCATTAGCAAGATCGGGGATAAAATGCAAAACCGTAAGAAAAACAATTGGTGGAGTGCTTTGCTGCTAGGGATAGTCTTTGCACTTGCATTTTGTCCATACAGTGGTGTGTTGTATTTCGGCATGCTGATCCCAATAACAATCAGCTCGCCATCAGGGCTTTTTCTTCCACTGGTGTTCGCTATTGCAACTGGCTTACCGGTTATTATTGTAGCTTACCTTCTTGCCTTCAGCATATCCAGCCTCGGAGGATTTTATAATAAAGTCAAGGTTTTTGAAAAATGGTTCCGAAGGATAATTGCTGTAGTCTTTATTGCTGTCGGGCTCTATTATGTTTATATTTTTTACATTCAAAATTTAATCGTCTAATTTTTTTCAGCATATTTCGCTTATTTGCGAAATAACAAAATGAGTAATAATGGAAACAAAAAAAGAAATAAAAATTCTCATTTGGATAATTCTGGTTTTCGGGGCAGTATTTTTTCTACCGATAGATAGTGCCAGGTTTACAACTGCTGTTGATGCCACATTCGATCTGGCAAGATGGTATGCCCGCGAGCATTTTATCCTTTGCCTGTTGCCTGCATTTTTTATTGCCGGCGTGATATCCATATTTGTGAGCCAGGCAGCGGTATTAAAATATTTCGGGGCAAATGCCAGAAAATGGCTGTCATACTCCGTTGCTGCAGTTTCGGGCACCATACTGGCCGTGTGTTCCTGCACCATTTTGCCCTTATTTTCCAGCATCCATAAACGTGGAGCAGGATTAGGCCCGGCTATTGCTTTTCTGTATTCAGGACCGGCAATCAATATACTCGCCATCATACTTACTGCACGTATCCTGGGGTTTGAAATGGGCGTGGCCCGTATTGTTGGCGCCGTTTGTTTCAGTATATTGATAGGGGGTATCATGTCGCTAATCTATCATAAAGAAGAAAAAGCAAAACGCGAAGATCAAATGAACATTATTATCCAACCGGAAAAGCGTCCGGTTTGGCAAACGGTATTTCATTTTTTTACGCTGGTACTGATTCTTGTTTTTGCCAACTGGGGAAAGCCTGCTGCCGGCGACACTTCAGGCATCTGGTATTTCATCTGGGCATCCAAATGGTATATTACCGGATTTTTTGGATTATTGCTTGCCTACTCATCGATTTTCATACTAAAAATTAAATGGCAATGGGTTTTGGCTGCAGTGTTTGCAACAATAATAGCGGTGGTACTTTCCAATATTTGTATTGAAAACCCTAATTTCAGGCCACTGATTCCAATGATGGCAGGCATCGCATCCCTTAGTATTATTACGCTTTTCGACAAAAAAGATCAGGACAACAAAGAATGGACATTGTCCACATGGGGCTTTGCAAAGCAAATTATTCCAATGCTTGCCGTAGGTGTTGTAATTGCCGGGTTTTTGCTGGGTTCCACGCACGATGACAAAACCCTTGCAGGGATTATTCCAAACGAATGGATAGCATGGATGGTTGGTGGCAATTCCTTATTTTCTAACTTCTTCGCATCCATAGTCGGTGCATTTATGTATTTCGCCACGCTGACAGAAGTTCCCATTGTTCAAGGGTTGCTGGCCTCGGGTATGGGCAAAGGGCCGGCCCTGGCGCTTTTATTGTCCGGGCCTTCCTTGTCGCTGCCCAGCATGCTAGTTATACAGAAAATTATGGGAACACAAAAAACCATTGTTTATGCGCTGCTGGTCATCATTTTCTCAACAATAACAGGGATTATCTATGGCAGTATATTTTAATGTTTAACCAAATAAAAAATTCAACTATGGGATTCATAAAAGAAAATTTTCCGGAATTCGCTGAAAAATTTGAGGAAATAGATAAAATGTACAGGCAAAATATGTGCATCGACGAAAAAACCTATCAGTTCATCTGCCTGGCTTTAGCAATAAAGGGCCGTTCAGCGCCTTGTGTAAAGAAACATTTTATCGGAGCAACTTTAGCAGGAGCTTCTTTGGAAGAAATTGCCTCCATCATAGCCCTTACGGAAAGGGAAAGCGCTGGAAACGACGACTGTTGGGTAAATGATGTGCTGAGCGATTACCGTGAATTGCTCAAATCACAAATAAAGTGTTGCGAATAAAATACCAAATAGTTTATCGGAGCAATAATAAATACACATTATGAAAATTCTTATAATTTGTACAGGCAATACCTGCCGAAGCCAGATGGCAGAAGGCTTTTTGAGATCTCTTGATCCCAAACTTGAAGTATTCTCTGCAGGTACCAGAGCTGAACAGCGAGTAAATCCTTTTGCTGTCAAAGCAATGGCGGAAACAGGCATCGACATAAGTAATCAACGCCCAAAACAAGTAGATGTTTTCCTTAACGACACTTTTGATTATGTGATCACTGTATGCGACAACGCCAGAGCATTGTGCCCCACGTTCACAGGCAAGGTGAAACATAGGATTCATATAGGATTTGAAGACCCTGCAGATGCTAAAGGAACGGAAGAGGCAATCATGGAAGTTTACAGAAAAGTCAGAGATCAAATGAAAGAACAGTTTTATACATTTTATCTGTCAGTTATTAGAATGAACACGCCATGAAAGAAGGCTATATTACCGGAACTATTAAAACAATATTTGGATCTGTTCCCTTGGTTTCAACAGTCTGGAGCCGTTCTGATATCTGGCAAACCATCAAGGTCAGGTGGAATCTGGGCCGGATGAACTATAAAGTTGAACCGGGTTTATACGCAGCAGGAAATCCAGATGCAACCTCCGATGTTTTTGTTTCAGCAAATTTCAAATTAAGTTTTGACCATTTGCGGCGTGCTTTACACGGTATAAATGCGTGGATACTTGTCCTTGACACCAAAGGGATCAATGTGTGGTGTGCCGCCGGCAAAGGGACTTTCGGAACAGCAGAACTGATAAACAGGATAAAGATTCATGCACTGTTAAATATCGTTGACCACAGAAATATTATTGTTCCGCAACTCGGAGCTGTGGGAGTGTCGGCACATGAGGTAAAAAGCAAAACAGGATTCAGGGTGATTTACGGCCCTGTCCGAGCCGATGATATAAGGTCATTTATTGAAACGGGTTATAAAGCAACGCCTGAAATGCGCCGGGTGAATTTTCCGCTAAAAGACCGGATAAAATTGATCCCCGTTGAAATAACTTATGGCAAATATTACTTGTTGTTCATACCGGCTTTATTCTTTATATTGGCAGGATTTAGCGCTAAAGGATACACCGTTGATGCCGCATGGCATCATGGCGGCAGAGCCGTCATTAATTTATTCTCAGCTTATTTGGCGGGATGTGTCTTAACTCCTTTATTTTTACCATGGATTCCTTTTAAAAGATTTTCGTTAAAAGGCCTTGCCGTTGGGTGGTTGATCACAGTATTATTATTATTCCTGAATTTACCCGGGAATAATATTATTGAAATCATCTCGTGGTTCCTGATCATAGGTGCGATCTCATCTTTTATGGCCATGAATTTCACAGGATCATCAACGTTCACCTCTCTTTCCGGCGTACAGAAGGAAATGAAACTTGCGCTCCCGCTCCAAATAGCAGCAGCAGCTTTAGGACTTATTGGATGGATTGTAACCAGATTTATATAATATAATACATTATGAACGGATTGACTTATCTGAAAAATGTGGTCACACTTGACCTTGACCAGCAAAAATGCAACGGATGTAAGATGTGCATCAATGTTTGCCCGCACGAAATTTTTGGGTTCCGGGATAAAAAGGCTTTTATCAAAAATAAAGACCTGTGCATGGAATGTGGTGCGTGTGAAAAAAATTGCCCCGAAGGCGCGATAAGCGTCAGATCAGGGGTTGGCTGCGCTGCCGGCATCATCAACGGAATACTCAGAGGTACAGAACCAAGCTGTGATTGTTCCGGGTCTGGAAAAAGTTGCTGTTAATACAAATCAAAATTCAATTTTTATGGAAGCAAGAAAGAAAAGATTGAAATTCCTCGACAGATACCTTACCCTTTGGATATTCCTTGCGATGGCGGTTGGTGTCCTCTCCGGGTATTTGTTCCCTGCCATCGCTGACTTCTGGGAATCCCTAAAGTCATCACCCGATAGCACGACCAACATCCCTATTGCCATTGGCCTGATTGTGATGATGTACCCCCCGCTTGCCAAAGTAAAATACGAGGAACTGGGTGATGTATTCCGCAATTATAAAGTTTTAGGGCTTTCGCTGGTTCAGAACTGGGTTATTGGCCCGGTACTCATGTTTGCCCTTGCCATCTTATTTTTCAAACTCTTCCCCGGCGAAAACAACGCGAATCTGCCTTATATGTATGGGATCATTATGATTGGACTGGCACGCTGCATAGCCATGGTGATCGTGTGGAACGACCTTGCTAAAGGCGATACGCAATACGCTGCAGGCCTGGTGGCTTTTAATTCCATTTTCCAGGTGTTGTTTTTCTCGGTATATGCTTACTTTTTCATAGCCGTTTTACCGGGATGGTTCGGCATACCAACCAACGACGCCGTTGAAAACATCACCATCGGGCAAATAGCCAAAAGCGTGTTCATCTATCTCGGCATTCCTTTTATAGCGGGATTTCTTACAAGATTTATACTGATACGGGTAAAAAGCAAAGAATGGTACCATACGAAATTCATTCCTAAAATCAGCCCGCTTACCTTGATAGCCTTGCTGTTTACTATTATCGTCATGTTTTCGCTCAAAGGAGAATACATTATTAAGATACCGCTTGACGTAGTGCTGATAGCCATACCGCTGCTGGTGTATTTTATGATCATGTTCTTTGCCTCATTATACCTGAGCAAAGGAATAGGCGCCACTTACGGACAGAGCGTTACGCTTTCGTTCACTGCCGCCAGTAACAATTTCGAACTGGCGATTGCTGTTGCTATAGCAATTTTTGGCATGAACTCCGGCGAAGCATTTGCAGCTGTCATCGGGCCTCTGGTAGAAGTGCCCGTAATGATAGGACTTGTTAATGCAGCGTTCTGGTTCAGGAAGAAGTATTTTAATGGAGAAGCCTGAAATAGTTTTTAAAAAATTTTGGTTCAGCATAATTGCAGACACACGAAATATTTTTAATCAAACGATTATTTCTTTTAGATTTGTATCATAATTTAAAATTCCATGATTAATAAAGCGACAAATCGAAAATCATTAGCATCTATTGTGTGGTTCTCAATAATTGCTTCTGTTTTAACTATTTTATTAAAATCCACCGCTTATTATATAACAGGTTCGGTTGGTTTTTTTTCCGATGCTATGGAGTCGTTTATAAACCTTGCAGCCGCGATAATAGCATTTATAATGTTAACAATTGCTGCACGGCCACCTGACAAAGAACATCCTTTTGGACATGATAAAGCGGAATATTTCTCAAGCTTAATTGAAGGAATACTGATTGTTTTGGCTGCAATCGGAATTATTTATACGGCCGTTAACCGTATTTTTCATCCACAGCCATTGGAAGAATTAAACATTGGTATGGGTCTTTCGGCATTTGCCACCATAATAAATTTTGTGACAGCCCGGATACTGTTGCATTATGGACGAAAACACAACTCCATTACACTTGAGGCAGATTCGCACCATTTGATGGCTGATGTGTGGACGACAGTAGGAATTATTATCGGTATTTTGTTGGTAAAGCTTACCAATTGGCAACTTTTAGACCCTCTTATGGGTATTGCGGTAGCAATATATATTATTTTTACCGGAATGAAACTAATTGTCCGTTCCACTGATGGATTAATGGATTCAAAGATTTCTGAAAAAGAACTAAAGCTTGTCAAACAAATATTAAACCGTTACGCTACACAAGGTATAAACTATCATTCATTATATACAAGACGGGCTGCGTCAAAAAGTTTTATAACCTTTCACCTGCTTTTTCCGGGTGATTTGACAATACACGATGCCCACGAATTCTCTAAAACGATTGAAAAGGAAATAATTACTGCTTCCCCGTTGGCACACGTTTTTGTACACCTTGAACCTTTAAGTGACCCCGAAGCATTTGATGATATCCAACAAAAAAACGGATAGTATAAAAATTGATGGAATAAAAAGACAATATAAAATTTGCATAAAATACAGGTTGTTTCGTATTTGCGGATGAAACTTTAATAATGAAAAAAGTAAATATATCCATACTGATATTTCTTTTTATTTACAACCTTGCCCCTGGGCAGAAAAACTTTTATGAGCGGCTCTCGGACTCGGCTATCGCATTGACAAAAGTGCAGGTTGCTTACGATCCGGGCTATTATGTTATGGATTATCCAAACGGAGACGTACCGGCTGACAAAGGTGTCTGTACAGACGTAATCATACGTGCTTACAGGAAAATGGGCATAGACCTGCAAAAAGAGGTGCACGAGGATATGATCAAGAATTTCAAAAAATATCCGGACATATGGGGCTTGACGCATACGGACAAAAACATTGACCACAGAAGAGTGCCCAATCTTATGGTTTTCTTTACCCGGCATGGCACGGTGAAAGCCATCACTAAAAAGCCTGCTGATTATTTACCCGGCGACATCGTTTGCTGGAATCTGGGAGGTGATGTAAGCCACATAGGGTTGGTTGTGAATAAAAAATCAAGTGATGGTAAAAGGTTTATGATTGTTCATAATATAGGACAAGGACAAGTTATTGAAGATTGCCTTTTCCAGCATAAAATAACAGGACACTTCCGTTACAACAATTAAGAAGAAGTGTTTTGATGTTTAAAACATTTTCCAATAAATATGTATATTTGGAGTGTTTAATTATTGCGAAAACAAAAAACACAGCTTATTAAAACACCTATGAGCCTCTACGAAAAGCTACAGAAAGCCACCAGTGAAGAAGACGTGAAAGACGCCTATATTAAAGCGCTTGGACTGAAAGAATATCAGAAAAACCTGATCGACATACAAACCAAAGAAATCTGGTTCGAAGCCAAAGATACT
>Ga0209099_1004316_pt1:0-2500 | contig 10883 bp, 4 predicted proteins | sample AD_JPNHW2_MetaG_FD_184430 | JGI IMG/M metagenome (GOLD analysis project Ga0209099, IMG submission 184430) | Active sludge microbial communities of municipal wastewater-treating anaerobic digesters from Japan - AD_JPNHW2_MetaG (SPAdes) (version 2) | ecosystem: Engineered > Bioreactor >...
ATCCCGACGAATGTTGCTAAAACTTGAAATAAATTTTCGCAACAGCTTATGAGCCGGGCACCAATATCAAAACGGAATACGTATGCATACATTAAAAGAAAATATAATTGAGATCTTGCTTAAAAGTGAGCATATCACTAAAGCTCAGCTGGATCAGGCTTTAAGCCTGCAAAAAGAAAAAGGCATCCCCTTAAGAAGAATCCTGGTGGATGAAGGAATTATTTCCGAGGAGGTTTTGCTATCTTTGTTTTCCGAGCAGCTTTATATGCCGACTTTGCGTTTGGGCAAATTCAGGTTTGATACCGAGATCGTGAATTTGATCCCGGAGCGGATGGCTAAACTTTATAATACGATCCCGCTTTCTAAAATCGGAGCGACCCTTACGGTGGCCATGTCCGATCCCTTAAACATTTTCGCCCTGGATGATTTAAGTAACTTTACCGGCTGTAATATTGATATTGTACTTAGTCCGGAAGATGAGATTGCCCATGTTATTGACAGTCAATACCGTAAAGAAGTTAAGGATATGCAGAGTATTATTGACGAGTCGGCGCTGGCCCGCGCCGGGAACGCGGATAAGGATTTAGAGTTATTTAAAAACGATGAAATTGAGTTGTCTAACGCGCTTCTGGAAAGTGAAAAAGCCCCCATCGTAAAGCTGGTCGATATTATTTTGGCCCAAGCGTTAAAAAGAAGAGCTTCCGATATCCATGTTGAACCGGAGATCGACTTTTTACGGATCAGGTACCGCGTAGATGGTTCGCTGCATGATGTATTAAGGATCCCTAAGGTAAATCAAAACGCGATTTTAGCCCGGCTTAAAATTATTTCCAACCTGGATATTACTGAAAACCGCATTCCCCAGGACGGCCGGTTCAAGGTTAAGACCGAAGGCCGGGAGGTGGATTTTCGTGTTTCGAGCCTGCCGACTACTTTTGGCCAGAAGTTTGTCCTGCGGGCGCTGGATAAAGGGAATCTTTCGATCGGTTTAGATAAACTGGGCTTTTCTCAGCAGCCGGCGGCAACTTTTAAAGCGGCAGTGGCTAAGCCTTTCGGTATGATGTTGGTCACCGGGCCTACCGGCAGCGGTAAGTCCACTACGCTTTATTCCGTATTGAATCAATTGAATACCGCGGAAAGAAATATCGTAACGATTGAAGACCCGGTCGAATATCAGGTAGAAGGGATTACTCAGATGCAGGTTAAACCGGATATCGGTTTGGATTTTGCCTCGGGCCTGCGTTCTATTTTACGCCAAAGCCCGGATGTAATTATGATCGGCGAGATCCGGGATGCTCAAACTGCCGATATCGCCATTAAAGCGGCGCTGACCGGGCAGCTGGTGCTTTCCACGCTGCATACTAATGATGCTATTTCCAGTATCACCCGCCTTATCGATATGGGGGTTGAGCCTTTTCTGGTGGCCTCCAGCGTGATCATGCTTTGCGCGCAGCGCCTGGCGCGTAAAATTTGCCTGAAATGCCGTAAGCCGATCGAGATCTCCGATGATTTTTTGAAAAAAATAGGTTTTCCCGGGCGGGTTACTTTTTATGCTGCTCAAGGCTGCAAGTATTGTAACAACACCGGATTTTTCGGCAGGGTGGCGGTACTGGAGACGGTTTTGATCGATGATGCGATGAAAGAAATGATCATCCGTAAAAAATCCATGGATGAGATTAAGGCGTATGCTATTAATCAGCTGGGCATGCAGACGCTGCGTGACGATGCTTTTCAAAAAGTTAAAGAAGAATTAACTACTTTGGACGAGGCGCTTAGAATTACTACTGAGGAATAAAACATGGAAATTTCCGGCAGGATACTTTTAATTTGCGATGATAAAGTTTATGCTTCCCAGATCGAAGAGCAAATGCTTAATTTAGGAGTGCGTTCCGTGTTTGTGGAATCCAGCCTGGATGCCGGAGTAGAGAGCTTAAGGCAAAGCCCGTATGACCTGATCTTCATCAAACAAAGTATGGTGAAAACAGATATCACCAGCTGCCTGCCGCAGTTTAAGCGGATCGATCCGGATTGCCTGGTGGTTGTTTTAATGGAAGGGGCGGATGAGAAAAAAATAAAATCTTTAGGGGATTTGGGGGTATATGATTTTTTAACCCAGCCGATCAACCCGGATAAATTCAGGTTTATTATTGAGAAGGGGGTTAAACTGCATATTTTGATGGCGGCTAACCGCAGGTTCTCGCTGGGATTAAAAGAGAGCAATCAGGTTTTAGAGAAACAAAATTTAATTTTAGCTCAACGTATCGAAGAGGCGACCACCAATCTAAGCCGGCTTTATGAAGATCTGCGTTCGACCTACATGCGTACGATTAAGGTTTTAGCCCAGGCGATTGATGCCCGGGACCATTACACGCACAGCCATTCTGAAAATGTGGGCCGCTACGCTACCGCGATTGCCGATCATATGAAGCTTACGGAAAAAGAGATCGAAATATTGCGTTCGGCCTGCGAATTACATGATTTAGGCAAAATCGGGATCGGA
>Ga0209099_1004316_pt1:7500-10883 | contig 10883 bp, 4 predicted proteins | sample AD_JPNHW2_MetaG_FD_184430 | JGI IMG/M metagenome (GOLD analysis project Ga0209099, IMG submission 184430) | Active sludge microbial communities of municipal wastewater-treating anaerobic digesters from Japan - AD_JPNHW2_MetaG (SPAdes) (version 2) | ecosystem: Engineered > Bioreactor >...
GCTATGCATGTTGCGCAAGCGGCATGAACGCCTGACCGCGTACCTATTGAATAATGGTCCGACGAGTTACTGTGTGGTGCAAGCTTAACTTCGGTGTGAAAGCATCGGAGGCAGGCGGAGCGAAAGCGAGTCCTAACTGGGCGAACATAAGTACCATATAGTAGACCCGAAGCTGAGTGATCTATCCATGGCCAGCGCGAAACTTCCCGAAAGGGAAGTGGAGGTGCGAACCTGTCAGTGTTGAAAAACTGTGGGATGAGCTGTGGATCGGAGCGAAAGACTAATCAAACTCAGAAATTGCTGGTTCTCCCCGAAATATTTCTAGGGATAGCCTCGGATAATTGGATAGCAGGGGTAGAGTTACTGAATGGGCTACGGGAGCATACTAGCTTGCTGGGCCCAACCAAACTCCGAATACTGCTATTCTTAATCCGGGAGTAAGACAATGGGGGCTAAGCTTCATTGTCAAAAGGGCATCAGCCCAGACTGTCAGCTAAGGTCCCTAAGGATAGGCTAAGTGGTAAAGGATGTGGATTCACTAAAACAACCAGGATGTTGGCTCAGAGGCAGCCATCATTTAAAGAGTGCGTAACAGCTCACTGGTCGAGTGATTCCGCGCCGAAGATAATCGGGGCTTAAGCCTATTACCGAAGCTGCAGATTAATCTTGTCTTCGGACAAGACTAGTGGTAGGGGAGCATTGTCTATTTGGTTGAAGGCGTACCGTTAGGAGCGCTGGACAATAGACAAGGGATTATGTCGGAATAAGTAGCGAAAATGTCTGCGAGAAACAGACACACCGAAATTCTAAGGTTTCCTGGGGAAGGTTAATCCGCCCAGGGTTAGTCGATCCTAAGCTGAGGCCGCATGGCGTAAGCGATGGATGATCTGTTAATATTCAGATACTAGTTATGTAACGTTATCACCTCTTGTTTGACGCAGGAGGCTGAGGGTTGCGCAGTGTTGGATGTCTGCGTTCTCTGCTTTGTAAGGAGCGGAGGGGAGTCTGATCGCAAGTGATGATGAAGTATTCTTAAGCCATGCTGCCGAGAAAATTACAAGTGGGAGCTGCATAACTACTCGTACCGTAATCCGACACAGGTAGAACTCCAAAATATGGTAAGGTGATCGAGATAACTCACGTTAAGGAACTCTGCAAACTAGCCCCGTAAGTTAGCGACAAGGGGTGCCCTGTAGGTCGCAAGGCCTATTCAGGGCTTCAATAAAGTGGATCGGGTGACTGTTTAGCAAAAACACATCACTTTGCAAACTCGAAAGAGGAAGTATAAGGTGTGACACCTGCCCGGTGCTGGAAGGTTAAGGGGATTAGTCAATAAGTCGTAAGATTTATGAAGCTTTGAACCGAAGCCCCAGTAAACGGCGGCCGTAACTATAACGGTCCTAAGGTAGCGAAATTCCTTGTGGGGTAAGTTCCCACGCGCACGAATGGTGTAACAGCCTGATCGCTGTCTCGACGTGAGGCTCGGCGAAATTGTAGTGGCGGTGAAGATGCCGTCTACCCGCATCAAGACGAAAAGACCCCAGAACCTTTACTGCAACCTGCTATTGGGTTTTGGATCAATATGTGTAGCATAGGTGGGAGACTTTGAGGCCCAGGCGCTAGCTTGGGCAGAGTCGCAATCTGAAATACCACCCTTATTGCTCTAAGATTCTAACCCCATGCCGTGAAACCGGCTGAGGGACAGTGACAGGCGGGCAGTTTGACTGGGGCGGTTCCCTTCTAAAAAGTAACGAAGGGGCCCCATGGTTGGCTCAGGGCGGTCGGCAATCGCCCGTGGAGCGTAAGCGCATAAGCCAGCTTAACTGCGAGTCCGACAGGACGAGCAGATACGAAAGTAGGGGCTAGTGATCCGGTGGTTGAACGTGGAATTGCCATCGCTCAACGGATAATAGGTACTCTGGGGATAACAGGCTTATTGGACTCGAGAGTTCACATCGACAGTCCAGTTTGGCACCTCGATGTCGGCTCATCCTATCCTGGGACTGTATAAGGCCCCAAGGGTCCGGCTGTTCGCCGGTTAAAAGGGTACGCGAGCTGGGTTCAGAACGTCGTGAGACAGTTCGGTCTCTATCTGGTGTGGGCGTTAGGATATTTGAAGGGGAGTTCTCTTCAGTACGAGAGGACCTAGAGAAACGAACCTATGGTGTTCCGGTTGTCCTGCCAAGGGCAAAGGCCGGGTAGCTATGTTCGGAAGTGATAAGCGCTGAAAGCATCTAAGTGCCAAGCACCCCCCAAGACTAAGTATCCCTGAGTCGCAAGACTCTGTAGGCTAGTGGTAGACTACCACTTTGATAGGCGTAAGGTGTAAGACTCGTAAGAGTTTAAGCTAATACGTACTAATCAGCCAATCGGCTTGTCCTTAATTTTGTTTTTCATTTGGTTTCTTTTGGATAAGTAGTTTTTGCTCATATATATTATCTGTGTGTAGTTGTGCATTTTTAAAAAAAGTACAAGCGGCTCTCTAGGCGCTATATAAGCGCCGGAGCCAAAAGTATTTTTAGTAACAAAGCCACCGTGCTAAGCCTAGTATTATACGGTTTAGTGAAATTTGAGTGCTGTAGCGCACGGTGACCAAATTTTTTGCTTCACTTTAAAATATTCAAAAAATTTGGAGTGCCTTTATCGAGGGGGAAACACCCGTTCCCATTCCGAATACGGCCGTTAAGCCCCTCAGAGCCGATGGTAGTGTGTTCGTAAGGACATGTGAGAGTAGGTCGGTGCTCCTTTAAATAAAAAAAGAGCCAGCTATTTAATTAGTTGGCTCTTTTTTTATTTATACCGGCCGATACCAATAATTTATTAAACCGCCAGATACAGGTTTAAGGCCGGCGGCCCGTTCCCCTATCAGCCTTACGCTGCGGCAGGTCTATGCTCAGGATCAGTGAGAATAGTTTGGTTTTATTGAATTCCCATTAATCTTAATTGCTTAATGGGTTTTTTGTTATAGAATATATTCATGGATAAAAAGAGGATAATATCAATATTATTAATTGCGCTGTGTTTTCCGGTTTATCTATCCGCCGAAACAATTTTACTTAAGTCCGGTAAAATTGTGGAGGGCAAGGTATTAGAGAAAACGGATAAATATGTAAAACTGGATTTCCAGGGTGTTGCGCTGACCTATTATTCTGATCAGATTGAGAGAATTGATAGCAAGCCGGCGGATGTTTTAAAAAAACCCGTTGTACTTGATATTCCTAATCCGGAATATCTAAAACCGCCGAAGGAGGAAGAAAATATAAAAATTGATTCCGAATCGACGGTTAGCGAAATGTTAAAGAAGATCAATTATTATTATGCCAGCCGTGATTTCGATAAGGCCATTGAATTAGGCCAGCTTGCGCTTACCAAGACTACTGATT
>Ga0209099_1004324_pt1 | contig 10872 bp, 7 predicted proteins | sample AD_JPNHW2_MetaG_FD_184430 | JGI IMG/M metagenome (GOLD analysis project Ga0209099, IMG submission 184430) | Active sludge microbial communities of municipal wastewater-treating anaerobic digesters from Japan - AD_JPNHW2_MetaG (SPAdes) (version 2) | ecosystem: Engineered > Bioreactor > Anaerobic >...
CTCGGCTCGATAGAAAGCGACTACCGTCTTCCCGGTGCCAGGTGGACCGGATACAAGCGAGACACCTTTCAGTGGCGCCAACACACAAATGGCATCCTGCTCTTTGCTCAAATCCTCATAGGATGGCATTCTCATTGCTTTTTCCCTCGGTGAGCGTCGTCTCAACGGCTCGGCAAACGGCGTCGAACAATCCCGGCATGTCCGAGCCGTCCCCGACGAGAACCGCTCTGTCGAGCATTACGTTCGAGCACACGCAACTCGTCTCGCTGACCAAGGCGCAAGCGTGGCATGCGGCACGGTTTAGGCCCTGAAGCCCCTGAGCCGGGAGTTCGCGGCAGATTGGATCGGCTGAACACCAGCGGGCGTTCTGAAGCGACTTGAGCAGCGTGGGGAAAAGTCGTTCCGGCTGTCCCTCCCGGACAAGACCGCCCAGCGATCCCTCAGAGTCACCCTCAGCTGTGTAGATAAGAATGCCGGCCATCCCATTCATGCCCCCTTGGGGCGTGGCGGCGAAGATACGTTCCCGGAGTGATGAAGAGGCATAGCCACATTCGAAGCTCAACTGACGAATAAGCATGTGCGCCAGGGTGTGCAGTACAACAAAGCGAGCCGAGTACTTCGGCAGAAACTCCAGGTTCGTCCGCCGGCGACGCTCCTCCATCGCACCCAGTCGAGCCCCGATGGCGGCCTTGTTCGCCATCTCCCAACGGGTGAGTTGTTCCTCGTTCAGTGACAGAAAAATACCTTCCCCGTACACCTCGATTCCCGGCAACCAACCGAGATTACGTTCCAAGTCCGGTTTTACCATCACAGCCCCCGGTTCCTGACGCTCAAAGCCCTGGAGCGCTCGCACCTCGCGGAGTCGCCGAGCCAGGACAACCACATCGAGGCTATCAGCCAGCACTCGAAAAGGATGTCTGTCGGAGGTGTTTCCAAGAACAGCGGTCATGTCGGCACGCTCCGCAACGAAGGGCGCCTTGGGATCGTCAGTGGCCCGAGCACTAATGAATGCATCCCACTCCTCACGAAGCAGCCCTTCAATCCCTTTGGGTTGAGCGGCCTTTAGAGGCTCGAGATCAGCCTTGACTACCCGAAGTACGTCAGCAGCATCGCACTGGAGATCCTTCGCAATCAAGTCTGCGATCACCTTCACGGAAGGATCTGTGTCAGGTGTCGTGGTGGAGGTATAGAATTTCTTGAGATGCTTGTAATTGGTGTTAGCTTGGATGTTCTCGTCCAAGGTGTCGGTGGCCAACACCGATGAGTCAGGGATGTCGAGCGCTGATGGAACCTTTGGGAAATACAGATTCGTCGCGCCGCGCTGAAGTACCTGAGGGAAGTGCTGGCAAGGTGTTCGTCCGGAAGGGTCTGCCCACTCCCACGGCTGGCGATTCTCACATGACCCGATGACGCCACGCAAGCTGTCCTTTCGAACGATGCCATGAAGCGACCGTGCGGCATGGCAGGTCTGGCATTCAACCCACAGTGACCCCAGGCCTCCGCCTCCACCTCGGCGTGTCTCGAACTTGAGTGTTCCGGCGCGGCACTGCTGCTGAGCCGGATCGGCAGCCTTGCTGTGCGCCCAGCGCTCCCAAGGCACTTCGGTCAGGTGACCACCCTTACAGGCGGCGACGAAACGCATAGGCACCAGCTTGGACCGCTTGGTACATTGCTCGCATCGCGGGTGTTCACCTGGCTGCTCCTTCTTGTAACTCCATCGGATCATCTGACGACACGAAGGACAGAACAGCCACTGTGGAAAACGGTGATACGGAACCTTCCAGGAGTACGGGCTGTAGCGATCCCGCACGACCGGTGCCATCAGAAAATGGCTTACCCCCAGTTCCTTCTCCAGTCGCGGCAGGCGGATCTTGTCCCCATTGCTTTTCCAGTGGAAGATATCCATCGCCACCAGCGACTCATCGCCAAAGTCGTAAATCGCGCCTACGCCAAAGGGCGATACGGTTGCTGAACGCCTGATGGAACGAGTGCGCACCTTGGGAGCACGAGGCACCCTATTGGCAACGGTTTCAGGTGCTGCGGATTCTTTTGTGTGTTTGGGCTTTGCCATTGCAGTCTCCGTTATGTCAGGCTTCCCTCTCGCCATTGACCCAGATCAGGGCCTCGCTGTCCACATGTCGCATTGAGTTCAGTGTCCGCCAAGCGTTAGGTTTGGGATTCTCAAATGTGCAGAGAAGCGGCTCAAACTGTTTCCCGCATGAACCGTCGTAAACGAGAGGGCCGGTCTTTCTCGCCCGTGCCAGTGATGCGCGTGATGCCCACTCGTCAACTAAACGGCGAAGATGCCGTTCTGTCGTGACTCCCTCCGCTGGTTCGGCCTTCGAAGTGCGGCTTATGAGCCACTCAATCAGAGATTTCATCGGTTCAACAGACGGATCAAACAGCTGCGCAGCCCCATTGTCGGCAAGTCCCGCCGCATGGCGTGCAAGTATGACCAGCGCTGCGTGCAGCGCCCTTTCGCGAGCGGGTAACGCGAATGGTGTTACGCTGGTCGGCTCCACCCAGCGGTAAACGGCTTCGTGGTAGGAACGGAAACTCTCGTAATGGGAACGATCACGAGGTTTGGTCGGCGAATACATCGTTATCACCAAGCCCGGTACTTGGTCGCGGCCGACGCGACTTGTCGCCTGAATGTACTCTGCAGTCGTCTTTGGCTGTCCGACGATGATCATGATGCCCAGTCGCTTCACGTCAACGCCGACCGAAATCATGTTGGTGCAGGGCAGGATATCTACGGCGTCCTCCCCGCGACGTCTCTCCAACTGAAGGAGGACTTCAGGAATGCGACGGCCTGGAAGATTTGCCGAGAGCTCCTCCACATTTTCGATTGGCCGCAGGTTTGATTCATCGGCCGCGATGACCTTAATTCGGGCGGGAATGTCGTCACGGGCCAAGGCCATCGTCTTGCCGAGCTCACGCTTGCTGTTGTGGTAGATCAGTACAGTCCAGTAACCGTCCTTTGCCTCATCGCACAACGACTTCAGTTCCTGCGGCGACTGGCAGACGGCCGCTGACGCACGGACGACTGAGGTTACTGGAGTATGTCCCTGTCCCATGACGCCTATGTAAAGACGACCCGGCGCAGAATGATTGGTTCTGGCGAAGTAAGAGTCATCGGCGCTCAGGCCGGATGGCGGGAAGACCGCAATCGGTCTGGCATACAGACGCTCGGCCTGATCGGCTGCGCGGCGGATCGTGGCGGTGGCTGCGATGATCTTCGGACGATGGCCGCCACGCGTCAGCAGACAGTCGATGGCGGCCTCGTAGATCCCGGCGATGGTTCCAAGCGGCCCGGAGATGAGGTGCAATTCATCCTGAATGATAAGGCCCGGGGGCAGGCAGTTCCCCCCGAAGAATGCTCTGGAGCGATGGTCCCACGCGAGCCGGGCGAACTTGTCGATGGTGCCTATCAGCATGCTTGGCGGTCGCAGGTAAAGCTCTTCATCAACAACCGCGACCGGAAGACGTTCGTGAAACGGGCATGAGGCAGTCGGACAATAGAAGTCGAAATGCGTACATCCAGATCGCACTCCATAGAAACCCGCATCCTGCTCCTGTTCCTCGGGCACAATACGAGTCCCGCACCAGGGGCAACGCTGAAGCTGAAACGGATTCTCCGGACGAGCATCGTCGATCATGTCTCGGTACTGATCCATAGCATCGGAGAACGAGTTGGCTGACGACTGTCCGCCGATCCATAAGCCCAGGGTGAACGGTGTTTCTCCGAGGTCTTCGTTATTCAGACGCAACCTTTCGCAGGCGCAGATCAGCGCCGCCGCGCGCTGGAACTGCTGCGAGGTAAGCAGGCGAAGAGTGTAGCGCTTGATAACTGCAGTACCTGCCCCCTTGTCTCCATGGCGGAGCCGGCGAAGGAACATTTCCAGCGCGGCCACCCATAGGTATGCCTCAGTCTTACCGCCGCCGGTTGGAAACCAGATCAGGTCCACAAGCTCGCGTTCCGCCGCAGTAGGCTCCACAACCGACTCGAGCGTCAGAAGTTGAAATGCGAGCTGGAATGGGAACCACCGCAGATGTAAAACCGCCGCGCCAGAATACGCTGGCTCCTTGAATGGCCGCTCGTCCCGATTCCTCGTACTGCCGCCATAGTCGCGGCCGCTGTGCACCATCTGCATGAGCATGGCACGAGTGGCCATTCTGAACGCTTTGGTCACCTTGGGATTATTCTCCAGACATTTAACCCCACGCTCCATTCGGTCTGCCGCCAAGTGTAACCGACCCAGGATGCGGGTGGCTGCGTTGCGATGCACCCTTGGCACCTTTTTCACTTCCGTCTCAACGCAGTTGATCCACCGCCGGTATCGTGCGACAAAGGAACGCAGTTCCGCGCACAATACTTTGATGGGGATCGTGCTGTCTGCGAGTCTCTGCAGCGACAGGATGTCAGAGTCCGTGACCTTGCCGCCCGGGTCATGTGCGAGATCCCGCGTTACGGGATAAACCTCATAAACCGGCATTGCCGTGATGCTTACAGTGACCCTGGAACCCTCACTGCTCCATGTCGCTGCGCAGCCATGGCCAACTGCGTAAACCCGGCGATTGCGGTACAGGAGTGCCAGTTCCTCCTCTTCCTGATCGTGTCGCAGTCCTGCGATCTGGGGATAGTCAGTGATGGATCCGCCGACGCCAGTACAGCGAACACCAACTTGGAAGATGCACTCGCCGGCGTCCGGGCGGCATTCCTCGGCAACCTTCTGGTTCAGGAGGGTGACAGTCACCAGGAACCCTCCTCCGAGTGGGCGCCACACGGAATGGAGTGATGCATGGCCTTTGAGCACGTCCTGCCGCTTTCCTTGCTCCTGAGAACCAGGCTTCACAATGACAAGCATCTCCGGTGATTCAGGTTCTGCGAGCGACTCCCGTTTCCACCTCTCACACGCCTTCTCCATCGTATAGATTCCGCCCCAAACACCACACTCGATACGATCGGTTCCATCAACGTAAAAGCTGATCCCCATTGATGCTGGAAGCCTTTCGAACGCCATGCTGATCGGATTTTCAACTTCGGCTTCCTCGTCTGCAGCCGCCGATGCCTCACTCTCCTCTTCCTTCTGAACTTCTCCGGCGTCAGTGCTCTGCGGGTACAGTACACCAAGGAGATAGCGGTCTAGTGGATTCCCTTCCAGTTCCTCTTCCTTGCCGCTAAGCGGGCCGATTAGCTGGTGACGCAGGTATTCGACTACCTGCTCTCGATCTTCGCGGAGATCCGCAACTTGTGAGGTCTTTCTCATGGGCGAACTTCCTTTTTCAACATCTGCTTCGTGTGCTGTGCGATCAGTCGGTTCAACTCAGACCGTCGTTCCGCCGGAACACCAAGCCATAGGCCTGCGTGGGCGCGTGTCATCGCGACGTACAATGAGGCGATGTCCGCAGGTTGTGTCGTGAACTTGTCCATATCTATGATAATGATGCAGCGGTTCTCCAGCCCCTTGAAATCGCGGATTGTCGAGTACGTTAATGTGGATGGCGGCCAGGATGCGGCGGTCTTCGCGTCTACTACCACCAACTGCGACTTGATTCGATTGGACAGCAGCCAGGCCACTGACTCGTTTATTCTATTCGGGGACAGGATGGTAATATGACCGGGGCGGATTCCATTGTCGAGCCAGTCTTCGATGCGATGTTCGATTAACGAAGCTGTGCGCATTGGGTCGGTGACGTCAATGATTTCTATCGGAGGTCCCTGGCCCTCAATGACCGCCACACCAATGTCTGAGCCTGTCAGAAGTTGGGTCTGAAGTACGATCTGCTCTGTGTTACGGCAGTTGCGTCTAAGATGGTGTTGTGCCGCCAGTCGGCGCAATTGATCAAGAACCTCGGCTTCAATTGGTTCATGCATACAGCTCTGATTGTTGGGGTCAAGGAACATGCGCCAACGACCAAGTTCCAGACCGCCTTTAAGTAGTGAATCAAGGCGTGACATGCTCGCCGCTGTCAGAAGATCCTGGGCCTCATCGACAATCAGCACATCAAACGCGCTATTGTGAGCAAGGACTGATGTGATCGAATCGAAGTCGGATACTGTCACCTTATCATTACCAACGCGACTGCGGAGAAATGATGAGAACACTGCACTGCGGCAAAGTAGGATCACCTGCCTCCCGGCAGCCGCTTCGCGGCGAGCCGATTCGACGGCAAGGAAACTCTTTCCCGTTCCTGCGCCGCCAATACAGAGAATTCGGTCGTTTTCGTCAATGGAGTCCAGAACGATGATTTGCTCATCAGTTAGGCGCACAATAGTATCTAACGCTTGGTCGATTGAGGCACCGATAGATGGCAGTTTGTCAAAATCTGGACGAAGTGCCTTTCTCAGGGCCACGAGCTCGGAAGGTCCGGCTAGGGTGCGGTGCCCGCGTCCCTGCTTGCGCCACCATTTGGCGAGCTCTCGCAGGTAGCTGCTGAGGTCGCTTCGTTCGTAGAGCTTGCCGTGATCCGCAATGAGTTTGGACGACCATGACACACAGGCCATGTCGAAGTCAATGTCTGGAAACAGAACACCCCATCCCCAGCATAGGGCATCGCATACCGGATGGCTCGGATGATTATTGACTGCGGTTCGGAGCGCATCATGTCCGGATTTCACTTGGTCGAACGGGCCTTCTGACTTACGATGCGTTTCATCAAAGCGATTAGTGAAGTACCAGATTCCATCCTTACATGACACCCGCCCCCCCTTAACCTCTAGAGCAAAGACGCCCTCTTCCCACGCAACCACGAAGTCAATCTCCGCCCAACGCTTATATTCATGCTGCGACAAGTTCAAGGAATGAAGTGCGAACGCATTTGGACCGAGATCCGTGGCACGGAGCAGTTCAAACACCTTCCGTTCTGCGTTGCTTCGGAAGCAGTGTACTGTCGATGGTAACACTCTCATTAGAAGTTCACCTTTCCATAGCTGTCGATACAAGCTTCTACAAGGAGATGCCTATCTGTAATGTTCACGAATCGAGAAATCGTTCCAAACGAGACTGAAGATGCTGAAGGCTGCGAGCACCCGTTTCGCACTCCCATATTACTAGCACCTTCCAGCCCTCCTGACGCAGCTGACGCCTGGCCTCCGTATCCCGAGCGACGTTTCTCTCGAACTTTGACTTCCAGAACTCCGTTCGCGTCCCTGGCACCACCCGTCCGTTCGCACAGCTGTGCCGATGCCAGAAACAGCCATGTACAAAGATGACTTTACGCATGCCGGGAAATACAAGATCGGGTCTCCCTTCGAGACCATGTACATTCAGACGATATCGATAGCCAGCCCTGTGAACCAGTCGACGCACGATCAATTCGGGAATCGTATCCTTTGATCGTATACGCGACATGTTCCAACTGCGTTGTTCTTGGGTTAATCGGTCCATTAGCCATTCGCCCCGGCAGCATTCAAAAAATCACGCACGATCTCGCCAATCTGCATTGCCAGTAATGGTGGAACAGCATTACCTACCTGGATATACTGTTCAGTACGGTTTCCGCAGAAAAAGTAATTATCGGGAAAAGTCTGAAGACGCGCAGCCTCTCGTACAGTCAGACTTCTACATTGAAGCGGATCCGGATGTATGTAGTAATGACCATCCTTGCTAATATGTGAAACAATCGTAGTACTGGGACGTGATCTCAACTGTACCCGAAAACGGTCGGAGAAATACCCTCCATGCTCAATTGCAGAAAAGACGTTAGCATGGCATGGAATAAGGTCTGCCGGAAAATATTTTAGAATCGGAGAGTAACCGAAATGTTCGGCATAGCAAGCTGCATAAAAATATCGGAATAAATCCTTATGCATATGTGCGCGACTTGAGTGATTACATACACCTCCGATTCGCATGTCCTGAAACCACTCAGGAGCATAACTTGTCAGTGTTTCACATTCTACAAATTCTCCACCGCGATCCTCTTTCGGAATCCTCAATTCCTTGAGTCTATCTCGAATTAAACAGGAGAGCGCTTCGTCCGCCACCTTTATCGTGCCGGCATTAGCCCATCTACTTTGTGTTTGAGCTTGTAGAAGGCATTTCCATGCGGCAGCTGAATCCGTTTTTTTTGGAGAAATACCGCTTCGAAGCCTTGGCAATGTACCGATGACGGAGGTAACAGGCAACTCGTTCTGCCTATGGAGTGTACCAGGCCGGACTCCTGCGATGTCATCGCGTATTCCGAGAAGAATAACTCTATGACGAGCTTGTGGAACACCATACTTCTCCGCTTCAATCACTGACCCGTCCAGCGATCCATTCTCAAAAATTCTGTTTTCTGTCAATGAATGAATTACATATCCACCTCTGCGAACACCGCTCCCTCCGCGGCCTTCGCGTATTATTGCTTTTTCTGGCTCACGCAGGTCCTCAAGAATTCTGTTGAACATTTGTTCATTTTCAAAAGTTGCTGACAACAGACCCTTGACATTTTCCATTATAAAAACAGCGGGTCTATGCTCTGCAAGAATTTGAAGATACTCGACGTACAGGCGCTGTCTTTCATCTTTAATTGGATCATAGTCAGGATTACTTTGATTGCGAGACCGTCCAGCGATTGAATAAGCTTGGCAGGGAGGTCCGCCAATTAGTACCCAGCTCGTGTCGTTTCCCAGAATTTTTTTTATGCGTGTACGAACAATAGTTGGGTCAACGCCCTGGCTTCCAAGAGTCGCGTGCCATGCTCGTATTCTTGCGAGCTTCGCTTCAGCAGGATGTGCCTGATACAGTTCTTCACTGTTTATTTCTCCCCGGAGAAAACGGTAATAATCAGTTGGAGCCGAATCTCCAAACTGACGAAAAAAACTTCGCAGCATTAGTGTTTTGTGTGCCTGCTCTTCCTTTTCAATAGATAGAACCACATTAAAAAACTGCCTGCCATTGCTATCTAATACAGAAGAAAAACCCTCACTGAGGCCTCCGGGACCCGCAAAAATATCGACCACATTAATCATTGGATTACTCTTAAAAATAAAACTTCAAGCTATAACTTCCATGATGTATTGTAAATTATATTAAAACCTATTCACTTATTAATCCAGACGGATGCGAAGGGCTTGGGGGTCGGCTTTGGCATGCCAATGCCAGCGGTGGTTTTGCCGGCTGGGCTTGGTCCGCTTCCATCGATTGGCACGCATGAGGGGCCATCATAGGCGGAAAGTGCCGAAATTGTCAAGAGAGGCCAGTTCCACGTTCCAGGTTCCATGAATGTAGGGGCGGACCGATGTGTCCGCCCTTGTTCCAGGTTCCACGCTCCACGTTCCATGTTTCATGTTCCATGTTTCATGTTCCAGGTTCCATGAATGTAGGGGCGGGGCGCCGCCTCGCCCTCCTGATTGGCCCGGCCCACCGGGATTTTTGGCAGGGCCCGGCCTGGCACCCGCCCTTTCCGGTTTTTCCACGCCCGATCTCCGGTGGGAAAGGAAGGGGCAGCCGGGAGGGGGCATGGGAAAACCCCCGTCCCGGGCCCGCCCCGGGCTCCCCGGCCGGGGAACCCCTCTCTCATCTCAACGCACCTCTCCGCGCAGGACCGGCCGATTCCCGTGGCCCTTCGTCCCCCAAGCGGCCTCCGCGAGCTTCCTGCGGCGGGCCCGCGCCGGCACGACCCGAACCAGCGGACGCAGATGCTTCATGGTGCTCTCCCTGGACGTTGTCCGCGGAGAGTTATAGCGCGGGAGGGCTATCAATCCGTGATAGGGGAGTTTTTCTACTTGCCGATGTTGCGCAACCCCTGCTCCAGGGCCGCCCGCACCTGGCGGCGCAACTCGGCCGGGGCCACGATCTCGACCTGGTCCGCGAAGCGCAGCACCTCGCCCACGAGTTCGCGGTTGACGGTGGAGGGGAAGGAGACCTCCACCCCGCCGTCCGCCAGGAGGGTCATCTTCTGCCGCGGATGGTAGACCACCGTCTCGATGAACCCGGCCATGGCCCGCGGGAAGCGCAGGCGGACCCGCACCACCTTGCGGTGCTGGTCGGTGATGAAGATGCCGAACGTGGCCTCGATCTGGCGGTGGATGGCCTCCTCGTCGAGCGGGTCGCGGTGGGGCTCCGGCAGCACCCTCACGGCGTCGACCCGGGCCAGGGAATAGGTGCGCAGGCCGGCCGCCGCCCGGGCCATCAGGTACCAGTTGCTGCGGTAGAAGATCAGGTGCAGGGGGGCCACCTCGCACCAGCAAGGGGTCGCCCCCGGGGTGAACACGTCGCGGAAACGGATGGCCAGCCGGTGGCCACCCAGCAGGGCCTGCATCACCCCCCACAGCACCCCGGGCAGGTGGCGGTAGAACCCCATCCCCTTGAAGGAGATGACCTTCTCGACCTGGGCCACGTCCAGCTCGCAATTCGTGGGCACCACCTTGCGGAAGAAGTCGTTCAGGATCCGTTTCGCGTCGGGGTCGCGGATGAGCTCCTTGGCCACCGCCAGCAGCAGCAGCTCCTCGCCGTCGATCCACACCGTCGGCAGGGCGAAGTGGTCGCCCTCCAGCTCCCAGCCGCGCTCGGCATGGCGGTAGACCAGCGGGGCGAACAGCCGCTCGCGCATGAACTCGAGGTCCCGTTGGGCCTGGACCTGGCTGATCTCGAACTTCGCGGCCAGGGTGCGGGTGTTGGGGTGGCGCCCCCGCCGCGCCTGGTCGACGAACCAGATGTAGCGGGTGAAGGTCAGCTTCTTCTCCATCGCAAGCCTCCGGCCCCCGTTTCCCCCACCCCGGCCATTCTAGCAGGACGGGAACGAGGAAGCCAGGGAGTGTAGGAGTCCAGTACATGTTGGACTGCGGGTTGTGACGGCCGCTCGTGTGGAGATAGTAGCGCAAAGGGGGTAGGTTGCCAAGACTACGGTGAGGCTTTTGGGTGTTGTACCACAGCAAGTACT
>Ga0209099_1004328_pt1 | contig 10862 bp, 9 predicted proteins | sample AD_JPNHW2_MetaG_FD_184430 | JGI IMG/M metagenome (GOLD analysis project Ga0209099, IMG submission 184430) | Active sludge microbial communities of municipal wastewater-treating anaerobic digesters from Japan - AD_JPNHW2_MetaG (SPAdes) (version 2) | ecosystem: Engineered > Bioreactor > Anaerobic >...
AATAATATATTTTCTTATATCAGAATGAATTTTTACATTGAGTATAGATTCAGGGAGCACAAATGATAAAACGCCACCTTCTTTAAGCATACGGAGACTTTTCACAAGAAAAAAAGAAAAAGACTCTCCGGATAAAATTTCAGGATAAAACAACTTAAGATTCTTTAATTCATTCTTTTTAAAGTATGATCCCCAGGGCGGATTAGTCGCGATGCAGTCAAATTCTGAAAACTTATTCCTGTCATCCAGAAGAATAGATTCATTAAAATCAAGAAGTGAATCAGCACAGAATACTTTCGGTCTAAAATCAACCTGATGGAATTTTATAAACAGATTTATTTTAGCTACATTAACTGCAATAGGATCTATATCAATACCATATATATTTTCAGGATTATCTGTTATGTCTGCAAATGCCAGGAGAAACTGTCCGGTACCGCAGCATGGATCAAGAAACAGGTTCTCCGGCGCGGCGATTCTCCCTATAATTTCAGATACAACATCATCGGGCGTATAGTATAATCCAAGTTTGCTTTTATCGCCTTCCATTAGGATCGACTGATATATAATTCCGGCTATGTTGCTGTGATCGGGGACATCAGCATTCAGTATATCAAAAAATTCAGGTTTCGGTTTACCGGATAAAGAATCTCTCCAGATAAGCAGAGTCTCACTGAGTCTCTTCCTGTTCCTTATATTTATTTCCTGCGAATACAATATTTCTTCAGGAGATGCTCCTCCAAGCATCCCTTTCTTTTTAAGAAGATTCAGTGATAAAAAAAAGAGTGCCGAAGATATAGGAATATTATGTCTCATTATAAAAGATGAAATTTCCGAAACAGCACGTTTCTCATCATCGCTTATAAAAAGCTCATCTGGAAGAAAAGTTTTGGATGAATTTGATTTATTCGCCCTGCTGTTAAGGCGTTTAAGGTCACCACTGAGTATACGGCGGCGCAAAGAGAGTACATCATCTTCAAGAAAAAAATTATCTGAACCGCCGCCGGCAGTTTCAATAAATCCATGACGCACCCAGTTTTTCACAGATGTCTCGGAGATTCCGAGCATCTGTGCTGTTTCAGATGCTGATATATGTTTTTCAGATGGGAACGATTTCATCTATCTCAGGCCCGGGTTCTCTTATGCACGATTTTCCCGTTACAGATTGTGTATTCGATACTTCCGAAAAGTTCCTTCCCGATAAATGGAGTGTTTTTACATTTAGAAATCAGGAACTTGTCGTCTACAATAATTTTCTCATCAGGATTGATAATTACTACATCAGCTAATGCTCCGGTTTTGAGTTCACCTCTCCCAAGGTTAAGGAGCCTTGATGGATTGCATGTTACTTTTGAAAATGCTTCTATATATGAAAAATTATTGTTGCGTACAAGTTCTGTAATAATAAGAGGTACTGCAGTTTCAAGCCCGATGATTCCAAACGGGGCATATTCCATCTCCTGCATCTTTTCAAACAGGGCATGTGGTGCGTGATCAGTTGCTATTACTTCAATAGTCCCGTCTTTCAATCCGCGGATTATCTCTTTTCTGTCATGTTCGCTTCGCAGCGGAGGATTCATTTTTGCCATGGAGAGGTGTTCTTCCACAGCATCGTCATTCAAGGCGAAATAGTGAGGAGCCGTTTCGCAGGATACGCTTATTCCGTCAGCCTTGCCACGTCTCACAAGTTCAACAGATCCGGCAGCTGATACATGGCATATATGGAGCCTCCCTTTCGCAAGACGTGTGAGTATGATATCTCTTGCGATCATTACCTCTTCAGCTTCACACGGGATTCCGCTAAGACCGAGCTTATTAGAGTTAAGCCCCTCATTCATCAAACCTTCATCAGCAAGAAGTTTATCTTCAGCGTGAGAGAGAATCGGCACATTAAACATCCGTGAATATTCGAGAGCGCGTCTCATCAATATTGAATTTATTACCGGTTTGCCGTCGTCTGTAAAAGCTACAGCTCCCCCCTTGACAAGCTCACCCATCTCGGAGATCTCTTCACCCTTCCCGCCTTTGGATATATTGGCTGTAGGAAAAACATTTATCGGCCCCTTTGCGGCTTCCATTATGATAAAGCGCACAAGAGCCTGATTATCTATAACCGGTGTTGTATTCGGCATTGTGCATACAGAAGTAAATCCGCTTTTAGCAGCGACCATAGATCCGCCGATAATTGTTTCAACATCCTCTCTTCCAGGTTCACGAAAATGAACGTGTATATCAATAAGTCCCGGAAGAACCAGGGCACCTTTCGCGTCAATAACTTCATCGCCGGAAGCCGGTGAAAGATTCTTCGCTATATCTTTAATTTTATTTTCACTTATAACTATATCAAGTCTGTCATCTGTTCCGCTTGCAGGATCAATAACTCTTCCGTTTTTAATTAGTATTCCCATATAGATCAATTACCCTCGGTATCAGCATCACTAAGCGGCGTACCGCCAGCAAGTAGATAAAAAATAGCCATTCTTACAGCGACTCCGTTTGTCACCTGTTCATTGATTATCGAATTCGGACAATCCGCCACGGCATCATCAAGTTCAATCCCGCGGTTCATAGGGCCGGGATGCATTACAATAATATCAGGCTTACATTTCGCGAATCTCTCTTCAGTGAGCGAGTAGAGAAGATTGTACTCCCTTATTGAAGGGAAAAGCGATCCCTTCTGCCTCTCTCTCTGAATCCGGAGCATGTTTATTACATCAAGTTCCGGAAGGAGTTTATCCAGATCATAAGTTATTTCTACACCGTACTGTTTAAATTCATCAGGAAGAAGGGTTGACGGCCCGCAGAGAGTAATCCTTGCTCCGAGTTTTGTGAAAGCCATTATATCCGATCTGGCAACCCTTGAATGTTTAATATCTCCGATTATACCGATATGAAGTCCTTTCAATGAACCTCTTTTTTCAAGAATTGAATAAGTGTCAAGAAGCGCCTGTGTGGGGTGAGAGTGGTAGCCGTCACCGCCGTTAATTACTGATGCTTTTATATTTTTAGACAAAAAATGGGGCGCTAAAGATGCCCCATGTCTCATTACAATATAGTCAGCTTTCATCGCCTCCAGAGTCCTCACCGTATCTATCAGCGATTCACCCTTTACAACGCTGGAGGTAGTAACAGGAACATTTATCGTATTTGCCGAAAGCAGCTTTGCAGCCATCTCAAAACTGAGTCGTGTCCGGGTAGAAGGTTCATAGAAAAGTGTGCAGACAGTTTTACCTCTCAGCACAGGTACACTCTTGACATCACGTGTAAAAACATCTTTAAAATATTTTGCTGTATCGCATATGAGCATTATCTCGTCGGAGGAGAGGGATTTAATATCAAGGAGATCTTTTCTGTTTAATGAATTCATATCACTTTTATACTTTCCATATATAAAGTGGTCCAGACATCTGTTTCATTTTTCAGCCCGGAGTGAGCAGATCAGTTTTTATGCCTGTAACCTATATATTTATTGTAAACTCCGGTAAAGTTGTCAATACTATTTATGTCTCATTAGATTTTTTTTGATTTGTAAATTTATAATCTTCATCATCGGACGTTTCAACATCATATTTACCATACAGCATGCCGGTACCAACCAGAGGCCCGGCCCATAACCGGATTGACTTATTTCTGACTATTCCGACTCTGAAGCTGTAAAAATCCTAGGAAGTAAGCTTCTCCAGTTCTCCGGTCTGTTTTATTATTACATTAATCTTACTATTAAGTTTTGAAACAAGATCGTTGATCATATCGCTGATCCCTGCGATCGATTCAATATTAGCAATATGTTCGCTGATCTTGGTTTTCATCTCCTCAGCATGAACCCTGCTCTTCCCGGTAATGATCTCCACATGATCCACTCCCTGAACCATTTTCTCAGCAACTGAGTTATAAATTCTAAATCCGTTTTTTACTTCATCTAAAACAGCCGGATCAATTGCTGATTTATCTTCATTATGGGGAACCATATTTAAATTTCCAAGTATTTCCACAAGTCTATTCATCTCCGAGACAGCACTTCCTGCCTTATCCTCATATACTCTAAACAGATTGATTATTTCCTGAATATTTTTCCGTACTTCTTTTGATCCGGCAAGTGAACTCTCTGCAAGCCTGCCGATCTCCTCTGCAACAACTGCAAAACCTCTCCCCTGTGTTCCGGCCCTGGCGGCTTCTATTGAAGCGTTTAGAGAAAGAATATTTGTTCTATCTGAAATATCATCTATTCCGTCAAGAGCAGAACTTACTGACGGCATAGAATCACGGAGCTTCTCTGCATCAGTTGATGCCTCTGCAACAAGTTCTGCTGCTTTTTTCATTTCAGCAAGTATATCATTGAATGTATTATCCGGCCTGTTAAAACTTTTTTCATATGATACGGCTGCCGATTCAACAAGTCTGCTTATTGCATCTTCAATCAGTTTCAGATTGAGTTCTTTTAACTTTTCAGAAGAAGTTCTGGTTATTACTGCAAGGCTTTCACTGTCATTTATCTGTTCTTTGATTGTTTCCACAACGAATGAGAGTTTGGCCCATCCGTCGAGGGCAGTTTTTACAAGGTTATCCGACATGGAAGATAGCTCCGCACCGATATTTATAAGTTCAAAGACCAGTTCCTTCTGATGTTCAAAAGTAATCCTGATCTGCTCCATCATTCGCACAACTCTTCCAATGAGTTCCTTGAATACAACACTTGTAAACATTACAGGGACAAGCATAGGGGCCGCTGCTTTAATTATGGTAAGAGACGGAGGAATATAATCAGCAAGAGATCCGTAAATATTAATTATCTGAACAACAGCAATTGATGAAAAAGCTGTTACCAGTCTGAACTTATAACTTTTCCTGAATCTTATCAGATGATAAATGGAAAATAAAAGTATAAAGATAAAAAATAAAGAGAAACAAAACTGTAATCCGGACCTCCAGAAGTACATTCCCGGAACGAATACCATGATCCAGTAAATCTGCATAACAACATATATTACACTTGAGATGATCATTCCAGCGTTTATCAGCTTACTGAATCTCTCCCTGTTTGAAACAAATTCATATATAAACGCACGGGCAAGAAAAATAACGTTTAAAGCAAAAAGTGCATTAAATATGAGAGGAAAAAATTTCTGGGTGACTTTCACATCATAAAGAGAATCAAGAATATAAATAAATGATGTCCCGCCGCTGATTGCGGTTATGCTGCACGCAGCCATCAGTTTGTAGACGAGAGTTTTATCCCATGTACGGATAAACTCCGCAGAGAGGATGTAAAGCATCATTGCAAACAGAATAGTCTGACTGAAATAAAGAACGCCCTGACCTGCCGGACTCTCGAGAAAACTTATCAATCCCATAAACTATTCTTCAGCCTAACCTTTCCTAAGCCAGAGATAACCTTTATACAGATAAAATATTCCGATTATAACTATGCAGATTGAAAATACAATTTTAATCAGTCTTTCCGGGAGAAACCGTGAAATATACGGGCCGATCTGCCCGCCGATTATTACACCTGTTCCGGTAAAAATCCATATCTCCCACATAATAAATCCGGCATGAATATTCAGTATGGTTATAACCCAGTCGGCTACGGCTTCAATCAGGATTGCAGTTGCATTGGCCCTTTTTGTTTTAAGGTTTAAACCTTTTTCCAGCAGCGGCTGGGAAATCTCACAGACGCCGGTTCCTGTGGCAGCGGAAAAAAAACCGCTGACAGGGGGAATCCACATGAATGGATAGATATCCTCAACAGGAACAGTATCCTTTTTACCGAATGATCTCCGCACTGCATGAGTAAACTGCATCGACGCGATAAATATTATAATGAATCCGAGAATAAGTTTAAGGAGATCACCGTTTATTACAATTAAAGCATGATTCCCAAGAACAACCCCGGGTATCGCAAGCATAATCATTGTTGAAGCAATAGGGAGATCAACCATTTTGTAATAGAGATATCTTGCAGCCCCGCTGGTCATCCCTATAGTTTCAGTTGCAATCCCTGTAGCAACCGCATTCTGAATCGGGACATTGAGAAAAAGATTATATATAGGCTGAAATAAAACTCCTCCGGAGAATCCTGAAGAATTGGCAAGTATCGAAACGACAATCGCCACTGGAAACATATACCAGTACTGGAAACTCATTAATCCTCTTCCTCGAAACCTAATTTTACATCGTACTGATCAAGTACTTTATCGAGTTCTCTCTGTTTAATTTCTGTATGAACAGCGTATGTTTTATACATTTTAACAAAAGTTTCAAGAGCGCCAAGGTCATGAAGCATTGTATCGAGCATTTTAACTACATCATTTGTCCGTTTCACCATTTTTTTGAAATCTGAAACTTTCATCTTTTTATTTTCTATTATTTCATCTGTATTCTTTTTAGTGATAGTGTTAATAGTATCTGTCGTCTGCTGAATTTTATTCTTATGCCTCGTTATTTCCTGCCTTACCTCCACAATCATATTCTGAAGGTTCAGATTCATATCATTTATAAGAGTTGCTATCTGTCCTATTTCGTCGTCCGTTATTACCGGGACAGTAATCGTTAAATCCCCATCAACAATTTTTTTTATCGCCTCAACTATGCCGTCCATCGGGGAGACAATATCTTTCGCAAACATAATAAAAGCTCCGATAATACTTGCGCATACTACAAAAAGAAGGAGGATCATTCTGTTTCTCAAATCACTTATCGGATCATTTATCGCATCATTAAGTCTATCGACGTTCAGCTTCTGAATGTATGAAGCAGGCACGCCATTCTGAACCTCAATGATCAGGTTTTCCCGTATATCATTTCGGAACTTTGCCGAACTGAATTCAAAAATCATCTCAATACTTACAGATATTGAAACAATTGCTATCAGAATAAAATACAGAGTTAACTTCTTTTTTAAACGGGATTTTTCCCTTTTCAACTGAATCATTTAGAATCCTTTTATATAGAAGTGAAATCAGGTAAAAACAGTTATTTTTTAATTTAAGCAGATTTTAATAAAAAAGCAACCGAATTTTATTCATACGGGGAGAAACATCTGTTAAAACTCCGGAAAAGATCATCCCTGCTGAGCAGTTCACTCTCATTATAAAAAGCCGAGGATCTCTGCATCATCCATTCATTCTTCGGTGAGTAAATATTGTAATAAACCGACGGGAATACCTTTACGTCTATGCTTTGAAGAAATGAAATTGTATCGTTTATCTCAATCAGACTCTGCCCCGGAAGTCCGAGAATAAAATATCCCCGGACGTTCATGCCGTGACGCCGGGCAGATTCCGCAATACTTTTAAACTTTTCAGAGTTGAAAGGCCTTCTTTCACTTTTCTGCATATTTTCAGAGTGCGTTACAAGAGAGATATTCAATTCACCGAATCCCGCCCGCTTCATTAAAGAAATGATTTCATCATCAATCTTTTCCAGCGAGATTCCATTCATCGCTGTAAGTTCCGGAGATATTCCGTTTTTCTCTCCCTCCCTTATTAATAACTCTAAAAATTCATGGGCTCTTTTTTTTGTCGGGAAGATATTGTCATCCTCAAAATTAATTATTTGCGCTCCGTACTTCTCTATGCACTCAGCGATTTCATGCATCACATCTTCACTTGCACGCTCTCGCCGCCCGTCCCCCCAGATGATTTTCCCTGTACAGAATGTGCAGCGGTTTGGACATCCTCTTGAGGTAAGGAGAGAGATAAAATTTTTTCTGTATGCTTTGAAATCTCTCCCGATGAGCAGTTCCCGTGCAGGATAAGGGAGGAGAGAAACATCCGGTTTTGATAATTTTGAATTCTTTTTTATTTCTCCATTAATACGATAAACAAGCCCGGGTACTGACAGCAGATCTGTTCCATTTTCAATTGCACGGAGAAGTCCAAGCGACGGGAGCTCCCCCTCTCCGCATATCACGAAATCTGCACCAGTATCATTAAGATAGTATTCAGGATAAAGCGACGCATGGTACCCTCCAACTGCTATGTATGAATTCTTTGAGAATTTACGGATAATTTCTATTATACGCTCGGTCTCCCTGTAGTAAGTTGTAAAAAGAGATGAAATGAAATATATATCGGACTTTAAGTTTTTTATCTGCCGTTCAATTTCCTGCCAGCTCATCCCGTAGTGGGTGTAGTTTTTATAAGGAAACCGTAGTTTAGAATCGTGATTGTTGAAGTAGGATTCAAGATAGCTGAACTCCGTCGGAAGCGTCATAACGCTTTTCTTGCCGCTGTGGCAGTTCAATAAAGAGGGATTGTACCCTGCTGCTTTCAGTGTCGCCGCGATGTAAAGAAGTCCCAGGGGCTGACGCCGTATTCCGGTTACATAAAAGTCTTCTATCGGAGGATTTATTAGAGATATTTTCATTTATCATTTCCAGGGCTTTAAATATGGATTATTTAACAAACCCTTCCCGGTCCCTAGTGTTTGTGCCTGTGATGCATATCCGGCCAGTGGGGATGTGCGTGTTCATCTTCCTCATGCTGATGCAGATGTTCATGATATGAAATTTTTATATCATGATTATGTTCATGGTGCATGTCGTCATGTCTGTGAAAATGCGTGTGTTCGAGCTTATGGTGATGATGATAATGCTCATGTTTTTCAAACATAAAAAGTATTATAGAAAATACGAACAATGAGAATGAAACTATCTGAAGTTTGCTTATACTCTCAGATAAAAACAGCATTGAAAAAAATACTCCGAAAAACGGGGCGCTGGAAAAAATTATCTGGCTCCTTATAGCACCGAGTTTCTGGGCAGAAATTATATATAAAACAATGCTTATACCGTAGGAAATACTTCCGAGTAGAAGCGCATATAGTATAAACTCATATGGAACCGGCTTGTCAGATAGATAATAACCTGCTGCGGTGTTAAGGGTCCCTGCGAATAAGCCTTTCATGAATGTACTCTGTACTGCGGAAATTCCGTCAATCAGTGCTGTAAAATGATTATCAAACCCCCAGCATATGCATGCTGAACCGACAAGTATTGCTGAAAGTATTCCCGAGTGGCCTTCATTTACAGTAAGTATCAGGCCTGAGATCAAAGCAAGGGCTGCTGCGATCCATCCTTTAACCCCGAGAAAATCTTTGAAAAAAAGAAACCCGAGTACAGTGGTCGCTGCCAGTTCAAGATTCAGCCATAATGAAACTGAAGAGGCCGAAGCAGATTGAAGCCCTGATAATATAAAAATAGGTCCGAGAATTCCTCCCAGAATTATAGATCCGGATAATCTTAATTTATTGCTGCGGTTAAGATTAAAAAGATAAGGCAGCTCTCCTCTTGCAATAATTACAGGGAACAGCCCTATAGATGCACCCAGATATAGAAGACCTGCGAGAAAAAAAGGATTAATATCACTTAGTAGAAATTTGTTCACCGGAGTTGTAATTCCGAATAAAGCAGCTGAGACAAGCGCAAGTATTATTGCGGAATATCTGATTATTATTGTTTTCATTTAATTATTAATATCTCTTACTATTACAACTATTATCCGCTCTATTAAATTCAAACTCCATGTTTATATTCTGCTGAATCAACTGAGAGGTTCACGTTAACTGCTTTAAATTGAATAAAAAAATATGCCAGTGTATAATTATTTTTTTGAATTTTTAAATTCTTTCATTATTTCCGAATCACCCGCTGTGTTAAATTCTATAATGTTCCGGAGATGAATGAACGAATCAAACTCTATCTCTTTAAAATTAACGGCTACTCCTTTCGATTCATTCCTTACTACAACGCCGTTAATATTAATGCTTAATTCAGATGTTGTTCCGGAAAGGTATATTGATATTTCGACATCTGTATCCACCGGGATCTTCTCAGCACTATTCATAAACATGCCGTTAGTGCTTAAATTTTCAACGTCCCCGTTTACTGTATGGTTATCATATTGAAGTGAAGCATTAACGTGAAAAACAACTCTAGATTTATTTCTTTCATCCATAGAATTACATCTCCTGACCTGTTTACCTTTATCTATAATTACTGTAATAGAATTACAGGTATATATCAAGTTCTCAATTGAATTTTTGCTATAACTAAAAAATTGTTTTATTTAATTTCTTATTATTATATTAAATATGATCATCAGTTTCACCTGGAGCAATATAAATGACTGCAAAATTTTTATCTTTATTTATCCCTATGTTTATACTGATGGATTTCATAGGTACAATTCCACTGTTCATTTCTCTTACCAAAAAATTTTCCCAAAAAGAAAGGGTAAAAATAGCATTTTCATCATCTGCTATTGCAGGAGCTATTGTTCTTGTTTTCTCTATACTCGGCAGGCAGATTATGAATTATTTCAATATTTCTATAGAAGCGGTTAAAGCCGGAGGAGGATTACTTCTTCTATATATTGCATTTCAGATGATTCTTTCATCTCATTCAACTAATGGCAAAAACGATCCTGCCGGATTAAGAAACATAATGGTTTCCCCGCTTGCTATCCCTATGCTTGCCGGGCCTGGAAGTATGACCTTCGGTATGATTTCATATCTCGATTTAAAAGAATGGGATAAATTGTACTTAATTACATCCATTGTATCCGCTGTTATTATCGGATCATTACTGCTCTCCGCGTCTGCATATATTGAAAGGCTGCTGGGGACTGAATTTGCGAAAGGAATGGAAAAGATCATGGCTGTACTCGTATCATTCATCGCACTTGAAATGATGATGAGCGGAATTAAAGCCTACTTTTTCCTGTAAGTATGATGGTACATATGGTAATGTTAAACAGGATATCTATATAATGAAAAAATTCAATCTGATACTGCTGAACATAGTTATAGCCATGCACTCTTTTTCATGTACAGGAAGAGAAAATCTTAATAGAGAGGGGGAG
>Ga0209099_1004331_pt1 | contig 10856 bp, 15 predicted proteins | sample AD_JPNHW2_MetaG_FD_184430 | JGI IMG/M metagenome (GOLD analysis project Ga0209099, IMG submission 184430) | Active sludge microbial communities of municipal wastewater-treating anaerobic digesters from Japan - AD_JPNHW2_MetaG (SPAdes) (version 2) | ecosystem: Engineered > Bioreactor > Anaerobic...
CGATGAGCTCAAGAAGCTCGTCGTGGCCGGAGACAGCAAGCCCCTCTCGGGTAGCAACTATGCCTTCCCGATCCAGGCCGCCGCCCAGGGCTACAAGGACTCAGGCAAGGCCAAGCCTTCAGCCTGGACGGCCCAGGCCATCCTTGCGGGCTTTGACAGCGAGAAAGATGCCTACGATGCCATCGAGACCCTCTACAGGAAGCACGTCCTCGGTCTCAAGACCCTCCATGGCAACGCCCTCCAGCTCGGCCTCGACCTCTCGGGCGGCATGAGCGTCATCATCCAGGCCGACCTCGACTCCCTCGGCAAGAAGCTCGGACATACCCTTTCCACCTCCGAGCGCGTCGAGGCCATGAAGAGCGCGATCGACGTCCTCTCGACCCGCATCGATACCTTCGGTCTTTCCGAGCCCGTCATCAGGCAGCAGGGCGAGGACCAGATCTACGTCGAGATCCCCGGCACGGCCGATCCCGAGCGCATCAACTCGATCATCATGGGCAAGGGCCGCCTCGCCTTCCATATCGTCAACAGCGAAGCCACCCAGGCCCTCGCCAGCTATCTCGCCCAGAACCCCCTCGGCATCGACGAGAAGACGATGAAGTGCGCCGACCCGAGCATCGTTCCCGCCGGCTTCGTGATCCGCAAGGAATACAAGAAGGACAGCTACGGCCTCGACGAGTTCACCGGCACCTACATCGTCATCGACGAGGTTCCCGGTCTCGACGGCACCCACATCCAGAGCGCCCAGGTTTCCACGGACTCCATCACCGGGGCCCCCGAAACCACCTTCACCCTCGACAAGGAGGGTGGCGAGCTCTTCTACAAGCTGACGAGCGCCAACGTGAACAAGGCCATGGCCGTCGTCCTCGACGACCGCGTCAAGGCCCACGCCACCATCCAGGAACCCATCCGCGACCAGGTCCGCATGTCGGGCTTCGGCCAGGACGAGGCCCAGAACCTGGCCGTCCTTCTCCGCACCGCGGCCCTCCCCGTAGAGCTCAATGTGCAGAGCCAGCAGGCCATCGGAGCCTCCCTTGGCGACGACGCCATAGCCCAGGGAAAGAACGCCATCCTCTACGGCCTCCTCGGCGTCTTCCTCTTCATGTTCCTCTACTACAAGGGCGCCGGCGTCAACGCCACGGTCGCACAGGTGCTGAACATCTTCATCACGATCTCCATCCTGACGGCCTTCAAGTTCACCCTTACGCTCTCCTCCATCGCCGGTCTCGTCCTCAACGTCGGCATGGCGGTCGACGCCAACGTCGTCATTTTCGAACGCATGAAGGAAGAACTCAGGGCTGGCAAGAGCCGCAAGGCGGCCATCGAGGCCGGCTTCCACCGCGCCTTCTGGGCCATCGTCGACTCCAACGTGACCACGATCATTGCCGCCCTCTTCCTGGCCCAGCTCGGCACGGGAACCATCCAGGGCTTCGCGATCTCCCTGGCCATCGGCAACATCATCTCGCTCTTCACGGCACTCTTCGTGTCCAAGCTCATCTTCGACTTCGAGACTGACGTGCTCAAGATGAAGCATGTGTCCATCAGCTGGGGGATCAAATGAAGCGCGTCATCCAGTTCAGCAAGGGCTACATCCCTGCCGCCATCTTCTCCACGGTCCTCATCGTAGCCGGGATAGTCGGCTATGCGGTGAAGGGCTTCAACCTGGGCGTCGATTTCCAGGCCGGTATCAACCAGACCGTCCAGCTCGCCTATCCCGCCCTTGACCTGACCTACGCGGGCCAGGGCAACGTCGAGCTCACTGTCGAAGCCGCGAAGGCGACCATCGTCTTCTCCGGCTCCGAGGTCGAGAACAGGACCCTCGTCTTCAACTTCGCCGACGCGCCGACCATCGACGCCTTCGCCTCAGCCCTCAACGCGGTGCCCGATCTCCATGCCGAGGTCCGCGAGGGCCAGGGCGGGATCGCCACGAGCCTCCTCGTCCCGACCTTCCAGGGCAACACGAAGCTCGGCACGACGCCCGTCCTCATGCACCGCGCCCCCGCCAACGAGGGCGAGAGCTTCGCCGATACCGAGAAGGTCCGCGCCGCGGTCACCGGCCTCGGCGACATCTCCGTCCAGATCGTGAAGCCCGCCAACCTCCAGCGCTTCCTCATCCGCGCCCAGGACGAGGGCAAGGACCCGGCCTTCTCCAAGACCGCCCCCGCGAAGATCACCGCCGGCCTCGAGCAGACCTTCGGCGCCGGCCGCGTGGTCGTCATGAAGACGGACTACGTCGGCGCTGCCTATTCCGCCAGCCTCGGCAAGACCGCCTTCATCCTCGTCCTCGCCACGGTCCTCGTCATCCTCGTCTACGCGACGATCCGTTTCAGGTTCCAGTACGGCATCGGCGCCGTCCTCGCGACGGTGCACGACATGCTCATCATGATCTGCTTCATCGTGTGGACGCGGATGGAGTTCAACGCCTCGTCGATAGCGGCCATCCTCACCATCCTCGGCTACTCGATCAACGACACGATCGTCCAGTTCGACCGCGTGCGCGAGGAAAGGCGCCTGTCGCCCAACGAGCCCTTCAGGGACGTCCTCAACCGCGCCCTCACCCTGACCCTCGGACGCACGGTCATCACGACCTTGGCCACGATGATCACGGTCCTCTCGCTCTTCTTCTTCACGGAAGGCAGCCTCAAGGACTTCAGCCTCGCCCTCTTCGTCGGCATGGTCTCCGGTACCTACTCGACGATCTTCATCGCGAGCGCCTTCGTCCTCGCCTGGGAAGACATCGCGGCCAAGAAGAAGGCCAAGGCCCTCGCGGCCCCCGCCGCCGTTCCCGCCGGCAAAAAACCGGCTCCCGTGAAGAAGGACGAGCAGGGCAAGAAGCCCGCGGCCAAGAAGGCGTAAGCAGACCATTGTATACGATCCCCGGCACAAGGCATGAGGGATCGGAGCAGGCCACAGGTCTCCTCAAAGGAGACCTGTGGCCCTTTTTCTGTATCACTCCGAGGGCGATGGAAGCATGGAAGACCGGGAACATGACAACAGCTGGATGAACGATCCGGCGCGCAATGAAAACCGCTACGCCCAGCTCATCGAGGGCAGCCTGTTCCCGCCCTGGACCCTCTTCAGGGAATCCTTCAGGGAGGACCACAAGCTCCTCCTGCCGCGGATGATCTTCCTCTCCATGCGGACGGCCCGTCAGATACCCGGGGCGGTCATGATGAAGGCCGGCAAGGGACGAGACGCAGTCGTATATCGCGTCCTCCGGAGCTGGGGAAAACGCATCTGCCGGCTCGGACAGGTACGCCTTTCGGTCCTCGGCGCCGAAAAACTCGACCACAACGCCACCTACCTCTTCGCGGTGAACCATATGTCGCCCATGGACATACCGGCCATCTACGCGGCCCTGCCCGTGAAGGCCGCCTTCGTCGCGAACTCGATATTCCGCAAGATACCCGTCTTCTCCTACTGGATGCGCAAGAGCGGCGCCGTCTTCGTCGAGCAGGGCAATCCCGAGCTGGAGATGCAGGCCTTCAAGGATATGCTGAAGCGTCTCAAGAAAAAGAGGAGCCTCATCCTCTTCCCTGAGGGCTATATCTTCCAGGGCGAGGGGCTTGCGGACTTCAAGCGCGGCGGCCTCCATGCAGCTGTCCTCACCGACACTCCCATCATCCCCCTCTGCATCTACGGAACCCAGCATGTCATCCGCGCCGGCAGCCTCCATATCGTGCCGCGGAGCCGCGTGGTCATCGAATTCGGAGATCCTGTCCTGCCTTCCTCCCTCGATCGAGCCTCGCGGAAGGACATCGAGCGAGTCGTCCATGACAGGCTCGCGGCCATGAAAGCGCGCCACGCCTCCGACTGGTATGGCTCCAGGCATCGATAGTCGGCTTGTCACCGCTTTACAAAGGATTGCCTTTTCTGTATATTCTTCCCGTTACGTGGATTGATGGCGCCGTGCGTCCCTGTGGGTCGCGCGGCGAGAGGAAAAAATCGTAGTATTCGCTATCGCGAATGGCGCCGTACCCAAGTGGGAAGGGAGAGGTCTGCAAAACCTTCATGAATCGGTTCGACTCCGATCGGCGCCTTTTTTATTTCTTTCCTAGTTAAGGCTTTATACAGGCTACCTGCAAACAGGCGCTTGTCCAATTCTTTCCACTATGAGAAGCGGATAATGAGAATCCGCTTTTCTAGGGAGGCGGGCAATGCGCCGTTTTTATTTACACAAGCGCGGCGGAATCTTTTACGCGGAGTTAGTCGACCCCGCTACAGGCCGCAAACTATCGGCACGAAGTACGCGGACGACCAATAGGGACGATGCGCTTCTAGTTGTCTTCGACTGGATTAAAAACGGCTTTCCTTCCACTTCATCCCACAAAGCCCGCCCCGTCGATGAAGCCTTTTGCCTCGCCACGGTGCTGGAGGGTTTACGTTCCCTTCCACTAGAATCGAAGGACGCGGAGAAGATCGTCGATATCCTCAGGGGCAAGGGTTTGCTTCTATCCGCTGTTATTGCCGGAGGGGCAGGGGCGGAGCTTTTCGAGGATTATGTCCGTCGTTTTTGGACGTACGACAAAAGCCCCTATGTCACCGACAAACACGCGCACGAGCAAAGAATGGGCAAGACTCATTGCTTCGAATCCTTAGGGCGCGCGGAAAAATACTGGATACCCTATTTCAAGGGGAAGCATCTAGCCGAAGTGACACGGGCAGATATCAAGGCCTTTTCGCTGTCCCTCGCGGCTCCTGAGTTGAAGATAAAGCCAATAACTCGCAATCGTATCTTGACAGTAGGGACTACTGCGCTGAGATGGGCCTACGAAAACGACTTAATAGCGGAGGACCCTACGGCTGGCGTGTCGAGTTATTCGGCTCAGGTAAAGAGGCGTGGCGTACTCACGCCCGAGGAAGCGACAGCCCTTTTCAAGCTCGAATGGCCGGACGAGCGTGTAAAGCTAGGCAACCTTGTCGCCATGACAACGGGACTACGGCAAGCCGAAATAATCGCGTTAAAACGCGAAGACATTGCCGAGGCCTGGCTGGATGTTCGCCACTCGTATTCACGTAGAGACAAGTTGAAAACGACGAAAACCGCCACGGGGAGGCGCGTTCCCCTCCTTCCAGAGATTCGGAAGGCTCTCCTCGGGCTAGCGGAAAAAAGTCCCTATGGCCCCGATGGCTTCATTTTCTGGGGCGATAGCGTCGATGAACCAATGAAACAAGGGCTTTTGCTGGACGGCCTACAAGATGCGCTTCTTCACCTATCGCTCGGAAATAAGTACGTGACAGCGAGCGATGAAGCCAAAGCAAAGGCAATCGACGGATGGAAAACGCGGAACATAGTTTTTCATTCATGGAGACACTTTTACGCGGCGCGAATGGCGGATAAGCTCGAAGCTCGAAAAATAATGCTGGCGACAGGGCACAAGACGGAAAGCGTTTTCGATGCCTATGCGGACCACGCCCTTGATAGTGACCTCGCGGAAGTTGGCAGAGTTGCCGGTGAAGTCTTCGAGAACATAATCCCGTTCACAAAGGCGGCGACAGCGTGAAGCCCCTCGACATTCTTGCGCCCATTCAAGATATTCTCGCGCTACAGGTCGAAATTGCGACGGAAATGCTAGACGCGGAGCCCGGAGATTTTGCCAATGGCTATCGTGCGGGCATCCTCGAATGTCTCGGCCTCGTCAATGAGCTGGCGAATCGAACGACCGCGAAGCAGGGGATAGGGAACTAATCCCCACTCCTTCGACTCCCTCGCGCGCGGAAGATACTGGCGCATTTGCGTCGATTTTTGGACGGGCTAAGTCTAACTTAGGGCGACTCTGCAAGATTGCGGGCCGCCTTTTTTCATCTTCACGCCTCTCATGCCCGACCTCACCATGCCACGCCTTGGGACCTTAGCGGCCCTTTGGGCATACCCTCGTAGATTTATCAAAACAACGTAAAAGCCTCATGGCGGCCCGATTTTCCGCCTTCCCGGCCATTTTGGGGGCTTACTTCTCAGATGCGCGGGGGGCCTCGCTGTCCATGTTTTCAACGTTCCATTTTGAACGTTGATACTTATTAGCCGTTCTCGCATATACCACAATTCATACCAATTCTGTCAAGTGTAGGGCAAGAATCCGGCTTCCCGCGTTGTAGATATCCGTGACAACCAGTATCACCTAATATTTTTCAAAATCTTCTTATATATATAATGTGTAGTCCTTGCGAGGATTCTACATATAACTATAACAAAAACGTGTCAAGTGGCGAGTATGGTACAATCTGGTTATGTGAGGATATGAATGAAATTCACCTGCGACGCAATGACAGTTTTTGATATTTCTCGACATTTTGGTATAATAGGTAGTGTAAAGTATTGGTACGATATAGTACCAAATAACAACAAAACATTATTTCTTGTCAAGGAGAAAAACAATGCAAAGGTTTTTGAAATCGGAAGAGGCCAGAGCAATTTATGGCGTTTCGAAGGCGACCTTCTACCGTGATGTGAAGGCCAAGAGGATACCGACAGTCCGCGTCGGACGAGCGTTGCTTGTGCCTGCTAGCTTTTTTGATAATCTAGAAGCCCAGGCCTTCGGGAAGGAGGCCTAGTCATGGCGGCCACCGAAAACGCGGACGCCCGGACTGCCCGGCTCGAAAAAGCCATCCGGCCATATTTGCTCCAGCTTCTCCGCGATGCACCGGAGTACGGTTCCATATCAATCTCGTGCGCCCTACACTCCGGGGAAGTCGGGCGAGTATCCCTCGGCGCTGAAATTACAAAGCAGATTGCCCCGCGTTCCGATCGCTAGGAAAAATAAAATGACAGCATATCAAAACTCAATAAAAAACCTAGAGATACAACGTGCCCGGACCGCTGTATATGATGCCCTCCGCGCGGGGCGGATGGTTAAGCCTTGCGCCTGTGAATCATGCGGGACCGAAACGACAGACCTTGAGGCCCATCATTCCGAGTATTCAAAGCCCCTTGACGTCATATGGCTTTGCACACAATGCCATGCGAACGTCCACAAAGAGATGCGCGCGCAAGCGTGGAAGGAGCTCGGCGGGAAGTATAAACGGATGGTGAAGGCCGAGGCCGTGGGGGGCGGCCATGAGTGACCCCGCGCTAGTATTCGCTGAACGATTGCCCTTGCATCCATGGGCCACAATGGACCCGCACTATGGCCAGCGACCATACCCGCGTGAGATTGCGAAAGGCTTCGATCTAATCCAATACAACGCCCCGGCATCCGTTTCGTGGCTTGGCTATGACATTGACCGGGAATTGGCCGCGATTGACTGGGAGGACCGCCACGCCCCAGCGCCGAATCTCATAATGATAAACGAGGCTAATGGCCATGCGCATTTATTGTACGGACTCGGCGTTCCCGTCCACGATTACCTCGCCGCCCGACCTGGCCCATTGCGCTATCTCGCGTCGATTGACTGCGGACTATCTGCAAAACTCGAAGCCGACCCATCGTACAATCAGCGCCTAGTCAAGAATCCTTTAGTTCCTACTTGGCTTGTAATAGAACCGCGCCCTAGTCTTTACGATCTCGCGGAGCTTGCGGACTTCATTGATATAGATAAATATGCCCGCCGAAGCCTACCGACTGCCGGGCTAGGCAGGAACTGTACTCTATTCGAGGAGCTTCGCAGGTGGGCTTATTCTGCTAGACGCGAAACGTGGTTTTCCGCCGAGGCCTTCGCCCATGCCGTCCTCACTCAAGCCCAAAAAATCAATTCGAGTTTTCCCGTGCCTCTTCCAGCCTCAGAGATTCGCGCGACCTCTCGTAGCGTGTCCCGATGGGTATGGGAGAATATGTCCCGGCGTAGTTTTATAGCCCTACAAGCCGCAAGGGGGCGTCAATCGGGCATAGCTCGAAGGGAAAAAGTCGCCGAAAGGAATAGCGCAATTCTGGAAACGATTCTGCGCAATCCTGAACTAACGCATAATGAAGTCGCGGATATGTTTGAAGTATCGCGTAGCACAATCATACGAGTTGTCAAGAGTGTGTCACGAACCATATCAGATAATACTCTTAATTGTGACTGTATTGTGCCGTTGGATGGTCTATTGAATGAGGGAAATAGCCATTTTGACTGTGAAAAACAAAAAAACGCCGCGCGGCTGGAGGCGATAGCATGAAGCTCGACCGAATCATCCGCCCCGGCGTGGGCCTCGTCTTATTTATTCTGCAATGTGCTTGCGCGGTTGCCTTCTTCGCATCGCTCGGGGCCAATGCTCTCGATTCTGCCATCCTCGCGGGCGTAGGGGCATTGCTGGAGATTGTGAAACGGATCGCATGGAGTGACCTTCGGGCAGGGCAGGGAAAGGCCGTGGCTCTAGTCCTCGGAGTAAGCCTAGCGGCTCTCTCAGCCGTTGCGACTTTGGGCTTTGAAATGGGGGCCATGGATTCGGCAACTTCATCGACGGAAGCGCAAGCGGAAGCTCGGGCCAGGCTCGGGGCTTCAATCAATGCCCTCGATATGGAAGCGGCATCCATCCGTGTAAAGCTGGAAGGATTGCCTGCGAACTACGTCACGTTGTCGCTTCGATATTCGGCTCGCCTCGACGAGCTTGCGGCACGGAAAGCGGAGCTATCTGCAAAGGTCGATAGCATTTCATCGAGTGACACTGGCCGGGGAGTCTCGACGCTTGCAAAGCTCTCCGGGCGTGTAGGGCTGGAGGCGGAGGCCGTATCGCTTGTCTTCTTTACGGCCCTGTCCATCCTCTTGGAGCTAGCTGTCTTTACCACTACGGGCCGAAGCATGAAGCAAAGACGCAAGGGAAGCAAAGCTCCATCCGTGACGCCGGAGCGCAAGGCCATCCTCGAAGCCCTCGCCGATAAGCCTTCAAGGCCGAAGGACCTGGCCGACCTACTCGGCAAGAATCCATCGACGACGCGCGTAGAGCTTCGCGCCATGCTCGCCGCTGGACTTGTGCGCCGTGACGACTCGACAGGACTTTACTCCATTGCTTGCGCCGCGTAAACGCCCCTAAACGCTATAAAAAACACAATTAAGAAGGAATAAAACAATGGCAGAAAATGAATTATGCAATGAGGCCCCATCCGTGGGCAGACCGCGCGGCTCTAGCCTCAATGACCTCGGGAGCGTTCGCAGAAAGCTGGCGGGGCTTATCCGTGACTTTGAAAAAGTAGAGGCCGTTGACAAGCTCTTAATCGACCGACTCCGGGCATTAACCTACGCCTACGGAACATTGGCCGGAATCGTCAAGGATGCTGAACTAGACGACCTCCTCGCCCGTGTTGAAGCGCTTGAAGCGAAGAAGGCGACTCCATGAAACTAGCGGAACGCCTTGCAAAGCTCGAAGCTCCCGACATGAGCGGATGGCCCATCCTCGTTCACGCCGACGACGCAGAAGAAATGGCAAGGACCGAGGAACGGGCAAAGCAATGTCCGGAATATAGACCCGTGAAGATTATTTTTGACGATGGCATGGAGGCCACAAAGTGACGACAAACGACTTGAAAAAAAGACTTGCAGCGATTGAAGCCGAAAAGCCGAATAATGCTGAGATAGAAAGACTGGCCTCGATTCATGCCGCTCTTGCGGATGATGAATACAAGTCGGCTCTTTGTGCGGCATACGTTAAGCAGGCATACGGCCCGATAGATGGATGGCCGATTGAGGGAGTAGACGCGAGACATGCAAAAGCGCGCGCGAAGATGGACAATCTCGTATCCTCGCTCGAAGCGTTGACTGAAGCTATCGGCATGGAACTAACGCCAGAGACTTGTAGGAAGTTTTCCCCCGAAGTTAAGGAGAAGGCCGTCCAGGGCCACGAGGCCGGGCCAGGCTCGACCGCATGGCAAGAGGCCCTAGATGCAATCATGGAGGCCGCGCAATGACAAAAGAAGAACTAGCCGAGGTTATGCCCTTAGCTAACTACAACGAAGCGTCGATGCTTCGCGAGCTGGCGAAGGCTGAGGAGCTAGACAGTCCCCTTGCCGATGCCATAGCAGAGCGAATACGCAAAGCCGCAAAGATAAACGATCTTTCCGCAATCGTGAATCGCGGGAATGCCGTGGAATGTGCGCTCGGAAGGGAGCTTTTCGAGCGTGGCGAGCGGAGCGGGGAAGTTTTCCTCCTCCTCGCGGAACGGATCGAAAAAAGGAAGGCAAGGCAATGACGGCGCAAAAGATCGCCCACCGGCTGGCGAACTTGGAGGCGCGGACGACGGAAGCAGGGGCCGTATGGATACCGCAAAGCCCCGAGGAGTTCGATGCTTGGATCGCATCTATCGCGAAACGTGGGGAGCGGGCAAAGAAAGAAACAGGCGAGGACGAGGACTTCCTCGATTCATGGTATCAAGCGCAAAGAAGGAGAAAATAAAATGGAAACAATTCGAATTGTTGAAAAGGCGACCGACGCACTAACGCGAGAAGAGCGACAGAGATTCAAGTACCGATGCGCTAGCATTGGCCTCACCGACTACATGGGAGAGCGTGCTCTCGACGAGCTGAATGAGACGCAAGCGCGAAAGGCCCTCGGCGCGAAAGACTTCGCGGCCTTCCTCATGAAGGCTGGCGCACTAGATGGCGAGCGGAGTACGGAAGACGAAATATGCTACAGGGTCAAAGGTTTTCGAGGCTATGGCGAAATGACGAAAAGGAGTAACTAGATGAAGATTACATTCTCGACGACGACCGAACGAGCGAAGGCGATAGCGTGGCTTTGCCGCTCTCTACATTGCGATGAATCGGAGCTCTTCAATGTCTTAATTTCCGACCACTTCGAAGAGTTGGCAAATAACACGCGCGGATCATTCGCGTACTTCATCGATCGCGACAAGATTTTTCAAAAGCGAGAGGAAGCTGGCGACGTGGTATTTTTCGAGCCCGGAGACGGCCGAGGCTTCTTTGACAGTACGCACTACGGTGAGC
>Ga0209099_1004334_pt1 | contig 10853 bp, 11 predicted proteins | sample AD_JPNHW2_MetaG_FD_184430 | JGI IMG/M metagenome (GOLD analysis project Ga0209099, IMG submission 184430) | Active sludge microbial communities of municipal wastewater-treating anaerobic digesters from Japan - AD_JPNHW2_MetaG (SPAdes) (version 2) | ecosystem: Engineered > Bioreactor > Anaerobic...
CTGTACGTGAAGGTGATGAATGACCTCGAGGAGTTGCGGAGCATCGGCCATACCTGACAAAGGAGAAGCCGAATACGCGCTGACGCGAGGCGCAATGCGGCCCTTTCCGGTCTTCAGGTCGCACGACGCGCGGTGTTGTGCTTTACTGGATCGGGCCGGAATGCCAGGATGTACGTCATGGTTACCTCGAAGAACATATCAAAGGCCATCTGGACCACGGTCCTCGTCCTCCTCGTGGTCCTTGCGGCATATGCCGTCCTTGCAGCCACCGAAAAGGTCGTGATCTCGGATTCCTCGATCAAGGTCAGCGGCATCTATGGCACTGAAGTCCGCTTTACCGATGTTGAGGCCATCGAGGAGCTCGACAGCCTGCCCTTAGGCATCAGGACGAATGGAATTGGCCTCGGCTTCCTGAATGTGGGGCATTTCGCCTATGACGGCATCGGGAAGGTCGTCGTCTACCAGGTCAGGAACGAAAGGCCCTTCCTCCTTGTCACCGCGAAGGACCTGAAGGTCATCTATGGCTTCGGGAAGGACACGAATGCCGCCATCTCGGCGAGGATCCGCGCGGAACTGGAAGCGCGCAAGTAACCGTGGGCGGGACAGGAGCAAGGATGTTCGATTTTCCGGAAGCGATACGGGGCCTCAAGGAAGCCGATGTCCCCTTCGAGGGCTGCAAGGCCTATATGGTCCAGGGAGAGGGTGAGCAGGTGCTCTTCATGTCCTTCGAGCGGGATGTCGAGCTGCCTGTCCATGCGCACGAGGCGCAATGGGGCATCGTTCTTTCAGGTCGTATAGACCTGACCATCGGAGACAGGTCGGCGACCTATGCCAAGGGAGATAATTACTACATTCCCAAGGGTGTATCCCATGGCGGCAGGATCCATGCCGGCTATGCGGACATGACCTATTTCGACCAGAAAGACAGGTATCGTTTCAGGATGGGGAGCTGAAGGATGGCTTACTGTCCAGTATCCCCCGCACGACGACCGACGCCGCGATGAGGCCCGCCACGGGCGGCACGAAGGAAATGGAACCGGGGACCGAGCGGCGCGCCTTGCCGGGCTCCATGTCACCCGTCCCCTGCGATGCCCGGCCGGGAAGCGCAGTCTCGTAGACATGCACCGGCTCCTCCCGGGAGTAGATCACCTTGAGGGACTCGACGCCCCGCTTCCGGAGCTCGCGTCTCATGACGCGGGCCAGGGGGCAGACGGAGGTCTCGGAAATGTCGGCGATCTCCAGCCTGGTCGGGTCGAGTTTGTTGCCCGTGCCCATGGAGCTCACGATGGGTATCCCGAGCTCCCTTGCCCTGAGGATGAGGGCTACCTTCGAAGATATCGAATCGATGGCGTCCACGATGTAGTCGAGGCCCGGCGCTATCAGGCGGTCGGCTGAGTCCGGGCCGAAGCGCGCCTCGATGGCATCGACCTCTGCCTCCGGGTTGATGTCGAGTATGCGGTCGCGCATCGCGTCGACCTTCGGCCTCCCGATGCTGCCCATGGTCGCGATCACTTGCCGGTTGATGTTGGTGACGCATACGGTGTCATCGTCTATGAGGACGAGATGTCCGACTCCGGCGCGGGCTATGGCTTCGGCAGCCCATGAACCGACGCCTCCTATGCCGACAATGGCCACCTTCGAGCGCTTGAGGAAGGCCAGCCCCTCCTTCCCGATGACGAGCTCGGTGCGCGAGAAGGGGCCCTGGGGCGCTGCTCCCGCGCCGGTGTCGGACGCCGCGCATCCATTCATGTCAGGAGCGGTTTCTCTCTCGGGATCCATGGAAATGAGTATGTACGAGACGCGCGATGCGCGGCTAGCGTCCGCGGAAGCCATGGCCTTCCATGGCTTTTCCCGGACGGAGTTGACTCCGCCCGCGGGAGGGGATACGCTCTTCAGGATACCTTCGCCTGGAGGGGCAGATGCTGCTGCATGATTACAAACTGTTCATCAGCCACGGGTTCGAGACCCATGACGACTACGGCCGCCTGACTGATCTTCTCGACAGCATGACGAGCTTCGGCTACACGCTCTGCAGCGTTCCGGTGGATTTCAAGTACCGGAAGATGACCAAGGAAGGCCTCGAGGAGACGGTGAAGCGGCAGCTGAAGCCGGTCAACTGCGTCCTCATCCTGGACAGCGTCTACCTGGCCCATCCGCAATGGGTCAGCTTCCAGATCAAGCAGGCGCTCTTCGCCAAGAAGCCGATCATCGGCATCAGGCAGCTCAGGACGAAGGAAATTTCGAGCGCCATCGGCAAGGTCGCGGACGAGGTTGTGGGCTGGAACCCCGAGCTCCTCGTCAAGGGCATCAAGGATCACGCGGTCTACGCGACCACGAACATCTAGGCCTGCCGCCCGGGTCCCGTTCCTACGGAGGATGGAGCCTTGAAGAAGCGCTTCCCCGCCCTGACCCTTCTTTGCCTGGCCTTGTGCCTGCGCCTTTCCGCCGAAGGCGGGCCTTCGAGCCCGGCCGGGCTTCCGCCGGCCCCTCCGGCCAGGGGCGTGGCCCTCGTCATCACCGGTGCCGCGGCCCGCATCCCCCAGGAAGCGGCCCTCCTCGAGGCCCTGGACGAGAGGGGCCTCCTCAAGGACCTCTCCTTCATCTCGGGCGACAGCTCGGGCGCCCTCAACGCCGTGGCGGTCAACGCCATCGTAAGCGGCAGGATGACCTGGGCCCGCTACCGCCAGATCCTTGAAGGCCTCCACAACAGCGACGTCTTCGTCCAGTCCGGCAAGCGCCTCCCCGTCGACACCTCGCCCCTCAGGGCGATGCTGAAGCGCGTCGTCGAGGGCGAGATGGGCTTCAGGACGATGGGCGACCTCCCCATCCCGACCTCCATCAGCATCACCCGCCTCGAGGACCTCGGCCTCGAGAAGACGGCCTACAGGATGTGCTCGGAGAGGATCAACGCCGAGTCGGATCCCTCGCTCTCCATCGTGGACATCCTCATGGCCTCCACGGCCATACCCGTGGTCTTCCCCGCGGCCAGGATTGCCGGCGTGACGACGATCAAGGACATCGACTACGTGGACGGCGGGGCAGGGGAGGACTACGTCCCCTACGAGGCCATCCTCGAATTCGAGGCGGCCCGCAACCTGGCCTTCGAGAAGGTCTTCATCGTGAGCCGGAAGAGCAATACCGTGCCCGAGGTCAGCGAGGAGCTTCGCGCCCTCGGCGTGAACGACCGCGGCCTTTTCGACAAGCTGGGCATCTCGCCTGAACGACTCGCGAGCCGGCTCTTCCTGAAATACCTGGCCCAGCTCGCCAGGCAGGCCCCAGGGCTGGCCGACAGGACCTTCGTCTGGAGGCCGGACTTCCAGGCGAGCTTCCTCCTCCTGGACTTCAACAGCCTCGGCGCGCAGTACGCCGCTACGCAGGAATGGGCCCAGGCCAGCGCGCCCGTCCCCCTCCTCCAGTACCTTTCGGAAGCCCGGTCGCCCTAGCCCGCGCCTTCCCGCCCTGCCGCGGGAACCGCTGGCCGGCCCCTCCGGGCTTGCCGGCCGCAGGTTTTCCACCGTATATTCCGGCCATGCCCAAAGACAAGGAACAGACCCTCGGAACTCTGGCCGCCCTCGCGGCCTACGGCCTGTGGGGCCTCCTCCCCGTGTACTGGAAACTCCTCTCGTCGGTCGAGCCCCTCCAGATACTCGCCCACCGCATAGTCTGGGCCCTCCTCTTCGCCCTCCTCCTCCTCGCCGCCACCAGGAAGCTGCCCGAGCTGGCCGGCCTCCTCAGGGACTGGAAGCGCGCCCGCTTTGCCCTGGCCGCATCCCTCCTCGTGACCCTGAACTGGGGAACCTACATCTGGGCCGTCAACTCGGGACATGTGGTCGAATCGAGCCTCGGCTACTACATCAACCCCCTCGTCGCGGTCGCCCTTGGCGCCATCTTCTTCCGCGAGAGGCTTGACAAGCCCACGATAGCCGCCCTCTGCGTCGCCGCCGCGGGAGTGATAGCCGCCACCGTCATCTCGGGCCAGCTGCCCTGGATTTCCCTGGTCCTGGCCTTTTCCTTCGGCTTCTACGGACTCGTCAAGAAGAAGGCCGGGCTTCCGCCCCTCGTCGGCCTCGCGGCCGAGACCCTCTTCGTGTCGCCCCTGGCCCTTGCCTTCCTCCTGGCCCGGGGCTCAGCCGGAGCGGGCGCCTTCGCTTCGGGCCGCCCCGACCTCTCGGTCCTCCTCGCCTTCGCGGGCGTCGTCACGGCCCTGCCCCTCCTTTCCTTCGCGGCGGCCGCCAACCGCATCACCCTGACTCGCCTCGGCTTCATCCAGTACCTCTCGCCGAGCCTCCAGCTCCTCCTCGGCCTCCTTGCCTTCGGCGAGAGCGTCAGGCTTCCCATGGTCGTGGCCTTCGCCTCCGTCCTCGTGGCTGTCGCCATCTATGTCTTCCCGCGGAATCGAAGCCGGACCGCGGGCGAGGCCGCCTGAGGCATCCGCATGACGGGACCTGAACTTGAAAGCTCGGGCCGCAACTACCTCGGCTTCCTCGAGGGAGACGACGGCTACTGCTCGTTCATACGCTTCACGGGCGAACAGCTCCGTGTCTACGGCGAAGACCCCCTGTTCCGCAACCTGAGCATGTGCTCGTCCGGAGTCTACCTCTCCCTCGTCACCGATGGAGACCGCCTTTCCTTCGATTGCCGCACCCTGGAGCTCGTCAGCCAGCTCCTCCCCGCCATAGCCGAGCTCGGCTGGGACGGCGTGAAGGAGATCATCAGGGGGCTGTCGAAGAAGATCGAGCAGGGCGCCCCCCTGCCGAGGCAGCGGGAAAAGTTCGACCTCGTCACCGATGACGGCCAGCGGATCTCGAGGATGCCGAAGAACGGGCATCTCTCCTTCGAGTTCCGGAACGGCTCCCGCCGGGCCATGAAGTTGCGGCTCTACTTCCCGGTCTTCCCCTACGTGGCCCTGAGACGCCTCGAGTCGAACGGCAGGCTCGAACCCGGCACGGCGACGCTTCCCTGCATCCTTTGCCTCGGTGACTCGATCACCCAGGGCTTCAACGCCGTCCATCCAAGCCTGACCTGGACCTCGCGGCTGGCCGATCTCCTTGGCGTCGACGCCCTCAACCAGGGTGTGGGCGGCTACTACTTCGACGCGGCCTCCCTCGAGGGCCTCGAAGGCCTTGCGCGCGAAGGCCCCTCGCGGCCGGCCCTCGTCACCGTCGCCTATGGCACGAACGACTGGGACCTCGTTCCCGGGCTCTCCACCCTGAGGGAGAGGGCGCGGGCCTACTTCGCCAGGCTGGCCGGCCTCTTCCCCGGCGTCCCGGCCTATGTCCTCACGCCCATCTGGCGCGGTGACCTCGACAAGCCCAAGGCCTGCGGCAGCTTCGGCGAGGTCGCCCGCGCCATTGCCGAGGAAGCAGGACGCTATCCTGGCAACCGCGTCGTCGACGGCCTTTCCATCCCCATCCAGGACCGCAAGTACTTCCAGGACAACTGGCTCCACCCGAACGAGGAGGGCTTCCGCATCATGGCGGACCGGCTCTTCTGCGCCATCGGTCCCGCCAGGGCCGCCGAGCCCGGGTCTTGCGACGGCAGTGACGTCGCTTCTCCCGGCTCCGGCCTTCCCGTGGCCGCTCCTGCGCCGCGCTGACCTTTCCGCCCTTTTAAAAAAGGAGGCCGCCCCGAAGGGCGGCCTCCTCGTTTAGGGACTCCGGTTCCGTTCTAGGCTGCCGCGAGGTCTCCCTCTCCCTTGCCGAGCTTCCGCTTCTTGCGGATCTGGAGGAGGATCACGCCCACAAGGAGGGCCGCGCCGATGGCATCGGTCACGAGGCCGGGGATCACGAGGAGGAGGCCGCCCACGATGACCGCTATCCTGTCGTACCAGCGCATGTTCGTGAGGAGGTAGCCCTCGACACCCGAGGCCAGGGCGATGATGCCGATCACCGACGAGACTATCATCCAGGTAGCCTCGAGGGCGTGGCCCTCTACGCCGAAGAGGAGCATCTCGGGGTTGTAGACGAAGATGAAGGGGATGAGGAAGGCCGCTATGCCGAGCTTCGTGGCCTGTACGCCCGTCTTCAAGGGGTCGGATTTCGCGATGGCCGCTCCCGCAAAGGCCGCGAGGGCCACGGGCGGGGTGATGTCCGCGAGGACGCCGAAGTAGAAGGCGAACATGTTGGCGCAGAGGATGATCGCTTCGCTGCCAGGCGGGAAGCCGTAGTTGCCTGAGCCCGCGAGGCCGTTGAGGATCATGATTATTGCAGGGGCGGCGATCGTCGAGGTGATGACGTAATTCGCGGTCGTCGGTACGCCCATGCCCAGGATGAGTGAGGTGATCATCGTGAAGAGGAGGGTGAGGAAGAGGTTCCCGCCTGCGGCGGTCACGAGGATCTCGCCCAGCTTGAGGCCGAGGCCCGTCTTGGTCACGACGCCGATGATGATGCCGGCGCAGGCGCAGGCCGCTATGACGCCAAGTGCGCCGCGTGCCCCGGCCTCGAGACCCTTCACGATGTCCAGGAAGGTGAAGTCGGGCTTCTGCTTCCTGATGACCTGGATGAGGGAGGCCGCCAGCGCGATGACGACCGAAATGATGATGGCCCACATCGCGGCCTTCATCGGCGTCGCGCCCTCGGTGAGGAGCCAGATGATGACGACGAGGGGGACGATGAGGTAGCCCTTCTGGATGAGGATGTACCTCGCCTTGGGCAGCTCCTCGCGCTTCATGCCCTTGAGCCCCAGTTTCTTGGCCTCGAAGTGGACCTGGGTGAAGACCGCGAAGAAGTAGAGAGCGGCGGGGATGACGGCCGCCAGCGCGACGCGTCCATAGGGGATGTTCGTGAACTCGGCCATGAGGAAGGCCGCGGCGCCCATGATGGGTGGCATGATCTGGCCGCCCGTGGAAGCTGTCGCCTCGACGGCAGCCGCGAATTCGGGCCTGTAGCCGAGCTTCTTCATCATCGGGATGGTGAAGGAGCCCGAGCCGACCGTGTTGCCGACCGAGGAGCCCGAAACCATGCCCTCGAAGGCCGAGGAGATGACGGCGACCTTCGCCGGGCCGCCCGAGGCCCAGCCCGCTATGGCGTTCGAGATATCGATGAAGAACTGGCCTAGGCCCGTCTTCTCGAGGAAGGCCCCGAACAGTATGAAGAGGAAGATGAAGGTGCTCGAGACGCCTATGGGCGTACCGAAGATGCCCTCGGTCGTGAAGAAGAGGTGCTCCACGAGGTCCTCGACGTCTACGCCGCGATGGGCGAACTTGCCGGGGATGTAGGGCCCCGCGAAGGCGTAGAGCACGAAGCAGCCGGCCACGATGACGATGGGCAGGCCGACCACGCGGCGCGCCGCCTCGAAGACGAGGAGGACGCCGATGATGCCGATGATCATGTCGAAGACCGTCGGGTTGCCCGCGCGCTGGGAGAGGACCTGGGTCCACAGCACGGTGATGTAGAGGGGCGTTCCGGCCCCGACCACGGCCAGGAAGGCGTCGAGGGGATGGAGCTTGTTCCTTGACCACTTCTTGCTCGTCGGATAGAGGAGGAAGATGAGGGCAAAGGCGAAGGAGAGGTGTATCGTGCGCTGGATCATCGCGTCGAAGATGCCGAAGAGCGCGGTGTACACCTGGAAGCAGGAGAATGCGATGGCCAGGGCGGCTATGGCCTTCCCGAGGAAGCCCTTGAGCGTGCGGTAGTCCGCTTCCTTGTCGAATTTCTTGAGGATCGCCTGGGAATCGATGGGTTCTTCGTCCAGGACGGGATTCTTGGTCTCGCTTGCGCTCATGGGCGCTCACCTCCGGAAAAAATGAAACCTGGGTCTCGTCCTGCCTGTGAGGACGAGCTGCTGCCCTATCGGCGTCCAGTCGGTGAAGGGGTGGAATACCCCGTCGACGACAACGCCATGGCCAGGCAGCGGTGAAACCATTACCGGTATGCTTTTGAACTCACGGGACATCGAAAGCACGAAGACTCCGTCCTCGAGCCTGAAGCCCTCCTCGACCTCGGTGGGCATGCCCACGCCGCAGCTTTCGTACCGCAGCTCGTAGAGCCGTATCGTCCCGCTCCCTTCCACCTCCATGCGCTCTTCCACGGGCGTCAGATGGAAGGAATGCCTGAATACATGGGAAAAGCGCCCGTCCGGCAGGTCCAGGACGGCGAGCCGCCGGCCGGACCCGTCGCCGACGACGAGCTGCCTTTCCTCCTCGATCGCGCAACCTGCCAGAAGGAGGAAAGACAGGGCCAGGGCGGCCGCAACGGCCGTCCTGGCCCAGGATCCCCGCTTCCCGGCAAGGACGGGGCGCGAAGCCTCTTCCTTGCCGCTCCCTGCCTCCACGGCGGGGAGGCGGGGGCCTCTGGCGGCTATTTCTTGAACTCCTTGTAGAACTTCTCGGCGCCCGGATGGAGGGGAATGGACATGCCGTCGGTGGCGGTCTCGATCTTGATGTCCGCGCCCTTCTTGTGCGAGGCCGCGAGGCGGTCGCCGTTGGCGAACATCGTCTTGAGCATGTCGTAGACGACCTTCTCGTCGAGCTTGGCGCTGACGGCGAGCATGGACTTGACCGAGACCGTGGTCACGTCGGCATCCACTCCCTGGTAGGTTCCGGCGGGGATGGTGGTCTTGGTGTAGAAGGCCCACTTGGCCATGAGGGCGTCGGCGACAGCGCCGTCCACGGGCACGAGGACGATCTTCTTGGAGGCGGCCAGGTCCTGGATGGCGGCGGTGGGGGCGCCGGCCGTGTTGAAGGCCGCGTCGATGTTGCCGTCCTTCAGGTTCGAGGCGGACTCGGCGAAGGAGAGGTACTGGACCTTGATGTCGTCGTAGCTGAGGCCGGCGGCCTCGAGGATCTGCCGGGCATTGGCCTCGACGCCTGATCCTGCCGCGCCTACGGAGACGCGCTTGCCCTTGAGGTCGGCTATCGACTTGATGTTCGAGGAGGCGAGGGCCACGAGCTGGCAGGTCTCGTCATAGAGCGACGCGATGCCGCGGATGTCGGGCATCGCCTTGCCCTTGTAGAGCTCGAGGTCGTTGAGGGCGTAGTAGGCGGCGTCGTTCTGTACGAAGATGACGTCGACCTTGCCGTCCTTGAGGAGGGCGACGTTGGCGGCCGAGGCGCCCGTGGAGGTCGCGTTGGCGTTCATGCCGGGGATGTTCTTGTTCCAGATCTCGGCGAGGGCGCCGCCGAGGGGGAAATAGGTTCCGGCCGTGCCGCCGGTACCGATGGTGATGAAGCGCTGCTTGGGCGCGCAGCCGATGAGCATGGCTGCGAGGGCGAGGAGCGCGAGGGCGATCGCGATGCTTCTCTTTTTCATGGGAAATGGCCTCCTGTGGCTTGTGACATCAGGTACGGACGACGGATATGCCGTCTGCGTCTCCAATTTTAGAGCCCGTTTCCGGATCACGCAAACCCTAAATCGCGCATAAATGGACTTATTAACGAATTCTGTCGACATTCCCGGTAAAATCCTTCCTCTGCTAGACACTTGCCTCAAAAAATATTATTTTATCCAATATATAGACGGTCTTTAGCCTGCCTCCGCCTGTGGATCCCGGATAGAGGACTGTCCCGCCCCAAGGAGTTGCCATGAAAAGCGCCTACACTGCCCAGGATCTCGCCGTCGGGATGAGCGCCTCGACCTCGAAGACCATCACCGATGCCGATATCGTCCTCTTTTCCGGGATCAGCATGGACACGAATCCCGCCCATCTGGACGAGGAGTACGCCAAGAAGACCCAGTTCGGGGGCCGCATAGCCCATGGCATGCTGTCGGCCGGCCTCATTTCGGCCGTTCTCGGAAACAAGCTTCCCGGACCGGGCACCATCTACCTCGGCCAGACCCTGAAATTCCGCGCCCCCGTCAGGGCAGGGGATACGGTCACCGCGACGGTCACGGTCAAGGAGATCAACCTCGAGAAGAACCGCGCCGTCCTCGAGACGGTGTGCAAGGTGGGCGATACGGTCGTCATCGAGGGCGAGGCCACGACCATGCCTCCGAAGGCGGCCAGCTAGGTCTCGCCGGGAGGGCCTTCCCCCTCCGGCGAGGCGGGGCCGCGCCTCCTCCTGCCATCGAGGCAGTTTCGTGCTACACTGTAGCCGAATGGGATTCAAGCTTCGGTTTTTCACGGCATGTTTCCTCGCCCTGGGCCTGGGCCTATGTGGACTAGATCGCGCCTACGGAGCGGCTCCGGGCGCGGATCTCTCCTTTGTGCCTGAGTGGATGAGGGCAGAAGGCAAGAGGGTCGGGGAAGACTCGTCCGCCATCCTCCAGGTGGCTCCCGACTACCGCGACCTCAATGGCATGCTCAAGGCCCTCCTCGACCTTCGTGGCAGCCAGGAACTGAAGGATCTCGTCTATGGCGAGCCCGACTTCGCCTCGCGGGACCTTTCCCGCTATACCTTCAGGCTTGCGGAGGACGGCGAGGAGCTTGGCTTCGACCTTCCCCTCGAGCTCGCCTACCTTTCCCTCGGTCTCCATGAGAGGTACTTCGCCTTCGTCGCCGCCTACGGCGGGAGCAGGCTGGACGGAGCCTCCGTTTCGCGACACCTCTACACCAACGTCGACGCGGCCTCCCTCGAAGCCTACCTGGCCCTCTACGCCTTCACGCCGGAGGAGGAGGCGAGGATAGTCTGCAACCTTGGCTGGTACGCCAACGGGGACCTTGCCGTCATGCTCGCAGGCCGCTGGAAGGACGCTCTCGCCAGGGATGCCGGCCTTGCGGCGGCCGCGCTGGATCCGGCCATCGAGCGCCATGACGAGGCCTTCTTCGATGCCCTCCTCGCCGCCCTCCAGCCCCAGGATCTCTCGCAGGTCGCTTCGCTCTGCGTCCTCCACGATTTCGGCTACGGCTTCGGCAAGGTCCTTGGAGGGGCGACTGACACCGCCAAGGCGCTCGAGCTCGCCGTCTTCCTGTCCAAC
>Ga0209099_1004338_pt1 | contig 10848 bp, 13 predicted proteins | sample AD_JPNHW2_MetaG_FD_184430 | JGI IMG/M metagenome (GOLD analysis project Ga0209099, IMG submission 184430) | Active sludge microbial communities of municipal wastewater-treating anaerobic digesters from Japan - AD_JPNHW2_MetaG (SPAdes) (version 2) | ecosystem: Engineered > Bioreactor > Anaerobic...
ATCAAAAGACTAAGGACAGCCTATAATGACCACTGCCGTTTCCGTTAAATCCGAAGCTCAACTCGGACTGCTTGACACGCTCGTTCGCGACTACCGACTGAACATGACCACGGCCGGTACTGAGATTACGGCACTGCAAGCTGGAACCGCTTACTACCAAGTTCGCGGCGTCTGCTTAGCGAACGTTGCTAACCTTGCGGCGTTTACGGTATCGCAGAACGGTATCACGTACGCGGCCGGTGACGTTGTGCTGCTTACCAATCAGACCACGGCATCACAGAACGGTCCCTATACAGTAGGAACGGTGTCCGGTACCGCTCCGCTTACTCGTCCGGCTTGGTGGGCGGCGGCCAAGGTGATTCCCGTTGGCACCGTGTTTGAGGCTGGCCCCGAGGGAACGCTACTCGCTGGCTCGTCCTGGAAATGCACGTGCGCAAAGGGCTCGGTAGTTGGCACTGATGACCCAGCTCTGTACCCGCGTCTAGTTGGCGGAACGGCGACTCTAGTAGCTGGAACCGTTACGCTTGGGGCGTCTCAGGGGTTGTTCCTTCTGTCTACAACGAAGTCGCCAGTCACATTGACGCGTAACACCGCCAATACGAGCACGGCTACCACTGGTGGATATGCGGCACCGGTTGCCGGCAGAACCGCGGGCAAGGTTGGCACCGGAGCAATCACCATCGTAGCCCAAGCCGCGAATGGAACCACGAACACCGCTGACATTAGCACGCTCGATTGGGCTGCGTGTAACTGGTAATCGTTCAACTGGTGAAACGGCACACTCTAGATAGGAATAAACTATGAGACTGGGCGATTTAGCCGTTTCTCCGGCAATCTTACCGCTGACTGCTAATACAGTGCTTGCGGCGACGGCCATCAAGACCTCCGTTGCGACTTCGGCATCCGGTGCGATATATGCCGGAGCGGCGCTAAACGGTTCGACTGTAACTGCCGGTGTCTCCACGCCGGCTCCATCCGGACTAGTTGGGGTTAGCCAGTATCCGATCGCAGTGGCGTCATCTAACGCGGGTTCGTACGTAGTCGGGTCAACTATCATCTTCAGTGGCACGCGTGACGGTAAGACTGCGACCAGCACGGCGACAGTGACGAGCGCAGACGGCGCACTGACGTACGTTGGGAACAACCCGCTCGACACCTGTACCGGTATCACGGTCGAGGCTCAACACGATACGTCTGGCGCTTGGACATTTGGTTATACAGACGTGGCTTGCCCCCGTCGTGGTGGATGCGATGAACCGTTCCGCATGCTGCGCCCCACATCGACCGGTAACGTCGTCATCGTTGACGGCTCGGGCCGCTCGGTAACGGTACCAGTCGTATCAGGTGGGCCAGATGAGCTGATTGACATCTACCGGGTCAAATTCTCAAGCACATCAACGACCGTCACCACGCTGAACCTGTACGAATGACCCAGGCGCTCGATATCGGTGAAGGCGCAGTTCACATTCCCGGCGCGATTGGCGCCAAATCAAAGGGCCAACAGATGGCAAAGATTACCGCGCGCCAACGTAAAGCGCTTCCGACGAGCAAGTTCGCTGACCCTGCCGAGCGCAAGTATCCGGTTGACACCAAGGCTCACGCCGATAACGCGATGGCGCGACTTGAGCAGCAAAAGAGCTCAATGTCACCTGGCAAGTACGCGTCTATCAAACGGCGTATCCGGGCGGCACAACGACGATTCGGCGAGGACATGTCGAAGAAGAACTCCGCGCTCGGTCGCGGTGTGTTCCGGTTTAGACTGTCGCATCCCGATGGCTCGTCGACTTCGGTTCATCATCACCTGAGTACTGAGCCCGAGAACGCGAACGCGAACGCGTACTACCAAGACGGTAAGCTGTACACCATCCTGCCAATCGACAAGGCTTCGGCTTTATCGGTTGGCGAAGGAGATGGTGAAGCTAAACGCGTTTGGGTACAGGTAGCGCGAACTGGCGCATGGGCTGGCCATCCTCAGGGTGCGTTCCAGATTACCGAATCGACGCTCGATACGATGATCGCGAACTTCCGCGGTCAAGGCTTCGGTCGCATCCCGTGGGACTTCGAGCACATTAGCGCGATGCCGGCCAATAGCGGGAACCTGCCGAACACTGGCAAGCCCGCTCAAGGATGGGCCTATGACTTTCGACGTGAAGGCTCGCGATTGTTTGCCCTTACCGAATGGAAGCCGCTCGCTCGTCAGTACATCGAGTCAGACCAATACCAGGGCGTATCACCGGTCATCGACTGGAATGGCAAGGACCGCGTTACGGGCAAGCCAATCGGCGCGATGATAACGAGCATCGCCCTGACCCAGTGGCCTTTCATTTCCCAGATGGCCCAACCAACCGCCGCAAGCATCGACGGCGCTTCCGATGCACCAAATGGAATCATGACCCTTACCGAAATACCTGAAGGCCAGGCGCTTAGTTCCGCTTACGGCTGCCATTCCGCTCTTGCGATGCTTCCACAACTCAAGTCCGTTTTGGGGCTTCACGAGCTGGCCACCGCGCAAACCGTGGCTGACCATCTCGGTATGCTCCGGCAGCATCTGGACGCTGTTGACGGTGACGGGATGGGCGAGCATGAAGGCGTTGACCTGGGCAAGTACATGGCGCCGATGCGAACCATGGTCAATGCCCACGCCGGCATGGATTGGTACGCCATTCTCGACATCATTGATGAGCTAATGGACGCGTACCTGGACCAGCACGATATGCCTGACTTTGAAGAGTCCCACGGTCCAATCCCGGGTACCGAAGCTTCTGCGGCACCGACCGCGGCTAGCGCACAAGGAATCGAAACAGTGAGCGTACCAGCAACGACCGTAGAAGCCACCGTGGCGCCCGATGCTCCGGCTGCCGATAAACCCCCGGTTGTCGAGCAGGCCACGGTCACAGCGGCAAGTGCGGCCCCTGTAGACCCGTCTCCCGAACTGGCGACGCTAACCCTGAAGCTTGCCGAACTGCAAGCGACCGTTAGCGCCCTATCGGCTCGCAACGCCGAGCTTGAGAACGGCGCCAACATGGCCAACGAAAGCGCGCTGTCCGCTGAGGTCGACGCGGCAATCCTGACCTACAAGGATACGAAGGGCCTGACCGAGGAACTCCGACCGCACCTGCTTTCGATGCTCAAGGCGACACCGGAAGCGTTCCGCGCAACGTATCCTGCGGTCGAGCCCGACAAGCAGCACCTGCTTCTCAACCTAACCGGTGGACGAGTAGAAGCCGACACTGCTCCCGTGGTCGAGGAACCCAAGCCGAGCGAGGACGAGCGAATCGTTGCCCTTGGCCTGTACGGACTGACGAAAGAACTGATGGCGCAGGACGGCAACAAGTTGTCACTCGGCGCAGCAACATCCAAAGCGGACCTAATGCTCCGCACGGCTCAGCGAGCCCTAAACAAGTAACCGAGGAATCAATAAATGGCACTTACTAACGTTCAGGTCGCCGAGCAACCCGACCTTACCTCTATCGCGGTCTACAACACGAGCACGACGACCGACATTGCCGCGTATCAATGCGTAATCGTGGACGCGTCCAATATCATGGACAACGCGCTGGCCAAAAATGAGCTCGCGGTCACGCTCCCCACTGATACCACGAACCCCTCGGTTATCATCGGCGTTACGCGCACGATTATCCCCGCTCTCGGCAGCGGACGTATGATTCCGTGTGGGCCTGTGACGCTCGCCAAATGCAAGGGCGCTGTCACCGCTGGCACGGTCGTCGATAACAGCGTATCGGCCGGCTATACCGGGTGCATCGCTACCCATACCGGCGGCAAAAACCAACTCGGTATCGCGTTGGCAACCGGAGCCGACACGGACCTAATTCCTGTCCTGCTCTCTACCGCGGCCGACGCGTAATCGCAAAAGACTTTCATCGGAGAATTTTAGAAAATGACTGACACTAACATCGTCCCGCTTTCTCACGCGGAACCCGCTCCCGGTCAATCCCTCAGCGCCCAGCCCACGCATATCGACATCACCACTGGGCACGTGTTTGACACGTACGGCAATTCCGTCGGTAAGTGGACTCCGATGGAAGATACCAAGACCAAGGAGCAAAACGCTTTGCTCGGTCAAATGGCAGCGGCGGCTTCGTATCGCACGACCGCCTGCTCCATTGCGGATAACGGTTTTGCTAAGGACCGCGACCGCGTGCTCGCTCAAGCGCGTGATGTTATCGCGCTGTCGAATGCGACTCTCGACGAGCGCGTACAGGCTTTGGACATCGGTACCGCCGACGTCCATATCCCGTCTGCGATGCCGAACTTCATCAGCGGCTACAAGAACGAAGGCCCCGTCGCCGACGTCTTTAGCCCTCCGCTGATTGTTGCGAAGCAGAGCGACTACTACTACCAGTACGCCAAGGAAGACGCGTACCAACGCGCCCTCCCCATTCTCGGCGCTGGTGGCACGCAAACGAACGAGGTTATTCCCCGATTCGGTTCGACGATTTACAAGACCGTTAGCCGCGCAGTTGGCGGGTTCGTTCCGACCGAGGTTGAGGCTAACCAGGATGCGCCGCTCCGTATCAAGCAAGGAACGCTTCGCCGTATGGTGAACGCCGCGTTGCTTGAACGCGAGATTCGCGTTGCATCGATGGCTCGAACGTCTGGTAACTGGGCGCTCGCAACCACGCTGGCTGCCAACTACCAGTGGAACAACGGCTCACTTAGTGACCCGGTGAAGGATATCAATAACGCTCAAGAGACCAGCTACGGACGCATCTCTGGCGCGATTATCCCCGAGCACATCTGGAACGCGATGCGGCGTAACCCGGCGGTTCGCTCGTACTACACGTACAGCGGCGCCGCTCCCGGTATGCTTACCGAGAACCAGCTAATGTCACTGCTTCAACTTCCCACGATTTACGTGGCCAAGATGAAGTACATCGACTCGACTGGCGCGCTCAAATACATCTGGGGTAACGACGTTATCCTCTTCCGTCAACCAGAGCAAATTCCTCCCATGGACCAGGAGGACGTTGCTACCTCGTACACGTTCCGCTGGACGATGGGCGGCACGAATATCCCGGACGCGTCGGGTCTTCCCGCTGGTGGTCCAGGATTCATTGTTCGCCAGTTCTTCAACCAGTACCGTGGTCCTCTCGGTGGCGTCCAAATGGTGCTGACGCACTCGGATGCCGAGAAGATGACCAGCGCCTATATCGGCAACTTGCTGATCAACGCTTACCAGTAATAAGCAAACGGGGCGGTAGTTGCGCACCGCCCCGTATCGTGGCCCGGTTGAGCCGTATCAACCAACCAGGAGAAATCATTAATGTCTCAAGCACCAGCACAAGCGGCGACACCCGCTAAAGTTAAGACCGTCAAGATTCGCATGAAGCCCGGCTGTGGCCGAATGCTCATTGGTCGCATGTGGCGGCTATCCGACGGTTCACTCTCGGAAACAATTCCGGACGCCATGGCGGAGCGACAGAATCCCGAGGACGTTTACCTCGAGGCTCGCGGTATCGACCGAGAAGGTCAACCGTTAGAGGGTCCAGTCGCCGAAGTTCCAGAGAACATCATCAAGCGATTCTTGGCGGCGAATGGCAAGCCGTCCCGTGTTATCGACGGCTACAAGATGGTCAAGTATGTCGGTCAAGAGGAACAGAACCAATACGGTGACACCCTTAAGACTCGTACGAACTTCGCGCCAGGAATAGAAATCGGCGCATTTGACGACTCGACGTTTGAAATCGTCCGCGACTAATTGATATGTCAACTCCGCTAATCACAGCAGCCGACCTACGCAACGCGCTCTCGACGCCCACGTACATGGCACTGTTTGACGATGAGCAATGCGGGAGCTACATCGAGGTTGATGCCTCTGCTCCCGTGTTGCTCACACTGCGGAGGGCGCATATCCGGTGCATATCTTGGCTTGGGACCAACTATACCAAGATACCGGCGAGCACGGACAGCTACGTTTCGGACTTGCTGGTCGACGCTGAACTGAATTATGCCATCGGCATCGCTTTCGATAGGCATCCTGAGTACGTTCGAGCTTACGGTGAAGAGCCGAAACGACGTGCGGCATATGACCAGGCCGAACTGACGATGACGCGAATTCAGGAGGCGACGCTTAAAATGGTCGACTCCCCAACGATGGAAGAGCCGCTAAACGTTGGCGGCCTAGTCGTTGATGGTGGCCAGCGTATATTCTTGCGCGCTGCCGACGGAACCAATAACTGCGGTGATTTCTAATGGCAGACCTCCTCGGTAACCAGCCAGTTCCAGTCGGCGCCGAGGAACCAGTCGGCGACCCATTACGAAAAACGCTAGGTGAGTATCTACAGGCCGCGCTTCGTTACTATTGTGCAGATGCCTGGAATAAGCTCGCGCCTGGTACCGACGTTTGCGGCAAGGTATCGACCAATGACCCGTCGGACAACACGTTCGTTTCACAACGCGACGGTTCGCTGGCTATATTCCGTGACGACAAGAACCGTAAGCTCGTATACGTAAACGATGGGATGGCCTATCGTGAGTGCAAACTCGCGGTGCTTTGGATTCCGCCGGTCGCGGTTCAGGTTCACAAGGCGGCTCGCGAATCGTTCTTTATGGCGATTGAGTCAGCAATGTTCGCCGGTCTAATCCGCGGGCGAGTGCCGACTTGGATTGTGAGCGGCGACACCGACACGACTTCGACCTGGCGCGGCTCGCACATCGGTAACGAACTTGGCCTGATGAAGCCGCTACAGAATAGCGACCTCGTATTCGACAACTACACGATCACAATTGAGATGCTGGGTGCCGAACCGCGCAAATATCCATCGCTCCGGTGCATGTTCACGATTTGGGAGCAGTACCAAGCCGACCCGACCATCAACACGAGCGCCGCGCTTGGTCTACCTCAAGTCGATGGTGACGCAATTCCATCTGTTAACGGTGTTCCGTGGGACACGCTAGGACTCGCCTAATGTTAGACCAATTCGGATACCGCAAGACGAGCATCAAATACGAGCGACCGTTTCCTAAGCGCAAGCATAGCGATTCGTCGTTCCGTAACCTGGAACTCGACAGCGACAATAATGCAACCGTTTCGACTGTGCTTGGTCTGAACAGAACGCTCAAGGTCGGGACATCGGACGCGCTCTGTTTGCTGGCTCGAATACATCAGTCGAGTATCGGCGATGTACAAAGTAACGTTTGACACCTCAGAGCTTCATCGCAAGATAACCGCATCGCTCCCTGCCATCGAACACGACATGATGCGCGCGGTCAACAACGCGTCCAGGGTCATGGTCGAGAAGGCCAAACAGGGCGAGTTCAAAGACAAGACTGGCCAGTTGCGCAATAGCATAAGCTTCGTTGAGATTGGCTGGCAAAATCGCGGTTATTTCAACAAGGTCATCGCCGCGACACCGTACGCAATCTACGTTGAAGAGCCTACCAAGCCGCACTGGATTTACCCAAAGGCTGGGTACAACGCTCCAGTATCCTCACTCATGCCTGGACAGACGAGGCGCGGTAGAGGCCCGGGACCACACAAGGTCACGGTTGGCGGTGGCCGCGCGTTACGTTGGGTCGATAGCGACGGTGAACATTTCGCCTCTCGAGTCTACCATCCCGGTACAGCCGGATTTCACTTCATGTACCGCGCCGGACAGTGGGCGCGAATCAAACTCATTCAAGAGCTGCACGGTAATTTCACCGAGTTGCGCTCAGTTTGGACTCACTAAATGTTAGCGCCTAAAACTCTAATGCTGGTTGCCAATCCCTGGGCAGCCATTGACGCCGAAGGTCGACCGTGTGGAGCCTGCCGACGAGACCCAGCTGAGGACAACCCCGCGCTCGGCTTCGTTGGCGCGGAACTCATTGCCACGTTGATTGCGCCCGGTTCAATCCGCAAGATTGGCAAGCACGAACAGGTTACCGAGGCACCAACGTGGGAGCGCCAATGGGTGTTCAATCCTAACCCGGTAAAGGTTCCAAACACGGCCTATTACCGCGACCGAACTGCGAAGGCTCCGAACGAATTGTTCCCCGGCGACGAAAAGACCGCCGAGTACCTCGGCTTCAAGGGCTTCACTTCGGCAGCTGACCTAATCGAGGCGCACCGAAAGCTACGCGTTGCCGAGTTCGATGCTCAGCACGGTCCAGGCTCATGGCAACAGCTCGAAGACGAGCGCAATCCACAAGACACCACCGCAACGGCACCAGCCAAGAGCGGCAAAAAGTAACCAAAGGAGAGCTACTAAATGAGCTCCATTGTCATTCTAGGCTGGACGTCAGACGATAAAGTCCCCGGCGCATACCGCGAGACCGTATTCGGTACTGGGCGACTGAGTGTTGGCTCGTTCCCGGTCAAGCTACTCATCACTGGGACCAAGCTCGCCACTGGCTCGGCCGTTGTCGACCAGGACATTGTTCCTATCTATTCATCGGCTGAGGCGTATACCAAACTCGGCGCGTCTTCGACGGCTTGTCGTCAAGCACTGGCGGCGCTTAACATTCCCGGTGTCAACCTATACGCGGCCCCGCCCGCTGTGGCCAACGGTGCTGCCGCGGCAACGGCTAGTGTCGTGTTCGGCGGAAGCTGGACGACCTCTGGTGCGGTCAAATTCCGCATCGGTGGTGATTACTTTGAGGTACCGGTTGGTGCGACTCAGGTTGCTACTGATGCCGGAACCACGTTCAGAACTGAGTGCAACGCGCTAGTCAATGGCCTAGTGGCTGCCACTGGCTCGACCGCAACAAGCACGGTTACCGCGACCAACCTAGGCACCCAAGGCAATTCCGTCCTGGTCTACTGGGACCTCTCAGAGGCTCCGGCTGGCCTTACCGTGGCCGTTACCGGTGGCACCGCGCTACACGATCGACTCGTCCCGCTCTCCGGTGGAACTGGCACTGAAAGCCTGGCCAACGTAATCGCGCTGCTTAAGAGCGACACGTTCGATTATATCGCGCCGGCTCAGATTGATGCAACGAACGCTGGGCTAGTCGAGGCTCATATGGGTTCCGAAGCTGGGCCCACGATTGCGCATCTAGAGCACGCGATTTTTGGACACACCGGCACGCTCGTCACCGCTAGCGCATTGTCTCAAACGACGCTGAACGACTATCGCTCGACGGTTGTCTGGTATGAGAACTGCGAAACGCACCCGTCCGAAATCGCGGCAAGTGTTGGGGCAATTCGCGCGGTAATTGAGCCCACTAGCCCCAACTACAACTACGACGACACGCCTGTTCCTGGCATCGTCCCGCAAGTGTACGCGGCTGATAAGGCATTGCATGCGACGCTCAAGGCTGCGCTCAATAGTGGTCTGACGCCGCTGACCGAGAAGAACGGAACCGTCGTAATCGTTCGCGGCATCGTGTCGCATTGCCTAAACGGCGCTTCTCCCGACTACCGCTGCCTAGACTGGGGCGACGCAATTGTTCCCGACCGAATCAGCAAGGAACTCGGCGCGGAATGGACCGGCGTATTTAAGCCCGGCAACCCGTACTGCGGCGCGGACTCTGTTGGTTCGGAATCGGACCCGCCAGTTGGCGTTGCAACTCCGAGCCGCTGGAAGTCTGTCATATACGGAATTCTCAAAGAGCACGAAGTCGACAACTGGGTGCAAGACGTTGACTTGAATCTGCCAGACGTCGAGTACGACAACACCCGTAACGCGCTCGTTTGCGCTGTACCGCTCGTGGTCCGCAAGCAGCAACATTCAATCGGTATCAGCGTCCGTCAGCAAGCGGCGTAAGGAATAACCTGACATGGCGCAAGAAATCATTAAGGTTTGGAACATCTACGCTGACGGCGTGAAGGTTGCAACCGGTCAAAGTTTCGATATCACGAACGACGCCCCTGGTGAACTGCAAATCACCGCTGAGGGAGTCGTGGGACGCGCTCAAGGTATCGCGACGTCCAAGATCACGATGAACACGATTACGACTTTTGGTGGCAACTCGGTCACTAAGAAATTCATTCGTGCTCTGCTCAACAATACGCCGCTCAAGATTACAGGCGGCGTCATCGATGGCCAATTGGAAGAGTACCGTATGTGGTGCACCTCGCGAAAACTTAGCGCCGACTTTGCCTCTGGTAAAGCAACCGGTAGCTACGATTTCGAAGGCGGCGCGCCAACATTCACTGGCTAGTTAGTTTCCTCCTGGGATAAGCGGGACTGGACGCTTTAAGACACCGCGCGCTTCGGTGTCACCAGTCACCTACCGACCGCCGCTGACGGTCATCTCGATTGCGAGGTACGTCATGCGGTTTAACAGTCTACCGGAACATCTCCTCACCGGGTTTCGGGCGCTCAAAATAATTGAGCTGCCCCTAACCACGCAACCCTACGGCGTCCAACCGGACACCCCAGAACAGGTTGCGGCACGTGATGGAAATGAACCGGTAAAAGTAATGGTAGGTGTCCGCGCCCTCACACCTGAGGAACGCGGAGATGTGTTATCGGCTGCCTACGCTCATGCGGTGAGCAAGGGCGCATCCGGTGACGACGTAGAGCGCTCGGCGGTATACGCACAGTCTCTCGCTGTGTACACTGTCGCTATGGCGTGCGTCGATCCGGATTCGGATAGGCGTGCGCCTCTTTTGTTTTTTGGGGACAGTCTAGAGGAAGCGGCAAAAGCAATTCGCAAGTCACCGCTGATGACGGACGACATCGTTCTGTATCTTCGCGAACGGCAGGAATGCTGGCAGGACGAGGTAAATCCGCAAGCTCTCACCATACGCGATTCAGAACTATACGAAACCGCTAAGAAATCTGTGGAAGATGCCGATTTTTTAGCGAAGTGGCGTATCGGTACAGTACTGAGCTTTGCGCGTTGTATGGCCGCCCTAGCATTGAGCTCACTCGAGGACAACTTCACCGGTTCGCCTGCTTT
>Ga0209099_1004340_pt1 | contig 10832 bp, 8 predicted proteins | sample AD_JPNHW2_MetaG_FD_184430 | JGI IMG/M metagenome (GOLD analysis project Ga0209099, IMG submission 184430) | Active sludge microbial communities of municipal wastewater-treating anaerobic digesters from Japan - AD_JPNHW2_MetaG (SPAdes) (version 2) | ecosystem: Engineered > Bioreactor > Anaerobic >...
CATATTCATCATTTCACCTGCTCTTTTAAAATGATGCCGTTAATCCGGCAAAAACGCCGTTCAGGACTTTTCCTGCTTTCGAGAACACGGAATCGTCAGGCCCGTTCATGATGCTTGCGCCCAGATTAGCGGCGAGGGCGTCGGTAATTTTCCATTTGAGCGTTGGCCGGATAAAATATTCCTCGGAGGTGATGTTGTAATAACCCGACAGTTCTGCATTCAGCACTTCATGGGCAATGGACCTGCTGACCGACAAAAACAGCGCGTGATTGGTTTCTTCCTGCTGGTTGAAAATTTTCCGGTTGAAGAGTTTCGATTCGTATCGTATCAGATCCAGTGCATACTGCATCTGAGCTTGCGGGTTGTAAGGATCGGCCAGGACCGGTTTGGTAAGCGGGGTAAAATCAAGGGTGTATTTCCCGATGTACTGAAGAATGGCGGTAAAGCCTCCGATAGTGCGTTCCGCTCCAAGAACGAAGGAAAGATCGGGATTGGGAATCTCCATTTCCTCCCTGTAATTTTTGGTAAGGTTCAGGGCGGCTTCACCCCTGAATATCCACTGAGAAACAGGAACGGCAAAATCGGCGCCGACGGTGTTTTTCCGGTAAACCTGAGGGCTGTAATCAACAAAGGGTTCAGGCCGGAATGAGACGGTATCAACCTTAAAGCCATAAAAAGGGTCGTAACCGTGGAAGTATGAAACCGAAAATCCTGCCGATGGTAATTCAACGTTGAAACGCCCGGCCAGGCTTGCATTTTTTAAGCCGGCAACCGGCAAAAGGACCCGGGCAAAGGAGGCATTGCCCATGTCAAACAGGTCATAACGGTAAACAGATGGTTTAAAGACCGGTATCACGACAATTTCCAGTTCTGTTTTGCCGGTAATCCTGATCTTTGGCCTCAGCATAAAATTGCCCAGCTTCTGGTCGTCAGGATCGGGCGTGAGGAGGAAATAGTCGTTGGGCGTCAGGTTGTTGGTCGGGTTGAAGCCGTCGGTGCGTCCCCAACAGATGATCTGGTTCCCAAGGAAGAGATCGAACCTTTCACCGGTATATCCGGCATACGCTTCTTTCAGCTCAAATTCCGACTTGCGCCTGCCGAAAAAAATACCTTCACGAAGGCGTGCGTCGCCGAAGAAGTAAGTCTTTCCAGCCGATAATCCGGCTTTCAGGGCAAATTCCCCGGAAAGGTTTGAGAAATCTGTATATTCGGAGCCGCCGTACGCTACGCCCCTTACGAAACCATTCATATCGAATGATTTCTCATGAGGACCGGTCGCTGAAGAGTCGGCCAGCGAACTTTCGAACAAACCCTGTGCATGGCTGGCCAGGGCGAATCCGAAAACAAGATAGAAAGTGAGCGCTTTACATGGCATAGGAGACCTGTTTGGGATGAAAAATCATACAAACTTACCCATGGCCGGAAGGCATCCTGTCCCGGTTTTAAAAGACGGAGTGCTAATTGTGGTTCGGATTTTGAAAATTTAAAATCCGGACTATAAATATGATAAAGAACTGGTGAAAACCGTTTTAATAAATGCGGCCATTTTTTAATTATATTGATTTTACACATTATATTTGTATCTTCATAAAGCCATAATCGGAATTGTTTATAGGCCCTGGTAAGAGAAATTTATTTTGTTCAATTATTTTAAAATCAATTTAATATGAAGAAGATTACTCTTTTTATGCTGTTCCTGCTTGTATTGGGAACAACGGTTTCCAAAGGACAGATTGTTTTATCGTCCTGCACTGCCCCTGACAGTATTGTGGCAAAATATACCGATGATGCCGACAGGCTTGCCTTAGGAAGGTTTTACAGGAACGCTTTGCCTTACGCCGACAGTGTTTCAATCCCTCAGGCCTATTCCGATACGGCGCTGAAAGCTTTGCTCGCCGTTTATAATGCAACTGAATTACCTGAAAGAGATACGGTGGTTGAGTTATATGACATTCATACCTGTATGTATGCTTTAAGGAGATTTGCCGTGATTGCCGATTCAAATCAATCATGGATGCAGCAGTTGAGAAATGGAGTTATCCCGACAGGCGAACCGGCGGTAGATAGCCTGATGCAATTATTTAATCTTAGCGTAGAAAGTTATAGTTCAGTGAGTTATCAGGGTAACCATACCGTTCATTTCACTAGTGATAAGAATTATAATATCCTGGCTTTAGTTGGTTTGTGGAATTCCGTTCCCGGATTTTATTCCTGTCTTCCACATGGTTTCATGTGCCCTTCAATGAGTTTAAAGGATTCAATATATTCCGATCATGTTGAACTGACCTATTCTCATGGATGGGGCGATTGTTCGGCTGGTTGCCTGCATCGTTACTGGAAATTCAATGTTTACTTCGATTGCAGCGTTGGGTTTGCAGGCAGCTATGGCGTTCCGGTTCCGATTGGAATGGAGGATCATTTCAGCAATGAGGTTTCTGTATTGCCGAATCCTTTCAGCCAGGGAATATCTGTCAATGGAATTACGCCTCCTTTCTTGTATTCAATCCGTGATATGTCAGGCAAGGTGATAATTTCAGAAGAATGCACCGGGAATGAGATAGAAAATCTGGATGTTCTAAAACCGGGATTTTATATTCTGTCGGTTAATGATCATGGAAGGATTTTCAGGTGTAAAATCATCAAAGCCTGGCCTGCCCTTTAAATCGCCGGCAATCACTGAACGCTAAGATAAATCAGATAAAAGATTTATTCTGTTCTGATTATTACCAGAAATTTGTACTGTCGATTGCAAAATTTCAAACCGGATGAAAAAATCTCATTCTGCTTGAGCATCATAATTCTGCCTTTCAGCAGGTTTTGTTGTCCCGACGTGTTGATGATATAAGCCTGTCGACAATGTCGCTTCCTGGTATGCCATGATCAGCGTAAATATTGGGCAGCTCATTTAGCCTTAATCGAATTTTCAAATTCGGCCGGCGTTATTCCGGCAATCTGCTTAAAGACGGTGTAAAATGTCGATTTGCTGTTGAAACCGCAATCGTAGCCGATGGCTTCCACGCTGTAGTTACGTCTGTTGTGTTTCAGTTTGTTTTTCACGGCTTCCACGCGGTATTCGTTCACGAAACGGAAGAAATTTTTCCCCAGGTCGCCGTTAAGAACCTCAGTTAACTGATGTTTGGGCACTTCCAGCGCTGCCGCAAGCATGTTCATATTTAATTCCGGGTTCAGGTACGGTTTTTCCTTTTCAATGTAGTTGATCAGCAATGTCCTAATAGCTTCTTTTTTATCTGCTGACAGGCTGCTGTATCTGTAACGCTCATCGGCGGGTTTCAGGGGCGGAGCAGGCTGGAATAACCGTCGCTGCCTTAATCCGTAATAGCTGAGAATGTATATGAGCGCCAGCAGGATAGAATAATTGAAAACATGAACCGGAACGACTTCAAGCTTTTTAAAAAGGATAAGGATTCCGATGATCATCAGGGCAAGGCAATAAAGATTGTAGAATACGATGATGAAAAAAAGCCAGCCGATTTTCAGGTTGCTTTCGATGGTCGAAAATTCGTTTTCAAGGTTTTTACGATATTTTACCACTGTAAGGGCGGTCGCCGAATTGTACCCGATCCAGGATAAGACCGTGGCAATGGCAAAAACAATACGGAACCAAAGCGTAGTGTCCGGGACCAGGTAGGCATGTAATTCGAAAGGTTCCTGGGCCAGGTAGGCGAAAATTCTGCAAAACAGATACGGGAAAAGATGGAGCAGTTGTATCCCTTTCAGACTGAAAGCCGGGTTTACCAGCGACTGGACATAAAGGTAAAATGCCGGATTGAAAAGCAGGAAAGAACTGGTGAGGATGGGATGACCAAACACCCGATAATCGAGACCGCAGGTAAGGAATTCAATGGCCAGCAACGACAGCCAGCCGGTCAGGATTTTGTCCGAAACGCCTCGCTCATTTTTGGTGAACATAAGGATGGCTGCAAACAACCCTTGCGAAAATCCAAGCCATGCTATGGTTTCCATGTTTTCCGGCTAAGTTTTTATCGTCCTGTGGATTACAAATTTACCTGAAAAAATCAGTGAATCGTAGCCATGCATTTGGGTCCCGGGAATTCTGAAGCCCCTTCTTGCCGGTGAGTTTGCTTCTGCTGATTCTCTGTAAAAATATGCATTTCTGAAAAATATTACAACGATATCCGGCTTTTTTCAGGGATGACCGTTATTAACAACTTTTAACGGTATTGGCTGCAAAACGGCTTCCGGGAGTGAGTAACTTTGATAAGTTAAAATCAAACAAATGAAAAGAATATTAATTTCACTGGCATTAATTGCCGGAATTTCTCTGGCTTCCTATGCGCAGAATGCCAAATCGGGAGCCAAAGTCAGCATAAAGTCGACAACGACTGAATCAGCTTCTGTTGTCACCATCCAAAAGAAAGAGGTCAAAACGGTATCATCCGGGATTGTCGCTTCGCTAAAATCATCGCTGAATCTGACGGAGAAGCAAAAATCGAAAGTCAGCGCTGCCGTGACCAGCTTCCTGAAGGGAAAAGCAAAAATTGCGGAACTGGCGACGGCTAATCAAACTGAATACTCGCAAAAGCTTATGTCCCTCACTCGCAAGCTTAACGCCAAACTGAAAGGTACTCTGAGCGCTGAACAGTTTACGAAATATAACGGGCTGAAATCAACGACGGTATCGGGCAGCGCTATGTCGCAACTGTTCAACTAATGGCCGGTTGAGATTACTTAAAGTGCGCGGTTTAGTCAACTGCGCGCTTTTTTTTTGTTCAGGCAATCAGTGTTTTGTTAATTTTTTTAAACGTTACTTTCGGAGGAGAGGTTGCCTGGTTTTCATTTTTATTCATTTTCTTCCGTACTGATCATGAGCGATGCAGGGAAATCCGCCGGCCTGATTTCGGAATGCCTGATCTGGCCTCCTGTCCTGGCGGTCCAGGCCATCAGGCCAAAGGTTACTAAGGAGAGGATTAGGATGCTCGTCATCAGGATTTTTGTTTTACCCTTTTTACAGGTTATCAGGTAAAATACGACGGCTGACAACAGCCCCAGCGCGAGGATGCACCCCAGCGCCACGACAGCAACCGTTTCATGACGTTCGATCATGCCCTTTGCTATATCCGGAAGGTTTTTGATTGCATTTTCCGCCGGTTTTCCTGTAAAATAGGCTGGAATGGCCATGATTGCGGCGAAGATAAAGATTCCTAATCCCGCTTTCCTGACCGGTAGTTCTTTGAACACATAACCGGAAAGAAAGATCAGGATGCCGAAAAAGGATCCAAGGATCGGAAGGTGGTTAAGCAGCAGATGAAAATGAGTGAGGTTCATGGAGCTTGATATTATTGCGCTTCAAATGTATGAAATGAAGTTAAAACCAATAGCGGCAATCGTAAAAGAAGAGCAGCGCCTTTTAAATAATTCCGGAACATCGGAAAATTAATTTATGTCTCTTTATAAAATCAAGTGTATTCTTATTATATTTACCTGAGAAAATCAGCAATTCCGTGAATTTTTAAACTGATTCGCCACCATGAAAGGATTGTTGCGGAATATTTTGCCTCCTCCGCAGTGGCGCCTGCCGGTAACTATCCTGCTGGGAATCTTCACCGGCATGGGTTGCTATGTTTTTGTCATTTCCAATGCTGCTTCTTACCTGAGTGATAAACCGGAAACCTGTATGAACTGCCATGTCATGACGCCGCAATATGCTTCATGGCTTCACAGTTCGCACCGCCGGGTGGCAAATTGTAACGATTGCCATGTGCCTCACAACAATGTGGTCAATAAATACTTTTTCAAGGCAAAGGACGGGCTGCGTCATTCCCTCTGGTTTACCTTTCGCCTCGAACCGCAGGTGATCCGGATTAAATCCGCCGGACAGAAGGTCGTCAAAGACAATTGCATCCGTTGCCACCAGCCATTACTCATCGATCCTGAAATGCAGGCGGTGATAAAGTCCGATTATTACAGGAACAGGGTTGGCCGTCAGTGCTGGGAATGCCACCGCGAAACGCCGCACGGCACCGTAACCAGCCTTTCGGCAAATCCCAACGCACAGGTCCCGACGCTTAGTCCGGTGCCTTCGTGGCTGATAAAAATGATGAATGAACAAAAAACGAAACCATAAAACCATCAATCATGGATACCATAAAAAAAAGGAAACCCTGGTTTTACTGGATGCTTTTTATTGCAACGGCTGTCATTGTTTTCCTGCTGGGCATGCTGGCAGCATCCATTACCAACCGCCGTGCCGAAAAGGAGTATGTCTATAAACCTATGATTGAACTGAAACAGGGCGAGCCGCGGAATGCCGAATGGGGTAAGAATTTTCCCCGTGAATACCAGTCCTACCTGCAAACTGCCGATACGTCGTTTCGCAGCAAATATAACGGCAGCGCCGCGATCGATATGCTTGAAGAAGATCCGCGGCTGGTGATCCTGTGGGCGGGGTATGCCTTCTCGAAAGATTACAGCCAGGGCAGGGGGCATTATCATGCCGTTGATGATATCAGGAACACCCTTCGCACCGGCGCCCCGATGAACGGAACACCGGGCCCTCAACCCAATACCTGCTGGACCTGTAAAAGCCCGGATGTGGTGAGGCTGTTGGGGCAGATGAGCCCAGAAGAATTCTACAAAGGCGCCTGGGAGACCCGGGGCCCCGAAATCGTGAACCCTATCGGTTGCGCCGATTGCCATGATCCCCAAACCATGAACCTGGTTATTACCCGTCCCGCTCTGATCGAGGCTTTTAAACGGCAGGGGAAGGATATCGCCGGGGCGACGCATCAGGAAATGAGGTCGCTGGTTTGCGCGCAGTGTCACGTGGAGTATTATTTCGACAAGCATAAAACCGAAGGAGTCTCCTGTCTTACTTTTCCATGGGACAAAGGCTTTAGCGCCGATGATATCGAAAAGTATTACGACAGCCTTAACTTCAGCGACTGGACCCACGCGTTAAGCAAAGCTCCCATGATCAAGGCGCAGCATCCTGAATACGAAACCTCGCAGATGGGCATCCATGCCCGGCGCGGAGTGGCCTGTGCCGATTGCCATATGCCTTACAAAAGCGAAGGCGGGCAGAAGTTCACCGATCATCATATCCAAAGCCCGCTCAACAATATCGCCAATTCCTGCCAGGTATGCCACCGGGAAGAAGAATCGGAACTGATCGCCGATGTATACGAAAGGCAGGACAAGATTATTGAGAGCCGCAATAAACTGGAAGTATTGCTTGTCCGTGCCCATGTGGAAGCAAAAAAAGCATGGGAACTCGGCGCTACCGACGAAGAGATGAAGGATATTCTCAGCGATATCCGCAGGGCGCAGTGGCGGTGGGATTTTTCGGCGGCAAGCCATGGCGCTTCGTTTCATGCTCCCATTGAAATCAGCCGGATCATTGCCGATGGCATTGTCTGTGCAGGCAATGCCCGTACCCGGCTGGCAGGACTGCTGGAACAAAAAGGCGTCAGGAGTGAAATTCCTTATCCGGATATCTCCACCAAAGCCAAAGCCCAGCAATATATCGGGCTCGATATGGCCAGGCTCAATGCCGAAAAGGCGGAATTTAAGAAAGTTGTTATTCCGGAGTGGATAAAACAGGCGGCTGTAAGGGAGAGCAAGTACTGACAGGTAATGAAAATCATAAAATGATCTCAGGAGCCTGAAGCTGTAACCCAATATCGGTTTGCCCACCCGTTTTGATTCGTGAGACCGTTAAGTTCAGATTGTATCCCTGCCTGCCACCTGTTGGCTGGCGCGAGGCAGGGTTGACATAGATAATACAACGTAAGTTTCAAATGAGAGCAAAACGCCGGGCAGTTCTACAATCGTGATTGAGCCGACATTTTTGCTTTTTGCTGTCAGTTGCATCAGTGGTCCGGTGACGAATTAAACTAAAATATTGTAGCCAATCCAGAGTTCTGCCTGAGTTTTAATCCTGTCTCTGGTTTATTTTTTTTGATTATATATTGATTTAGAGTAATTAAGATATAATTTTGTGAATCGTTTTGCCATACAATGTAGGCAAGTAAAATTACCGGCGTCGATGTTTTCGGTAATTTCGTATCAAACTCTGATTGGCTTAAATACGGGATTACCCAACTTGCAATAACAAGAGGTTGCCGTGGCTTATCAGAGTTTCTCTTTTATAATGCCGTGATCCTAATAAAAAAACCTTCTTCTCTTTACGGACAATGAAATACGCAAAATAGTTGTGATTTGCTTTACTTGCTTCGCTTCGCGAAACCGCTTCGCTAAGTTCAGATTGTATCCCTGCCTGCCACCTGTTGGCTGGCGCGAGGCAGGCAGATTTGACATAGATAACACAACCTGGTTGTCAGCGATGGCGGCGAAGTAACCGTTGTGATTTGCTTTACTCGCTTTGCTTCGTGAAACCGCTTCGCTAAGTTCAGATTGTATCCCTGCCTGCCGCCTGTTGGTTGGCGCGAGGCAGGCAGGTTTGACATAGATAACACAACCTTCCCCCATTCATCCCGAATGTATCTTGCGTTGTGATTTGCTTTACTCGCTTTGCTTCGTGAAACCGCTTCGCTAAGTTCAGATTGTATCCCTGCCTGCCACCTGTTGGCTGACGCGAGGCAGGCAGGTTTGACATAGATAACACAACTCAAGGTTTAGATGCTCGAATTATTGCAAAGTTGTGATTTGCTTTCAGATTGTATCTTTGACATAGATAACACAACCGCGGGCGCGTAAACCGCACCGGGCAAATCGTTGTGATTTGCTTTCAGATTGTATCTTTGACATAGATAACACAACAAGTTTTGTGAAGCAAATACTGCTGATACGTTGTGATTTGCTTTCAGATTGTATCTTTGACATAGATAACACAACTGAACCTCTGAAATGCGACAATGCCCGGATGTTGTGATTTGCTTTCAGATTGTATCTTTGACATAGATAACACAACGTATCAACCCCGTGGAGATGCAAGTAATAGTTGTGATTTGCTTTCAGATTGTATCTTTGACATAGATAACACAACGGAATACCCAGGATGAACGCAATCAGAATGGTTGTGATTTGCTTTCAGATTGTATCTTTGACATAGATAACACAACTCGCATCAAGGTCAATACTGCGGTCATCGTGTTGTGATTTGCTTTCAGATTGTATCTTTGACATAGATAACACAACCATAGTTTCAGGACGAGAACAGAGGATTTGTTGTGATTTGCTTTCAGATTGTATCTTTGACATAGATAACACAACTGTGCCGGTAATTTCAATAGTAAGTGGGAAGTTGTGATTTGCTTTCAGATTGTATCTTTGACATAGATAACACAACATCAGGAGACACATCTCATTTAATTATCAAGTTGTGATTTGCTTTCAGATTGTATCTTTGACATAGATAACACAACACACCGGGTATAATATCGTTTAACTCTTGCGTTGTGATTTGCTTTCAGATTGTATCTTTGACATAGATAACACAACTTGTTACGCAATTTTCTGGCAGGCTTTCCCGTTGTGATTTGCTTTCAGATTGTATCTTTGACATAGATAACACAACTCACCCTGAAAGAAGTGATTGAGCGTAGTGGTTGTGATTTGCTTTCAGATTGTATCTTTGACATAGATAACACAACTATTTTTCAGTTTTCATATTATGATGGTAGTTGTGATTTGCTTTCAGATTGTATCTTTGACATAGATAACACAACTTGAAGAAACATCAGCTTACCATGCCGACTGTTGTGATTTGCTTTCAGATTGTATCTTTGACATAGATAACACAACGCTCTCAAATGGCAGCCGATGTCTTTCCCGGTTGTGATTTGCTTTCAGATTGTATCTTTGACATAGATAACACAACATAAAAGCATTGATACTGAAGTCTTTTTACGTTGTGATTTGCTTTCAGATTGTATCTTTGACATAGATAACACAACACTATATCTGGTATGGCAATAGAATTATCAGTTGTGATTTGCTTTCAGATTGTATCTTTGACATAGATAACACAACAGATCACTTGCAGACCCATCCAACTTTTTTGTTGTGATTTGCTTTCAGATTGTATCTTTGACATAGATAACACAACTAGCAGCACTGACAATACAAATCGGCGGAAGTTGTGATTTGCTTTCAGATTGTATCTTTGACATAGATAACACAACGAAGCCCTTAATCTTAAATAAGCAAAACGAGTTGTGATTTGCTTTCAGATTGTATCTTTGACATAGATAACACAACAGAATATTTTGCTTTATTAGTACCTTGTGAGTTGTGATTTGCTTTCAGATTGTATCTTTGACATAGATAACACAACTTCCCGGCCGGGCTTTGTCGTCCTTACGCCGTTGTGATTTGCTTTCAGATTGTATCTTTGACATAGATAACACAACACGGGAACGGTGCCGTCGTTTTGATAGGTGTTGTGATTTGCTTTCAGATTGTATCTTTGACATAGATAACACAACACAAGCGGGCTACAACGCTTCAAATTTGCAGTTGTGATTTGCTTTCAGATTGTATCTTTGACATAGATAACACAACTTTAACACACAATGGGCGGCCGAAGACGGCGTTGTGATTTGCTTTCAGATTGTATCTTTGACATAGATAACACAACAGAAAAACCACCGATAACAGCACCTACCCAGTTGTGATTTGCTTTCAGATTGTATCTTTGACATAGATAACACAACTGAACGCATACGGGCTTTCGTTCACGGAGAGTTGTGATTTGCTTTCAGATTGTATCTTTGACATAGATAACACAACTTTTGACCCTGATATGATTTCTGAACAGGCGTTGTGATTTGCTTTCAGATTGTATCTTTGACATAGATAACACAACTTTCAAGCCCGACATCGCAGAGCAA
>Ga0209099_1004341_pt1 | contig 10832 bp, 7 predicted proteins | sample AD_JPNHW2_MetaG_FD_184430 | JGI IMG/M metagenome (GOLD analysis project Ga0209099, IMG submission 184430) | Active sludge microbial communities of municipal wastewater-treating anaerobic digesters from Japan - AD_JPNHW2_MetaG (SPAdes) (version 2) | ecosystem: Engineered > Bioreactor > Anaerobic >...
AACAAGAAGTTCAAAAAGAAGAAAGTCGGCGCTCTCGCTGCAATGAAAACGGTCCCGGTAAAAAAGAACGTCCGAAAACGGGATTTTATCCCGATGAAAAAACTCTGGTACCACCGCTTCCGCTGGTTCATTACCAGTGACGGCATTGTTGTTCTCGGGGGCAGGGACGCCTCCCAGAACGAGGAACTGGTCAAGAAATACATGTCCGGCGGCGACCTGTTCGTGCATGCCGATGTACACGGGGCCAGTGTCGTGATTGTCAAGGGGAAGACGGAGAAGATGGACGAAGTGGCGCAGTTTGCCGCGTCCTACTCCGGGGCATGGAGGAGCGGCCACTTCTCGGCCGATGTGTATACTGCCCTCCCGTCTCAGGTAAGCAAGACACCGGAATCCGGGGAATTTGTTTCCCGGGGTTCGTTCATTGTCCGGGGCGAACGCACGTATTACCGGAATGTCCCGCTTGCCGTGGGAATCGGGCTGATGCTCGAACCGCATGCAGCCGTTATCGGGGGGCCGCCTTCGGTCATCAGGGGAAGAACAAAAGCATTCCTTGAACTCCGGCCCGGGCAGTACGAGCCAAACGACGTGGCAAAAAAAGCCCTGCGCATCCTGAAACAGAAGGTAACGGAAGAAGAAGAAAAAGCCCTCAAGGCCATCCTGAATACCGATCAGGTGGCGGCATTCGTCCCGCCCGGCGGTTCAGATATCGCGGGTCACCATGAAGGCTGAGTACGGGGAACTCAAATGCGGTTATGGCGAGATCCGGTTATTCCCGGAGAGTATTGACGACCTCTGGCACCTCCGGCACCTCATCGGCACCGGTGACCTGGTGTTTGCCACAACGTTCCGGAGCGTTGACACGGCAACGGACAAGATCCGGCCGGAGAAGGTGGAGAAGCGTCCGGTCCGGCTCGGGGTCCGTATCGAGCGGGTTGAGTTCTCAGAGCACGGGGTCCGGCTGCGCCTTACCGGGATAATAGAACACGGTGTAGACGTCGGGGCTCACCATACTATCAACGTCGAGACCGGGTTTGAAATTTCCGTGATCAAACAATGGCGCCCGCTGGATCTCGAACGGGTTGAACGGGCCGTGAAGGCTTCCGTGTACGGGGTCATCCATATCCTGACGATCGAGGAGGGGGAGGCCGAACTCTTCCGGCTCCGGCAGTACGGTCCCGAAAGCGTGATCACGGTGACCTCCGGGAGCGGCAAGGGAGCGGAGACCGATTCCCGCACGGCATTTTTCGACCAGCTTACCTCTCATATCCAGAATATCTCCGGCCCGCTGATCATCGCAGGTCCCGGGTTTATCAAGGATGATTTTGTAAAACATGCAAAGAACCGTTCCTGTGCAGGCATCGACCGGGCTGTTGTTGTCGAGACCCGGAGGATTGGCCGTGGTGCAGTCCAGGAGGTTGTTGGCAAGGGGGCGCTCGAGAAACTGATGGGCGACATCCAGCTCTCCCGGGAAGTGAAACTGATGGACGAGGTCCTGTTGCGTATATCGCAGGATGGAGCGGTTGCCTATGGCATCAGAGAGGTCAGACAAGCCATCGGGTACGGGGCAGCCGAACAGGTCCTGATCGCAGATACGCTCCTGCGGGATGCACAGGTCATGCATACAATCGAAGAGGCGGAGGCCATGCGTGCCACGATCGTGGTCCTCTCCTCGGAATTCGAACCGGGCGAGAGACTCGTTGCACTTGGGGGTATTGCTGCGTTGCTCCGCTACAAACTGGTAAAATAAATAAATCGGCAGATTCCATTCAATCTCTTTTTAACGCTCTTGGGGGGGGGTCGAATTTTACCAGAGATGAGACAGAAGAAGAGCCATCCGGCTCTTCGACTCGCCGGATTCCATCAGGAATCAGGCAGGTGAGGAGCCGTCAGGATCGTCAACTCAGGGGGTGCCGAAGGGGAAAATCATTTTATTTTGGGTATAGTGGCATTTTTACTACCACCTCATCAAGGAAATAACGGGAAAAAATATGGTCAGAATATTGTTCCAAAATTCAGATCGAAAAAGTGTTCCTGTTCTGAGACCAGAAACGCTGACGCTCCATGGGTTCTGGCCCGCCGCAATGGCGCCACGGTTGCGATGGCGTTGTATTACCAGGAATCAGGTATACCGGTAATACAGATGAATCACATGCGCCCCCGACCCCGGACGGGGGGCTGGGCTGGCGCAAGGGGGGCGCGTCCATTAAAAGCAGGAAATGAGTCGCTGAAATATGACGATACCCTTATTTTTTTACCGGGTGTTTTCTCCGGATCAGAAACTTAAAAAATAATCCTATCTCCCTGAACCCGGGAACCAACCCTGCCTGAAAAGATATATGGCAATGATAAGGAAGATGACCGCCACAATAATGACAACATTATTCATCACCAGGCCTGCAACCCAGCCCATCATACTCATGAATATGCTCACCGCTGTTGTCGGGGGCTGGGATTTCACCTGCGATGCCGACGGGACCGGAACCGGTGTTGCTGCGGGAGTGACTGAAGATGCACGGGGCTCGGTGAAGAGCGCAAAACAGCAGAGGTGGGAGACCTGCACGGTAACTATCCCCGTGGCAGCATCGAAACTCGTGGGAAGGTCCTGCCAGGTTCCGGACGTCTGATCGAACGATTTAACCGTATAGTCCTGCCCCCACTGTGCCTGCGGGAGGGTGAACGTGAGCGTGACCGGCGGCGAGAAGGTTGCACCGTCAGGCCCGATCTCGTAGGCCATGCCGGCAAACATGAATGCTGAACCGGAAGGGATTGCCGGGAGGTTTTCTGAAGGCAGGGATTTTATTGTTATTTCAGCGAGCGGTTTCCCGCCGGCGTCCTTTGCCACGACACCTTCCCCGATAGAGACTATGGCCAGGCCATCGGTTGACGGGAGCCGGGCAGCCTGCGAAACCACACCCTGGGCATTGGTAAAAACTTTTACCGATTTGCCGGGATCAGGAGGGGTATTTGTCGGCGGGGGTGTCGGTGCGTTCGTGGGGATTGGTGTCTTTGCAGCCGCGGCTCTGCTACCGCCGGACATACCGCTGTCAGACTCGGATGAAGGATTACTCGGTTCGGGCGGGTTAACGTGGCTGGTAACAGAGAGGGTGATCAGCTGGAGGGGATTGCCGGAACCTGATAGTTTGGTGATGTAGAAATTCGTGAAATAGGAATATTGTGCCGGAATATCTGCTTCGAAATAGTCAAGCGACCCGTCTGAACAGATATATCTCGTTGCCAGGACGGTCCCGATCATGTTACCGTTTGACGGGTCAGTACCGTAAACAATGACAAAGGTACCGGCTCTGCCGGCTGCAGCACTACCACTTCCCGCAACCCATGCCGAGCTGATACTCATGTTGATGGTACTTGTCCCGATATTTCCCAGTGAATTTCTGATAAACCGTGATGAGTACCCGACTGCATCGACAGAAAAATACTGGCTTGACAGCGCAATGCTGGACAACAAGGAACGATCGGACGCCGTGACGCCTTCCCAGATCTCGGTGTCGAGAGAGCCCGAGGAGGGATACTGGTAGAGCGTCATCCGGTCGCTGACATAGACGGGATCACCGACCGATGGTGAAAACCCCGCAGCGGGAATATCGGTTGTCCGAAGGGAACTGACGGAGACATTCCCGAAGTAGGTACCATTGCCCGCATCGGAAAATCCAATCGCATCGGAGGAGGTGAACGTGATATTCTGCCACCCGTACGAAGACAGGGGATGCGAGATGAGGATCGACGGTGATGGAAGCAGGGGTACTCCGACCATTGTACCGTTATAGGTTAAAAACTGCCCCCCGAACCTGCCGTCAATGATTATCCCCTCTATGGGCAGTGATGCGGCTGAATGGGCTCCTGCCAGTGCAGTAATGTAAGCATTTCGGATGCGTGTACCGGTACCGAATGCATTTGTTGCATTAAATTTAACCGCATACGTGCCCGGCACTGTATAAACATGGCTGGTATTCCGGTCGACGCTGTCAATGATTCCGTCATTCTCGAAATCCCATTCAAAGGCCGCTGGTGAACCGGTCGAGGTATCATTAAACCGGACATACAGGGGGACGAGACCGGATGTTGGAGCAGCAATGAAATTCGCCGCAGGACTTCCCACCGTCATAACTTGGTTTGCAGATATATTCCTGCAGAGATCATCACTGACAGTGAGGTTTACCAGGTACAACCCGTTGGCAGAAAAAACATGGGCAGGGTTCTGTTCATAGGATACTGTCCCGTCACCAAAGTCCCAGTACCAGTGGGACGGACGAGTAATTGTTGTCGTATCGGTGAAAGAGATTCCCAGGGGGGCTCCGCCACCCGTTGAATTTTCGGTGAACGTGATGACAGGACAGACCTGGGGAGTGCCCAGGGTGAACAGGTGGATCTTTGAGATCCCGGCTGTCTCTTCTGTCCAGACGATCCGGTCACCGGAAATTTTCGCATATGATTTCATATCCGACCCGGTTGACAGGAGCAGCTGTTCCGGGGGGGATCGGACAGTATCGTTGAGATAAATATCACCGGCAAACTGGTTGCGGTAATCGGTCCAGACTATCCTGTTTCCATCTATTGAAGGATACATCACCGGCTGGACCCCGTAGGAACCCGGAAGGTAACCCGACGTCATGTTGTCAGAAATACGCTCTTCTCCGGCGCCAAATTCATATTGGTAGATGTTCGGGACAGGATATGCTGAGGGATCCTGGTTGCGGTTGTCTTCCCAGACAATTTCATCCCCCCAGATATCCGGTGATTCCTGCAACGCCCCTTCCGTGGAACCATCGTTCCACGGACCCAGGCCGTTATCCGGTGTTATAAGCGATTCCGTCCAGGTACTGGTATCGTTCATGAAAATTTCAATGTCGCCATTCGTGGAATTACGTTTATCCTGCCAGACGATCCGGTTGTCGAAGACAGCCGGGTATTCCTGGTCTGAACCAGGAGTGCCGGGAGTTATCAGGTATTCACGGCTTTCCGTGAGATTGAACATATAGATATCCCAGCCGCCATTTCGATCATCCTGCCATACAACCTTGTCACCATATAAGCGGGGATAGGAGGGATCGTGTGCATTGTCATCAGTGATTCGTGTCAGTGTGTTGCCGGAAGTATCGAAAAGAAAAATATCACCCGAACCCCGTATGCGATAATCCTTCCAGACGATCATGGTTGAAAATATCCCGGGTCGTTGCTGGGTTGCAGGATCCTGAGAGACGGGTGAAACATTACCCGTCGCGATGTCGTAGAGAAAAATATCCCCGGCATTGCTGGTGGGGTCATCCCAGACAATCGATGTTCCATAGAGTACTGCATTTCGCTGGTCAGTCGAAGAGTTCGTGGGAATCAGGGTTTCGGTCCCGTAGGGGTTTGCCAGTGCGGGCATGTCAATCATGAAGAGAAAAAGGATGATGATGACCAGTATGAAGATCAGCTTGTTACTCGTATCCGGCCTTTTCATAAGGACACCCTTTTAACCATGGATGATGGCCATAATAAATTTTCTATTATATAGTATATAATATTATTCTGTCGCCCACGGCCACACCCAGCCAAAACACTTGAAATGCCATTTGAATTTATCAACGGCAAGGGCAAAGATTCCGTCATTCTTATTCATATCTATCTGAGTCGTTCCTACACCTGTGTTCAGCGGTACCTTCCATACGTTTTTGAACAGAGCGTCATTCATCTCTTTATAATACGTGCTGAAGGCGGTGTTCGGATTTGGATCTTCAAAGACCGGGTCTCCTCTCGGTGAATTAAGGAACGGCATACCCCACGGGTTACGGAGAACAATGTACTTCTTCCCGCTGCCGGCATCATAGTGGACACCAAGGATTGAGTACGCGTGCAGGGCAACAATACTGTCGCTGGTATATTTGACACTCTTCCCCGGGTTATCATTCGGTACGGGGACACCGTTTGCCTTGTTGGCATCATCTTCAGTCTTATAGGTCATCGCGACCATGGGGTACTTCGTCATTGCAGGTACATAGGGCGGGGCGGGATTTCCGACGACTACAGCATAACAGGCTGAGTAAATGGTATTAAAGACCTTCTCCGGCGCGTCGAAATCGGTTGTGAAGAATGCCGATTTGATATGATTCGCATTGTTTTGCTCGTCTATGGCAGTGTAAAACCGCTTTCCGGTGAGGTGGAAAAGGGCGTGCAATGGGTTACCGGTAGGGAACAGCCCGATATTCGGATTGTCCTCGGCAGAACCGTTCAATTTCCAGAAATTGCCATATGCTTTCTCCAGCATACCAGACCAGATCACATGGGGGTGGTCTGAGCAGGGATGGCAGAACACCCACTCGCCGATAACGGGGCTGCGCCACGGAAGTGAAAAACTGGAACCTTTTCTTTCCATAGTTATGGCTTTCCAGCTTATTCCTTCAACAGGAAGATACGGAGGATCCAGAAGAGCGGGATCCCCCTTGGCGAGGCTCAGATAACACGTGACCGCGTTGAGGGGAAGCTGTCTTTTTATATACTGCGGCCATGTCCAGGCAACGGAAGCAAGGGCTGCAACAAACCAGCAGTCCAGCGAGCATCCCTGGTTAGCATCGTTTATATCCGGAGGAGGACTTGAAAAAGCCCCGGTTGGATCCGGTTTCCAGGATTGCACTGCGGCAGTACAACGCGGGATTATGTCACCTGCCTTGTCCATATCCGGGCCGGTTTGTGCGGAATTCCGGGGATAATAAAATAAAGGCGAATGGTGTTTTGGATCGAACAGTTTGTCAAAAGGCAGATGGAGATTCTCTTCGATCAGCTTTTTTCTCTCGGGGGGGCTCAGGTTTTTCCAGTCAATATTTACCCCTTTTTTGGATGATACGAGAGCATAAGGGTTAATAGCACCAGTTACTCCCTCTTGGTCTATGCTTTTAGTCATACGGCATCACACCTCTACAGATTGTATACTCCGATTACTGCATAATAAATATTTGTATAACAATTAACACCGAAAAATCCTACAGGACTGGTTAAAAACCAGAATATTATTCGTATTGATTACATTTCCTAAAACAGCGAGGGTACAAGGATAATTTCCGAAAAAATCTAAAATCTGCTCTTGCTCAAAAACCAGCAGAATATATATCTCCTAAGCCGGTTCTTCCGGCATGTTCTTTGCAAGATACCATGCATGCATCGCGAGGAGCAGGTAGAGGGGGAACAGGAGGATATACGTATTGGATTCCCCTTCGGCCCTGAAGAGCCAGACCGTGACCGTTATGTCGATCTGGAAGATCATGATGCCCCACCATTTGCCGAGATACCCGTAACCAAGGCCCGGGAGAAGGAAGTTGAGGAACCCGGCAATCAGCGGGTTTTTCTGTATGCGCGGCCTCTGGCATAACCCGCGGGGCAGGTATATCGGGGGGACACCGCATTTCTGGGAGGCAAGGGCAGCTTCCCACCGCACCTGCCGGTCAGCATCACCAAGCGACCGGATAAGAGCAGGGCCGGCCGCACTGTCACCGATATCGCCAAGGACCTGTACGGCATGGACCCGGACATCACTGTCGGTATCCCGGAGGAGGTTATAGAGCGGGGCAAGAGCAGACGACTCCATGGTTTTCAGCCGGTCCCAGTCCTGCATGGCCGCATAATACCATGCCAGTTCATACTCACCGGACGGCTGGTAACCGTTCTTGACAAGCGAGATGGCTGACCCGTACCGGACATATTTATCCGGGTCTTCAAGTCCCCGGAGAAGGGGTTCAATAGCATGGTGGCTGTTCATCTCCCCCAGGGCAATGGCCGCCTGCCACCGCACCTCGCTGCCGGGGTCCTTCATCATATCCGCAAGCGCCGAAACTGCGCCGGGATCCCGGATCTCTGCAAGGGCACCGATGGCGCCAAGCCGGAGGTTCCGGTTCTTTCTCTTCAGCGCAAGGACCAGCGGCCCGACCGCCTCCGGCCCGATATCCCCCAGTGCATGAACTGCATCCGACTGGACATCAGGATCCCGGAACGAAAGGGCCCGGATAAGCCCGGGAAGATCCCTTTTTTTTATAAGCACACCGACATCGGGTTTTTTTCTTGGGATCAGGTCGAGCAGCATCGGGATCACATCCTAGAGGTCAGACATCCGTTCTGCAAGGTAGTAGGTATGAATACCAAAGAGCGCTGTGAGCGGATAGGCAATGAGATAGGGAAGAAAGGGACCCATGGCAAGCTGGGCAAGGACAAGGACGGACATGTAGGTCATGAAGACCGGAAATCCCCACCATTTGCCGATGTAATTGTAACCGATCCCAAGAAACAGGAAGTTCAGGAGTGCCGCTGCGGCCGGGTCGGGGCCGGTCCTCTCACGTCCTGCAACCATCAGGGGCAGGTTGTGGGATGCAAGCCCGCAGTTCATAGCTGCAAGGACAGCTCTCCAGCGCACGCGGGGGTCACTATCCTTCAAAGCTTTCTGGCAGGCCATCTGTGCCTGAGGGTTTCCGATCTGCCCGAGTATTGAAACGATCATTGCTCGGCTTTTCGGATCATTGTCGCGTAAAAGATCCCGGAGGGGCGGCAGGGCAGCAGCACCAAGACGCCGGACAGCTTCCCAGTCCTGGCGTGCAATCAGCCGGTACACGGTATCGGCATCATTCTGTGGCAGCCAGCCCAGCCGGTCAAGGGCAGTTGCCGCCCCGTACCGGAGATATCGGCGGGGATCCCTGAGCAGGGGCACGAGGAACGGTATCGCGTCGGGAGAGCCGATTTCGCCAAGGGCAAGGACTGCAGCCCACCGGACTTCAAGGGATGTATCGTCGTCGATAACAACAAGGAGCGGACTGACGGCCCGGAGATCCCGGATTGCCCCCAGGGCCTCGATTGTCCCGAGCCGTACGGGAATAACACGGGATTGCAGGGCAGCAAGGAGCGGGGGTACTGCTTTCTCCCCGCAGGTCCCGAGCGCTTCGGCAGCATGCCACCGGACAGAGGGATCCGTGTTGCTGAGGTGGTGGATGAGGGCCGGGATGTCCCCTGCATCCTTCAGCCGGCCGATATCAGGGACCGTCGATCCAAACCCGTGAAAGAGGGTCATGGCAGAAAATTCGCGAATACTCCTGTTTTCAGTATAACGCGATAAATAATATCAATCTTATGGATGACCAAAAAACAGAATACAGGAAACCGGAAACGAAAAAAAGGGGTATACCGGTCAACTTATCGTGAATGCATTATAGGAGATTCCGTACGTGCTATCGGGGTTCGTGACTTTGATATCCCAGGTCCCGAAGTCACCGGTCGGAATCGTGAAGAAACAGTGCAACTGAGTATCACTGTCAACAATTACTGTTGTTCCCTCGATATCCGTAAAGCCGGACCTTTGCAGTTTCACCGTGGCACCGGTCTGGAATTTTGAACCCGTAACCGTGTACCCTGCGTAACCGGTATGCCCGATCGAGGGATCGATATACGTGATCGGCACCGTCCCTGCTGATGTCGCGGTTGTCGTTGTCACGGCACTTGCATCGCGACGTACGGTGAAAATATTGGTGTACCTGTCCGACTGGCCGTCCGGATTGGTCACCGCCACGTCCCATGCCCCGGCCGTGGCTTCAGACGGGATAGCAAACGTGCAGATGAGCGACTTGTTCGATATGACCCGCACGTTCGTTGCCGTGACGGTCGAACTTCCGCTGCGGGAGAGCGTCACGGTTATACCGGTAACAAAATGCTCTCCTACCAAGTCAGAAATGGCGACCGATGTACCGGCATACCCCGTGTCCGGGATAATCTTCGTGATTTTCGGGGCCGTGGAAACGGCGGTTGTAACCGCAGTTACTGCTGCAGGTGCCGGGGTAGTTGCCTCGGTAGCGATCGTGGTCGGTGTGACAAGAGGAACTGAAGACGGAGGTATGTTATCCACTACTTCGGTATACACCTTTTCCATCACAGCTCTGTTGGCGTTCTCGGTCCGGGTATCCGTACGGTATCCCCAGCTGCCGTCAGCTTTGGGGTAGATTAGCGCACGTTCATAGGTATCGGAAGCAGCATCATACCCGATGACCAGCCAAGCCGTGGTGGCAGTGGACTTCGGGTTCCTGACTATATCACCGGCAGTATATTGTGCGACCCCGTTTGTCGTGACAGGGGGGGTACCGGACTGTGCAGTCTGGTTTACCGAATCGGAAGACTGGCATCCCGCAATGAGGATACAGGCAACAAGGAGAAAGACCAGACAGGGCACGCAGATTGTGGTTCTGTCCATAGTAATCATTTGTCCCGGTTGTTTTTAATAAAGCCGATTCGGGTATGATCGGCGTATGCAGATTCTGGCCCCGGGCCTGCCTCCGGCTCCTGGTTCGGATATCATTCCAGACTCCGGTTGCTTTCCTGAACCGGATGGATACTATCCTGTGCGGAATCACATCAGGCATCTGCCGGGCATTGTCTTACAGGAACAGGAATTATGAAAAAAATCGGGATTATTCTTCTTTCTTTTCGGGCTTCTTGAATGTCTCGACGAGGACGATCTCGCCAATTCCCTTGACAAGCTCGAAACCTTCATGGATGATCCGGCCGCGCCAGAGCAGCCAGCGCCGGTCATAGTTGATGCCGGGGGGAAGGGTGACGGTTGCCTTGTCGCCATCCATGACAATTTCCATGTCTTTTCCGGCATAGAGCCGGACAAGGCCCTTGAGCTGGTCGAGCGGTTCCTTGACCATCTCTTCTATGGTGTACTCATACGTAAGGGTCTGGCCGGCGAGCGGTGCATTGAAATCGACAATAACCTTGTTTCCGATGACATCGACAACGGTCCCTTCGCCCTGCTCCTCGAGCCTGACCGGCATGCCCCGTACGGGTTTCTCCTTGAACTGGTTCTT
>Ga0209099_1004342_pt1 | contig 10828 bp, 12 predicted proteins | sample AD_JPNHW2_MetaG_FD_184430 | JGI IMG/M metagenome (GOLD analysis project Ga0209099, IMG submission 184430) | Active sludge microbial communities of municipal wastewater-treating anaerobic digesters from Japan - AD_JPNHW2_MetaG (SPAdes) (version 2) | ecosystem: Engineered > Bioreactor > Anaerobic...
AGTAAAAAGATAAAGGTTATGAGGTAACACATCATGTCTTATTCTCCTCCTCAAGCTTACAACCATCAGGTATAGACTTAGCCGCTTCCTTAAGTTCCATTTCTGGATGAGTTATGCCAACTGTTTTAAAGAAAGTATCTAAAGCCTCTTTTGATTGTTCTGGGTTAGTATTAGGATCAGCTACAACCTTAAGGACTTTGTAGGCCAGATCAAGAGCAGCAAATGTGTCATCACGCTGCTTCCTCACAACCATAAAAAGCTCACGCCATTTCCCAACATCGTTGTTATGGTCTATCAATAGCTTAATTTCAAGTTGCTGGCAGGCCATGTGGCTAACTAGTGATGTTAGCAGCACTATTATGGATACTGTGAGCAGTGTGCTACAATACATATCTAATGTCATTTAAGTCTCCAAAATTGTTAACTAGTTTTCTTTCTTCCACTTAGTGCAGAACTCAAAGCCACTTGAGTTACTAAAGCTATCACTCATGTAAAACGCATCGAACCATAATATCCAGAATGTTATTAATTTCTCAGGATATTTTTGATTCCAATTATACTTATAATAGTAACCATCAATAGCATCAACTGTAAACTTTGCTATATTTGGCTTATAGAATGGGTCACTATATTTTTTATCAATGTTATAATCGTGCATGTAGGTGTCACCTTCGCATACGGTGCAAGTAGATGTGTATTGGAAACATACCTTTTCTTCTTCATGAAGATTAACCATCCATATTAATAGTGTTATCATTATGATAACAATAACACTGGCGGCTATTATAATTTTTCTCAAGTTCCCTCCCTTATTTCATGATCCAAATAATATTGAACACAACTCTGGAACGCTTCAAAATATGCACTTACGCAAGCAGCACTCTCCTGTACTCTTGTATTAGAGCAGCCTTCCAGCTGCTTAACAAGATGCTCAGGAGTAATGCTATGATCATTTGTATAAGCATAATACTTGCATATATGCTCTTCGTACTCAGCCTCAGCTTCACAGTAATTATAAGATGTATTTATACACTGCTCAAAGTTTGGTTCCCCACACACGCAGTTAAGACTCATTACCAACATCATTATGACGTACATGGCCTCACCCCTTATTTCTTATTCTTGACATTTACCCATACTATATAGGAAATTATCAAGACTACAATTCCAACTATTATTTGCACTTTGGTCTCCTTTATTTTTTACCCGTATCTTTACACGGGTAATAGTCCTTCTCACCACAAACAGGAGTTGATAAAACGAGTGACCCATCCTTAGCTAAAGATGCCACTTTATATACTGACATGAACTCTATTGAATCAATTCGCTCCATGTATTTACTGAGACTTGGACTTGGTATAGTTTTATCATAAGTTACAATAAGGACTGAGAGTTCATTGTCCACATTACTGGTAAGCTGTATTTCCTTACCGGTGTAGCTCTTCTTACCCACATTATCCAAAGTTACCTTATCTATACAGAAGTAAATGCCATCCCTGCTGTAGTTTTCAGTATCTTGCCAGGCGTAGCACTCCCCAACCTTACCGTTGTCTTCAACAGCTAACTTACACTCACGCTTATTAACCTTATAGCTTACTGGGTCAACCCCTAAGGTTTTTAAGCATTCGTTAAAGTCACCACACTTAGTTTTGCCAACCATACTATCAATACCACCACTTGATGTACGACAATAGCTGCCTTTAGTTACTTTACCGAGCCTAACCTGATAATCTTCAGTTAGGAGATTAATATAACCATTTTCGATAGACAATACTTTATGTACATACAAATTTTGTGTTGAAAACGGTGTTGGGGAACCACTGGAATCTATGTAAGCATAAACATCACCTACCTTTATATCTATAGCTGGTTTATGTTCTTCCTTATAAATTTTCCATCCAGCTTTTATAGATGCGGTAAACAACTCAGTTGATAACACGAGTATACTTAAACAAATAATAAATGACATAACAATTCTTATTTTGCTGTAAGTAGAACCTTTATGAGCCAGATCCATTATGCCAGACACAGCAGCCCACATAATTATGAAACTTATTATACATACCCAAATTAATTTTATCAAGTTCAAGTTACCCTCCTTTATTCAGGTATACAAGGGTATATGTCCTTGCACTTTGGAAATATTAAGCCAAACCCCTTACCAATAATCAGCATAGATACTGGATAGGTTGGCATTGCCTTTAATTCTTTTTCAGTTGTATATCTAACCTTTTCTCTTAGGTAATCAATTGGGGTTGTTCCAGACATCTCGTAAGTTCCATTCCAGAATGTTCCCAAGTCAGGATCTGTCCTAAGCTCACTATACATGTACCTTACTTTGTTGGATTTTTTATTTATTTCTATGGGAAGTATGTACTCCTTCATTTTACTTGTATAATTATCCGTAGATACATACCACTTACCCACCTCAAGTACAGGCCTTAAATCTGGTAGGGGTTTATCTACCTTAATTAGATTCATGTATCCCCTGAAAGGATACTCACCATATTTAACAGAGGAGCTGTATATATTGCCAGTGTTACTGATGTAGTCATAGAGCTTACCCTCTGTGTTTTCAGCTCTTTTATAGGTATCAAATTTAATCCATCCGTCTTTGATATCAAGAACGCAATATCTATCTTCCATCTTAGATCCTTGGAAAGGACTAACATCAGAAGATGAGTAGCATTCTCCTATCTGGTATTCAGATATATCTGATGCCTCTTTTTTTAGATTCATTACAAATCCAACTAAAAAGCCAATCATAAACATAAAGAACGCCAGGAGCAGTGTCTCAAAAGTAGTTTTACAAGTCATGTATTTCTCCTTAATTTTTATCTTTTTTATTAACGCCAAACAGGAACCATAGTATCAACGCGGCTACTATAGCTAGTATGTATGGAACAAATAATACTGATCCAGATACCAGGCAAATAGCATAGAATACTAGGGCCTTACATAAGCTAACGACTCTTTTAATAAAACTTGAGTCATTATACTTGGGCTCTTTTGATCTTAACCATACGAGAGGGAAATAAGGTTTATAGGCCTCAAGGCCATATATCGCTTTTAAACCAAACTCCAGACAACTGCTTACTAGGTAACACGTCATACCCATCCACAGCGACCATAAAATTATAAACCAACTCATTGCTTCCTGCTCCCATCTCTGTTGAATTTAACCTCAATTGGACCAGTTTCATTAACATCAACCAATTCACAGGCTTTATACTGCTTAATAATCCGGTACTTGGTGTCCTCATAGGCTATTGAAAAAGCCCAGGAACTCCACGACTCAGTACGCTCTAAAACCCAACCCCCGCACCCTAATTCAAGAGATGAAGCGGTAGGGTTAAACCCTACACTGTTCTCGGGTACATCTACACTTACATAAGACACTTTAGTTTCATGAGGGGCTTTCATCTCATAAATAAAGCATGAAACGTCTGTTAGACCCAACAACAGCAAAGTAGTTATGAAAGTAACTGAAGTATTTTCATTCCTTATTTTTTCCGTCATCCATATTACAAACATACCTACTACAACAATAGCCAAAACTATACCCATAGCTAGCATGGTTTCTCCTTTTAATTTAATGTTTTAAGTCACCTGAATATATCTCTGCAAGAACTTGCAGTAAGCCTTACCATCCTGGGCGTTCTTTATATCGTTATTCATAGCATTGATAACAGCGTCGGTCATATCTGCCTGAGACACTATGAATGCCTCAATAGTAGCAGGAGCCTTAACAGCTCCCTGTTCTGGAGATCCATGATGTGACAGCATTATGTGCATAAGATGATTAGCTCTGTCTGCGTTCTTTATGTGCTTTTTAACTTTGGCCATAATAGATACAGCGCCCATGAAGATGTGACCCAGTAAACCTCCGTTCCTGGTATAATCCTCAACCAGGCCATACTTATTTGTTTCAAACTCTTTGAGTTTGCCAATGTCATGAAGCAAAGCTCCTGTTATAACAAGAGATACATCAACATCCTTATAAGGTTGAGATTGGCACATATTTTTAGCCATTTCAGCTACATAAACAGAATGCTCCCACAGTCCTCTTTTATAAGCGTGATGCATACTCTTGCCACCAGCTATGATTCTTAAATTTGGATACTCAGCTGTTATATCCATTACCAGATCGCGCATAGGTTCATCCAGAAGAGCCAGCAACTCATAGAACTTAGCATCAAGATCTTCTTCGCTAAGTGGAGAACTGGGTACAATATCTGAGCTTTCCAACTGGAGAGGGTTCATCTCATCTGCTTCATCTATAACTACCTGGAGTTTATCCTTATAAGTAGTGACCTTACCTTTGGTTATTGCAATACAGTTACCAGCAGCCAGAACAGCAGCTAAGGCATGGGTTAATTCCCAGGCTTTAAATTCTATGTCCTTAGTGCCATCATACAACACCCCTGACATATACTCACCACCATTTTTCTTTAGCATAATGTCAGCTGTTCTTATAAAGCCGTAAGCATTAGAATCAACAGTAATAATGGTGTTTGGAGCAGCTTCGCTAACTTTTAAATATTTCATTTTATATCCTATCTTGTTTTTTAATATGCCTAATACAGGTGCCGTCTATGTAGATATCCTTGTAGTAGCTGCCTGGTTCAATAGTGTGTGTTATAACAAAAGACATGTTTTTATCTCCCTTGTCAAACACCCTGTAAGTTAGATACATCTTGTCTTCTGGGGCAGGATTAACGCTTAAGCTTCTAAAATAGTTAATTAGATTGTTGCTGTGCTCGCTGAACATAACAGCCATAAGGGCATCATATTCCACTTCTTTGAATATTTTTAGCAACATCGTAAGAGTCTCTATTTGGTCTTTCCCGGGGACCTTAGTTTTATTAACCAGATTGTTCTTTTTGAAGTCCTCTGAGAAATACCAGCTCAGTACTCCTATTAAAAGTATTATACATATAATTACTAATACTATGCCAACTATTGGAGTATATGTCATAACAGCAACCTCCTTAAATAATATCTCTAGATACATTATTCTTAATGTATAGAGGTTTCAAGTATATTTCCTTAGCTTTTGTAAAGTCCTTAGTCCAGTTCCATCCACAAGAGTTGAATTCCGGGCATATTCCATTACGGTAAATACACTCAGGAACACACGCTTCAACAAGCTCATGTTCGTATTTAGCCAGTTCATTAAGAAATGCCAGCCAAGCTTCTCTAGTTTCCTTATGGGCCTTATTACAGAGTCTTTTTCTAGATATAAAAATAATCTCTGCTGCGTTAGCTGAGCAATTATGAGTAACTAACCGCCCCTGTGGACTGGAGTCTCTCTCGGAACCATCATTAGCTGTACGCTGGGATGCCACAAAGTGTTCTATACCTATTTTATGTCTACAGAAGTGTACTGATATCCAGTACTTAAGATCAGTCCAAGTCCAATCAATGGTCAACTTTCTTAGAGGGCTATGTTCACTATGAATTAGCCTTCTCTTCCATTCACTGCTGGGTTCCTTTCCCGAGCTTGGTTTATTAGCCGTTGTCCTAGCTGCGTCGAGTATGTCTTCCCAGTTATCACTAGTATTATTTATAGTTACTTTCATTCTTCCTCCAGATCGCTTTCCCAGAAATACTCCTGGCAGTTATTGCATCTTATCATTCCACTTGGGTCGTTCTCAAGTTCATCGCTTTGACAGCTTGGACATACTTTTGGCATAACTAGTCTCCTATTAGTTAGATGAAGTTTAAAAAGGGTGGGGGATCCGTAGTGTTTGTGTATTTATTTAAAAGAACCATAGGGCACAATTATGTCCCTCGGATCCCCCCATTGGCACTCAACGTTGTTAACAAATGCGTACTTATTCACAGTATTTTAATATAATTTCTTTACCTGTCATGCCAGCCATAACATCTATCTGCATTTGAGCTATAGATACCTCAGGTTTAACATGTGCAGTAGTATGCATGTTAAAGAATGCTAGAAGGAATGCCTGGAATGACTCATCACAAACATAATCTACCAATATTTTATGATCTATTCTGCCTGGCCTAAGTAAAACAGGATCTAAATCGCTAGCTTTATTTGTGGTTATAATAAGTATATGATCATGGGCATTCATAGCTCCATCTATTGCATTAAGCAAATCGCCCAAACTAATTGGATCTTTACTAGCGTCCTTCTCAAGTATTTTATCAATATCCTCTATAACTAGTATAGAATTAGGGGGCAGCACACTAACAGCCAGGCTTACACTAACCATGGTGTGCTGCCCTAAAATATAGAGACCCCTTTTGGTATATCCAGCCAAAGCTCTTATTAAACTTGTTTTACCTGTGCCGGGGGGGCCATATAACATAATACCTGTTTTGTAGGAAATGCCATGATCCTTATACCAGTTTTCATTTTTAGTAAAGTTATCAACTATATCTTTTAAATGGCATTTTGTTTTTTCAGGTATATAAAGTGATTTAAAGTCTCTTATTGGCTGACGCTGTTTTATCTCCCAAGAGTCATAGGAAGTGAATACACTCACAGGAGTCGTGGTATGTTTTATGTCAGAATCCCTAGCGTCATTAATTATGGCATCCAGGAGTGATCTGGATCTACCAACTGTTATTAAAGTTATAATATCTTTATCTCTATCTGTTTTATTATCGGAGTCCTTAGATAATATAAATTTAATAGGTCTGCTATGATACCATATAATATGCCATCCATAACCCATCCTTAGAGTAATATCATTTCTGTCTCTATCCCACCCACCTTGGAATGTTCTGGCATTTTTAGTATACCCACATTTTACTAGCCAGCTCATTAGCATGTCATACAATTCGTGGTTTGAGTTAACACTTAAACTAGTGGTATAATGCCTAATAATTAAACCGAGTGCATAGGAAGGAACACTTTTAAATAAATAGGTTATTATGGTTAAACCATATAAAGACATAGCCCCCGCTGCTAATGGATTATGCTTGGCCGCTGCCATAATTTCATTGATAAATACCATGATACACATAGCTCCTATAATATTAATGTTATTGATTTATTTATGGTGGCACGCTATGAATTCCAAAATAAGAGCAGAAATACTTGCTGGTATGAGCTACACAGAATTAAAGAACCTATACAATAAATATTATAAGGGTCAAGAGTAATGGTAGTTCCAACCGTTCCTATAGCTGGACTTGGAGTCAAGTTCTCAGCAGTTAATCCTGAAATACAAGCCTTTATAAGTGACATAATGTACAGAACTTATTACAGCAAAAGCAGTGAGTTGCGTAATATGATCCATGGCACATCTGGCCTATCCCAATCAGCAGTTCTTGACATTATAACTTCAGTATTCAACTCATCAGTTCCAGATATTCTAGTGCACTACCCCAATCTAACTAGTGCCACACTAACTATTAAGGATGCTTATATTAAAAGTGGCACTCTTAAAATAGATTCAACTATCTTAGTTAATACTATAACTCCTCAGATATATGAAGAAGTGAGTGTTGAGGTGAGATTCTAGATTACAAGTTCTTATAACATTTTATAGATATGATTTACTCTTCTTCGGTCTTGGTACTCCACTCATGATATGAGCCAAGTTCCTTCTTAGGTATGGTTAGATAAAGACCAGGTATACCTCTAGTACCCTTGGAGTTCTTATACTCAAAGCCCTTATTAAGTGTACTCTCAGGAATAACCTTACCAAACTTAAAGTGTATATACACAAGAGCTTCATAAAGGACGTCATCAGTTGTGGGTGCACGACGACCCTGGTTGACTCTCCACTTAGAGTAGTACCTCTTAAACTGAGAAGCTGACAGTCTTACGGTTCCATCAACAGCTCCATCTGCATCATAGTATGCGAACTCTTCTATGAATGTGAAGATATCGTTAGTTGCCAGCATGAGTTCTTCATTGGCGCTTATTTCATCAGAAGTAAAAAAAGCATATATACTGTCCTTCTTAAAGCGCTTAGCTTGAGCTATTATCCAGGGCCATATATAACAAGCTTCCCTGTCTATTATCTTGTTAGCAAGTTCTGGATCCTCTGTACCTTTAGGAACAACCTTGTCAAGTTTAACTGTAAGAACTCGTCTTAAGAATGGCATCGACTCATTACCTTTAAGTTTAAGCATCTTATTGACATTAATAAGGTAGTGTGCTCTTGGCATGAAAGTAACGGGAGTTCTATAGAGCTCTTTACCTTCAACAGCTTCACCAGATACGAGAAGTTTGAAATCTGATTCAAGGCTGTCACCAGAACTATCCATACTTACATTAAGGATCTTATCCATGAGCTTCATCTTAGATATCTTACCCTCATTACCATTCTTAGACAACTCATGAATAGCCAGCTTAGATACATAAGTATCTGTAAGGAGCTTAACCGCTATGTCAGCAAGAACTGACTTACCATTCTTACCCATGATACCGTACATTATGACTGATCTGGTACCTGAACCATCTGGTTTATAAAGTATGCTACCAAAAAGGTAAGAGATTATCTTCTTAGCCATGTTACCTTCATGATCTAAGAAATCAAGGAACTTATCAAACAACGGAGTCTTACCATTTGGATAATATGAGTAAGGAATAGCTATATCAATGATGTTGTTCTTCATAAGGTTGAACTTAGTCTTAACATCGTTAGGTATTGATATACCAATCTCCTCGTAGTTATCTGAGTCATATAGAACTATTGCGTTGGTAAACTGCATGTACTTCTTATTAGATACAACATTTATTCTAAGATCAGATTTTGTGAATGACACATTGTACTTCTGGTTTATGTAATCAATAAGGAGTTCATCAACATTAGACTGCGTTACAGCTTTAGTAACTTTAAGATGTTCATTGAAATCGAACTCCAGGTTCTTTAAGTTGTAGTAAGCGCTATAGATATCCTCAGCTATAGTCTTACAAGTTTTACCTGTAAGTCCTGGTGCACCAAATAAATTCATATAGTTAATAGAACTAGCAAGTTCTGTTACTAGACCTTTTTTCTCCTCTGAGCTTGCATTGTACTTAAAGAAGTTAGTATAAGGTCTATGTATACCAAAGTGTTCTACATACATATTAACATGCTTATTATCTGCTATGCAAAGGCTTATCTTGCTATCAAGGAACAGCTTCTGTATACCAAGTCTGAGTGTCTCCTGATGGGTCAACATTGGGTTATCTTTGAATGTTGGGTTGTACTCAAAAAAATAATAGATGTGTGGCATATTAAGCAAAGCTGTCTTTACAAATACATCCATGTCGTCTGTGTAGTTCTCCTGGAGTTTTTTCCTAGCAATATCAGTAATCTGCTGGAATTGGAGCGCCATTGTGTCATAATATGACTCACCTGGAATGGCTGGTTTCTTAGCCTTTGACTTGTTCTCTTTGCTACTCTCCGCACCTTCTTCTTCAGTAAGAAGGAATTTAAATCTAGCTCTTGGCATGTTGTACTTATTACAGTAATTAAGATAAGCTACATACACACAGTGTAACTGAGCTTCGCTCTTTGTTGTTGGTGCTAATGAGTACAGCTCAAGCTCCTCTTTCTTCATATCCAGGAGTCTTACCATAAGTTCCCCTAGATCTGCGCTATAGTTCTCTGAGAAGTCCTTACAGGCCAGCGTTCTGTTGTTGTAAGCGAACGATGGGTTCTTATCCTCTCTAAATGGAGAGCTACACATAAGCCAGCCTTCATCTGAAGATGGTTTAGGGTTTCTGATCGGCATCTTAAGGTAAGCCATCATGTGCTCAAACGTAAGGTTCTCTTTCACGAAATTAAATAGTCTATGATCCTTCTGCATGTCTTCCATACCTCTGTAAATACTTGATTTGTTTGTGCTGACAACTTGGGAGAGAAATGCTGAAGCATCCCCTCCCATGCTGCCGGCGATTTTACCTGGGTTCTCGTCTACCTTATCATTAACTGAGAAGGCATCTTTAATTATTGTGGGTATTGATTCTAAATCCCTAATCTTAAGAATTTCAACTGGGGTGGGTGGATTTGTCTTTGCATTGACAGTAAAAGGAAGCCTCATGTTCCTGTTAATGTCTCCACATGACTCATCAAATTTAATGTAAGGACATAAGGTCTTTACACTATCGAGGACAGTATTATATACTGCCGAATATCTGCGTGTGCCATAATGTATGTCCTTCGGTAAGGAGTACCAAATATGCAAACCATTGCCACTGAACATAATAAGGTTAGGCTTGGTCTCATTCCACACTGCTTCTATGTCCACTATCTCACTGATAAGTTTGACCTTATCAATAGGTGGGAGTGTTTTAAGCCACAGTTCAAACTCATCCTGCTTCTTATCAACGCTTACTATCTTTCTTTCTCTAAGTACTGATAACTGATCCTTAAGATCTATATCAAGGAATGACCAGGGTCGATGCTTTACATTAGTCTTCTTTACTCCTTTACCAGTAATTTTGCATCTGTTAAAAAGCTTAATAAAATCATCATCTTTCATAACTTCAACTTTCTGAGGCGCATCATTAGGAACCTTGGCATTCTCCTCATTATCAATAGCCTTCTGTACGCTATCCTTTGCCATTGCTAAATAACTAGCTCTATCGGCTAAGTTAAATGCTACGGCATTCTCATAAACGATCTTAACATGAGATATCATGTCTGGTGTTAAGGTATCGGCCGGAACCACATACTGCCTATTGTAGGTCAGCGAATCAGCGAATACAACTACACAGTCACTGTAATAAGTGCGTATGTATGCTGCGAAATTCTCATAAAACTTACTCTGCATGTTTTGAAACCCCCAGGTGAAAAAAACGACTAACAGGATTAATATACCTAGTTCATTGTAGGTTGTCAAGGATTTTTTTAAAAGG
>Ga0209099_1004343_pt1 | contig 10827 bp, 7 predicted proteins | sample AD_JPNHW2_MetaG_FD_184430 | JGI IMG/M metagenome (GOLD analysis project Ga0209099, IMG submission 184430) | Active sludge microbial communities of municipal wastewater-treating anaerobic digesters from Japan - AD_JPNHW2_MetaG (SPAdes) (version 2) | ecosystem: Engineered > Bioreactor > Anaerobic >...
GCCACGGCAACCTGGCCGAGCGCAGCCTGCGCCCGGTGATGCCGGATAACTATCCGTACGCCGTGCGCGTCGTTTCCGAAATCATGGGCTCCAACGGCTCGTCCTCCATGGCCTCGGCCTGTGTCGGCACGCTGGCGCTGATGGATGCCGGCGTTCCGATCAAGAAGCCGGTCGGCGGGATCTCCGTCGGTCTGTTCACCGGCGAAAACGGCAAAGCCGATCTCGTGCTCGACATTCTCGGCACCGAAGACCACTGCGGCGACATGGACTTCAAAGTCTGCGGAACCCGCGACGGGATCACCGGTTTCCAGGTCGACCTCAAGATCGACGGTCTGCGCTGGGACCTCGTCGAAGGCGCCTTCGAAATGGCCCGCAAAGGCCGTATGGACATCCTCGATTACATGGAAAGCGTCATCGCTGCTCCGCGTGCCGAAATGTCCGAATACGCTCCGCGCATCGTTGTCATCAAGATCGATCCGGAGAAGATCGGCGCGCTGATCGGCCCAGGCGGTAAAGTCATCCGCGGCATCACCGACACCTACGGCGTGCAGATCGACATCGAAGAAGACGGCACCGTCAACGTGTTCAGCAACGATGCCGGCGCCATGAAGGCTGCGGTCAAAGCGGTGAACGCCATCACGGCGGAAGCGGAAATCGGCCAGCTCTACGAAGGTACCGTGAAAACCATCCGTGACTTCGGCGCTTTCGTCGAAATCATGCCCGGCAAAGACGGCCTCGTGCACATCTCCGAACTCGCTGACTTCCGCGTCGGCAAAGTCGAAGACATCTGCAAAGAAGGCGACATCATGTGGGTCAAGGTTCTCGATGTGGACCGCGACGGCAAGATCCGCCTCAGCCGCCGTGCGGCCATGGCCGAGAAAGATGCTCAGGCCTCCGCCACGAACGACTAATCCCCGTTCCGGCTCAGCCAAAAGCCCTTCCGTTCGCGGAGGGGCTTTTTTTTGTTCAGATTTCGCTGAGCCGTTCTGCGGGCTGAATGGCGGGGGTGCGGCAGATGTGGGAATAGTCGTCGTGTCCGGCGATGAGCGGTTCGGTGGCGAGGTCGCCGGCGCGCAGCTGCCGGACATTTGTGAAGAGCTGTCCGAGAAACGCTTCCGTCAGCTCTGGACTCATTGAAAGCCGTTTCTTCGCAAAGTGGTTGGTCATTTTTTTCAGGTCGCGTTCCTGCAGGTGATAAACGGCCAGCGTCTTTGCATTCAGCTCCGGCGTGTTGTGCGCGCCAAAAAACTTCTGCTGTGCCGCGAAGGTATAGAGCGGAATCTGGCAATCGAAATTCAGGGCGATTTCCTTTTCAAGCTGCGCTACCGGAACGCCGCGCGACTTGCTCTTATAGTCCACCACCAGCAGCCGGTCGAGTTCGCCGTCTGTGTTGAAGATCAGGTCGATGCGGTCGATCTTGCCCTTGAGCTGAATCTGTTCGTCGCCGTGCTCCAGCGTCAGCGGCAGGCCGTGCTGGAGGTCGAACTTCATTTCGAACAGTGCCGGATAGCGGTTTTCGGCCCGCGCGGTTTCGATATCCATGCGGACGAAGTTTTCGATCATCTGCCGCAGCTTCCGTTTTTCGGTTTCCCAGACGGTCGGATGGCCGAGGTGGCGGCTGGGCCGCCGCTCGGCTTTTTTGAATTCTTCTTCCGCGATTCCTCGAGCCAGCGCCAGCAGGTCGTCCGCTCTGTTTGGATCAAACACGGCTAAAGGAATGGAGTTCTCCGCTACCTGCTGCGTGATTCGCCAATGTAGACGCGATGTCCCCATCGCGTTTTCCTGCGGCTGGGAACGCGGTGAGGACACCGCGTCTACGTTCATCGGGACGGCGTAGAGTCCGCTTTGTGCCGCAATGGCGGTGTAAACCTGTTCGAGGATATCGTGGATGACGACGCCTCGGTCCATCGGCGCGGTGTCGTCTTCATGCGTAAGGTCGGGCCGGATGCTCAGCACTTTTTCGAGAAAATAGACAAACCGGTTGCGCGCCAGCGATTCGAGCGCGGTGGCGCTGAACTCGGGATTTTTTTTCAGCCATTGCTGAATGTGGAGCAGGCTTTCATCCTGCTCCTTTTTATTGTGTATCAGGGCCGGCTGAAAGCCCGCCCCGCATTGGGCGTTGGTCTGCCGGACTTCATCTTCGGCGCGGCAGAATTCCGGCGGCAGGATGGTATGAAACGAGGCGCCGAGCTGCGGCTGATCCGTTTCCGTCAGCCCGCGCATCCGCTCGAAAAATTCGCCGGGCGCGTGCTCCTTGCCGTCGGCGCCGGTGCGGGTGTAGGAGAGCGTCAGCCGTTCGCCGGCGGCGCTGATCGCGGTGAGGAAAAGGATTTCTTCCTGGATGAGCGCCGCGCCGGTTTCGGAGAGCGCGAGCCGCGGACAGGGGATTTTCCGTTCGGTCAGAAAGGCGCGCAGCGCCTGGCGCTCGGTGCTGTTCAGCAGGGCGTCCGCTTTGGGGATTTGCGGAAAGGTGCGGTCGTCCATGCCGGCGAGATAGACGGAATCAAACCGCAGGCCGGCGGCGTCCATCGGGTTGAGAATCCAGACGCCGCTTTCGGTTCCGGTTTCGTCGCGGAGTGTAACGTTATCGAGCAGTTCCTCGAACAGCGAAACCATCCGTTCCATGGGCAGCGAGGGGTCTGACGCTTCACTCAGTTCCTGAATGAGGGTTTGCACTTCTTCCGGCAGTTCGAGGCCGTGTTGTTGAATGATGGATTGGACCCGTTCGGCGAATTTCAATGGAGGGAAGAATCCGGTGAGTTCTTTAGGCAGGCGGCGCAGGCGCGGCGGTTCTTTCAGACGGATGTCCTGAACCAGCGTCTGCCGCGCCTCGGCATCGAGGCCGGGCCATTGGAGGCCGGGCATGATCAGCAGGTCGCAGAGCCGGTCGCGCGAAAAGGTCTGCGGAAACGCGAGCAGGGCCAGCAGCGCTTTGACGGGCGGATGCGCGGCGGCGGGGGTGCCGCGCCGGAAATGGTACGGAATGCCGAAGCGCTGAAAGACGTCGGGGATAATGTCGGTGTACAGGCTCAGGTCGCGCAGAATCAGCGCGATCTGATCGGGCGCGGTGCCGGTTTCGATTTCGCCGGCGATGCGCCGCGCGGCGTCTTCGATTTCGCCGTACGGATGGGCGGAGACAAAAAAAACAACCCGCTCGCGCGATTCCTCTGCGAGAATATTTCCGTCGTCCATTTCAAAGGCGTCGGCGAAATCTTCGAGCCACGGTTGCCACTCCTCTTCGTTGCCGCGCTCCAGTTCGCTGTATGCGGCGGCGTTGAGGCGCTTTTCTGCCACTTGCGTATGCGCATCCGGAAGGACGGAATAGATTTTCACCTGTTCAGTACCGAGCCGTTTTTTGAGCGCGGCGACGAAGCATTCTTCGAATGGATTGAGCCAGCGCACGGCGCGGAAGACGATGCCGTTTTCCAGTTCGCGCGGCAGTTCGCCGGTTTCAATCAGCCGGAGCAAAGCGGTGTTGACGGCGAAGCGGTCGGCGATTTCCAGTTTTGTACACAGTGCGCGCCACGCCTTGAGGAGCTGTCCGATGCCGTGCAGTTTATGGTCCGGTTCGTGCGCCAGCAGCCATTCGGTGAGCGCCGGTTCATGTTCGGCGAAGGAGGCGAAGGTTTCGATGGTTTGCTGAAGAAGTTTGGCGCGCACGGCGGGCGAGAGTTCGGCGAGCGGCTGCCGGGAACTGAAGCCGGCATTTGCGGCGGCTTCTTCAAGGAGCAGGCGGGTTTCGGTCGGCCCGGCTGAGCGGCCTGCCAGAAATCCGGCGCGGCGGGCGGCGCGTTCGCACAGGGCGAGCAGTTTTTTCTGGGTGAAAAGTTTTCCGGTGCCGAGGATTCCGGATTGAAGGACGCGGCGGCGCTCGTACCGGCGTTTCGCCAGTTCGGTCGGGAAAACCGTCAATACATCGCCGCTCATCTTCATGGTTGATGAAACTAGCAGAGAGCAGTAGGGTTTGCCACCGTTTAGATTCGGTCAGTAAACAAGGAACATAGATGAATTTTCAGAAGCGCGCCAAAGAGATCATGGATGTTGAAATTGCGGGTATGGAAAAAGTCCGCGACAGCATCAACGGCAATTTCAGCACCGCAATTGAGTGGATTCTTGCGACGATTAAAAACGGCGGCAAGGTGGTTGTCACCGGCGTCGGTAAAAACTTTCATATCGGCCAGAAAATGGTCGCCACGTTCAACAGCACCGGCACGCCGGCCGCGCTGCTGCACCCGATTGAAGCGATGCACGGCGACTTCGGTCTGGTCGGCGAAAAAGACATTGTGCTGGCGCTCAGTTACAGCGGCGGTTCCGATGAGCTGCTTGCTCTGCTTCCGGCGCTCAAACGGCGCGGCCTGAAGATTATCGGTATGACCGGTGACGAAACCAGCCCGCTCGGACAGCAGAGCGATCTGGTTCTGCCGGTTACGGTTGATAAGGAGGCCTGTCCGTTCGGCATGGCGCCGACCACCAGCACCACGGTGACACTGGCGCTCGGCGACGCGCTGGCGATTGTACTGCTCGAAGCGCGCGGGTTTAAAAAAGAAGATTATGCCAAGCTCCATCCGGGCGGCGCGATCGGGCGCACGCTGCTGCTTAAGGTTTCCGACGTAATGCGCACGAAAGACCGTCTTGCCAAGGTGCAGAGCGGTGCCAAGGTGAAAGAGGCGGTGCTGGCGATGACCGGCGCGCGTTCCGGCTGTGTCGCCGTTGTGGACGCCACGGAAAAACTGCTCGGCATTTTCACCGACGGCGACCTGCGCCGCCATCTGATTGAAACGCCCGATATCACGGAAGTTTCCATCGACTCCGTTATGACGCGCAACCCGATTACGCTGAAGGCCGATCAGCTTGCCGTAGATATTCTGAAAATCTACGAAGAGAAAAACATCGACGACCTGATGGTGGTGGATGACGCCGGCCATATTGTCGGCGCTGTTGATATTCAGGACCTGCCGAAGCTCAAGATCCTCTGAAGCGGTCTGCCGCCTTTCCTTATTCCCTGACCGGTTCGTTCTGCTGTCCGCATTTCGAGCAGCGGGCGAGCGGCGTGCGGTGGGGCGCCGTGTAGATGTGACGGCAGGCGGCGCAGCGGTAGACGGCTTTATTTCCGTTTTTGCGCCGGCGGCGGAAGGTGATCAAATCGTAAGCCGCCGCCGCTGCGAAAAGCAGGATCAGTGACAGCGCGAGCGGAAGTGTAAAAAGGCTGACCGGATCGACAGGCATTATTCTTTTCCCTCCTGCGCAAAGCGGATATCGATCCAGCCTTCCGTTTTTTCCGCTGCCGGTTTAAAGCGCAGCTGCCGGACGGCGCTGAGCAGGAAGGCGTTGGTCGCCGGGCTGTCAAAAAGCGCATGTTCGACGGTTCCGTCCGGGCGGACAGTCAGGTTTATGCGGACGGTTTCCGGCAGTCCTTTTCCGGCGATGTTCATCTGAAGGGTTTCGGCTGCGCGTAATTTAAGTTCCGGCGACAGAAACAGCCGGGTGCCTTCTGCAAGCCGGGGTTCTGTTCGCGGCGCAGCAGACTCCGGTGCCGGCAGAGCGCCCGGAGGAAGATCTGTTTCGGACGTTAGAAGAGCCCGGTTTACGCCGGGTGCGGCAATGTTTTCCGGCGCCAGAAAGCGGACCGGGCTGGAAGATTTTTCAAGCGTCAGGCGCAGGTCGACCCGGTTTTCAAGGAACTGTCCGCTGAAACCTTCACCGGAAGGAAGAGCGAAAAGTGTCGGAGCTTTGAGTTTGCGCAGGGTTTCGTCGTCTGTAACCAGACGGGTGGCTTCGGGATGTACGGAAGGGATCGGCGGGCGCAGCACCGCCGGCCGGAAAGCGAGCATCCAGAAAGAAAACCAGACGGCGGAGCAGAGAAGCGCAGCCGTAAGTGCAGGTGTAAGCTGGACAGTGATTTTCACGGTGCGGGAGCAACGGGTGCAGCGGGTGTGACCGGTGCGGGGTTTCGGGTGGCAATGAGTACCTGACGGAATCCGGCGCGGGCGGCCGCATCGTAAATGGTTGCGGCGGTTGCCTGCGGCATACTTGCGTCGGCTTCAAGAATAAGTGCAATGCCGGGGCGTTCCTGCGCGGCGGCGTGCAGGACGGATTCAAGCTGTGCGGACTGCACCTGCTCGTCGTTGAAGAAAAAGAGCCCTTCGCGCGAAACGCTCAGCACCATGTCGTTGAACTGTATGCTCTCCGTCTGCGAGGCTGCGGGCAGATCAAGGAGAATGCCCGGCTTGAGGACAAAGTGCGATGTGACCAGTACGAAGGCGCTGAAAAGAAGCGCGGCGTTGAGGAAAACCGTTCCGGTCAGAAACCCGCGACCGGTCCGGCGGCGCGGCAGGAAGGTGCGGTGCAGATGAAGTACGGCTTCGCAGTCGTTACGGTTCATGGCGGTCTCCGGCGGCCGGGTGTGTGAGGAAGTAGATGATTTCTCCGGCAGTCTGTTCCATGTCGAGCGCGATGGATTCGACGCGGCTGATGAGGAAATGATAACCCGCATAAGCGGGAATGCCGGTGCTGAGTCCGGCGGCCGTCGTGAGCAGCGCGCTCCAGAGTCCGCTTGAGAGGTCGCCGATCTCAGCCAGCGGCGAACCGGACTGCAGGGCGGTGAGTATATTGATCAGGCCGAACACGGTGCCGAGCAGTCCGAGCATCGGCAGAACCTGCGCAAGGGTGATGAGCAGGTTCATGTGGCGTTCAAGGCGCGGGATTTCGCGGATGCCGGCCTGTTGAACCGCTTTGATGAGTTCGTCTTTCGAGTCGTCGCGGTGCAGCAGTGCGGTGCGGACGAGATGGGCGACCGGGCCGGGCGTCTGGTCGCAAATGCTGATTGCTTCGAGATCATTACCGTGCGTGAGGTTGGTGGTAATACCGTTCAGGAAGTCGTCGATTTTAATCTGGGCGCGGTGCAGATGAAAAAAGCGCTCCAGAAAAATTGTCAGCGCAATAAATCCGCCGGCAAGAATGAGCCACATGACCGGGCCGCCGCTGTTTATCCATCCAACCATAATCAACTCCTTTGCTTCGATTCCTAAAATGCCGGGGCGTGTTCGCGCTGTATTTTTTCAATCCGTTTCTGTGCCTCGCTTTTCGCGGGCACATTGGCCTGAATAATCCGTTCATAAATATTAACCGCCTCTTTCCATTGCAGCTGCTGTTCCTGCCAGGCGGCGGCGTCGAAGGCGGCGCGCGTGAACCAGGGCGCGGCTTCGGGCGAAAGCGGTTCGGTTTGGCCCGCACCGCTGTAGACCACTTCCATGTAATGGGCAAAGGCTTTTTCTTTCAGGCCCAGCTTGGCTTCGCAGCGGGCGATTTTATAAAGCGCCTGCAGCCGGAGCGCAAACGGCGCGGCGGGACGTTTGTAAAGCGACTGATACGCATCGAGAGCTTCCTGGTAGCGGGCCGCTTCGGAGGTTCCGAGCGTGAACAGGCAGTCGGCAAGACGGCCGCGGGCGCGGTCGGCCAGCGGATCGTCCGGCGCGGTTTTGATGACTTCTTCGTAGGCGAGAATGGCGCGCGGAAATTCGCCAAGCTCGGTCAGGGTTTCGCCCTGCGCGAAACGGGTTTTCAGTATCAGCGGACTGTCGGGAGATTCTTTGGCGAGGCGGCTGAACACCGTGAAGGCTTCGAGAAAGCTGTCCTGTTTAAGAAGGGAGCTTCCGGCCCAGAAGAGAGCGTCGTCGGACAGCTCATGTTTCGGAAACCGCGCGGCGATGTCGAGGAACGTGGCTTTTGCCTGCGCGTAACTGCCGCGGTTGTAGTAATGCTCGCCCAGCCAGAAAAGCACTTCCGGCGTCCAGACAGAGCCGGGATATTTTTCGATAAACGACTGACAGATGGTCAGAGCTTCTTCTGTGCTGCCCTGCATATAACGGCAGAATCCGCGCATGTAAAAAGCCTGCGGAGCTTCGGGGGCGTCCGGAAATTTTTCGCTGACGGTCCGGAAGTTTTCCAGTGCGGCGTCCCACCGTCCGAGGCGGTAAAGAACAAGTCCCTGCTGGTGCAGCGCGGAGGCCTGTACGGCGGCGTTGGTGTACTGCGCGGCAATCCGGCGGTACAGCTCCAGCGCCGCATCCTGCTTCTGCTCGCGTTTCAGCAGTTCGGCCTGCTGCAGGGCGGCCTGCGGGGCAAATCCGCTCTGCGGAAACTCTTTTTCTGTCCGGTCAAAAAAACCGCGCGCGGCATCGGGCTGTCCGGCGAGCAGGCTGGCGACGCCGCACTGATACATTGCCTGGGCGGCAAGCGGATGCTGCGGATAAGCGGACGCTGCGCGGCGGTAGTTTTCGCGGGCCTTTTCATACTGTGCGGCGGCAAGCCGCGCATCGCCTGCTTTGATCAGAGCGGTTGCACAGCTGTCGGGTACGGTGCATTTCAGTGCGGAGTTTTCAAAAGCAAAGGCGGCCTCTTCGTAGCGCTTCTGTTCCCAAAGGCTCCAGCCTTTACCGGCCTGTGCGCGGGCCTGCGCGGCGGGATCAGCCGTGATGTCGAGCCCGGCCTGGAAGGCCTTTTCGGCGTCGGCAAACTGCTGCGTTTTCAGCAGTGCTTCCGCCTTCTGGATCAGCACCTCGGCGGCGACGGCGGTATTCGGTGCTTCTTTGACCGCTTCATCGAACAGTGCAAAAGCGTCTTTGGTTTTCTTCTCGTCAGCCAGCAGTCCGGCGCGGACGGCTTTCTGACGGACGCGCAGCGCGGCTTCGCCGGTCAGCTTTTCGGCCTTGGCGAGCGCGTCGGCCGCTCCGGCGGCGTTACCGGCGCGCTGCTCAATGGCGGAAAGTTCCACCCATGCGGCGGAACGCAGGCGCGGGTGCGCTGTTTCGCGTGCGCCGAGTGTATTGAGCAGAAGAGATGCTTCGCTTTGTTCGTCCTTACCGCCAGAGGCGATCAGCTGGCGCGCCAGCACAAGGCGGGCGCTGTCGGCCAGTGTGCTGTCCGGGAAGCGTCCGATCAGTTCGTGCAGAGCTTTGGTTGCGTCGCTCTTCCTGCTGCGTTCCAGATAGATTCCGGCGAGGTCGAGCAGGTTCTGCGCGGCGTTTTCGTCGGACGGAAACTGCTCGCGGAACGCTTCAAAAGTTTTCTGTGCAGACTTGAAATCGCCGGACGACTGCTCGGCTCGTCCTTTCAGACGAAGCGCGGCGGGAGTATAGGGGCTGTCTTTCGGCAGAGTTCCGAGTTTCTGGATGGCCGCGTTGAAATTACCGGCCTCGAACAGCGCACGGGCCCGCCAGTAGGCGAAAGCATCCTGCTTCGGCAGACCGGCGGACTCGTCGGCCAGAATCACTGCGTCGTTAAATTTCTGCTGACCGGACAAGGCCCGGATCAGCAGGACGGTCAGCGTTGCCTCCTCTTCCGGCGTACGCTGTGTGCTGAGCGCTTCCCACGTCTGCTGCTCGGCGAACGGATACAGCTCGTCCGCCAGCGCCGCCCGGATCTGCGGAAACGAAGCCGGCTCCTGCGCAAACAGCGCAGGCGCAAGCAGAAGCAATAAAGCGGAAAGTCTGGAAAGCCGGAAATTCATTGGCGCGGAGTATCACGTTTCCTGCCGCCTTCTTCCAGCCTTTTTCCAAAGCTCGTTTTTTGCTGGCTGGTGACATTCCTTTATGAGGAATAAAGAACTTTTCGAGTTTGAACTTGTCAGGGGAAGAGGTGGGGCTACGCTCGGCAATAAGGCATAAACAAAGGACGGAGCATAGCTATGGAAGGTATTTTTGTAATTATCGGCATAGTTGCTGTGATAACCATAGTTTCTTGGATTAGCGGCATTGTTCAAAAATGCAATAAATATGATGCTCTCAAGCCGCGGCTTGACAACCTTGACCGTGCGGAACGGGATTTTTCTACTAAGACGGCACAAACAGAACAAAAGCATGCGTCGTGGTTAAAGCAGGCAGAGCAAAAACTTGCGGAGCGTGAAAAGCAACTTAACGACAGAGAACAAGGTGTATTAATCCTGTCGAAGCAAAAAGCAGTTGGATTTCCGTGGCTAGCGGATGCATACGCTGACTTTTTCCAATTAGAAGAAATGAAATTAGCACGTATTCTTGAGACAAAAAGACATCCAGCATTTGTTGCTGCTGAAAAAGTTCGTGAATCTGCTCGCCGGCGACGCGAGGCAGAACGTATTGCCCGGATATTAAAATATCAAATTGAATTTTATGAGGATTTATTCCCATGGCTTGCCGATCTGAAGAGTGAAGATATTGAGGATGAACTTATTCGAATAAAGGCGGGCAATATCGAAGAAACTTCCGATGACGATGCTGCGAGAAAATGGCTTACGCCTGAGGAATATGCACAACTTCCTTCGAGAGATAAATATCAGACGGCGCTGGATAGATATTGGACAAAGAAAAAAAGTAAGTGGGAGCTTGGAAGGGATTATGAAAGGTACGTTGGTTGGCGATACGAAAGTCAGGGATCAAGTGTCTATTACCAAGGAATTGTTGAGGGGTTTGATGATTTAGGAAGAGACTTAATCGTGTCAAACGGGAATCGTGTACAAATCGTTCAATGCAAGTATTGGTCTAAAGGGAAGACAATTCATGAAAAGCACGTATTTCAGCTATATGGGACGATGATCGCATACAAGATGGATCATCCGGGAAAGGATGTACTTGGGCATTTTATCACGTCGACGATGCTTTCAGACCGTGCGCGTCAGTTCGCAGACTATTTAGGTATTAAAGTTACCGAATCCTTAGCTCTTGAGCGTTACCCGTGTATCAAGTGCAATATATCGCGTGGGGATAAAGAAAGAATATATCATCTGCCATTTGATCAGCAATACGACAAGACGATAGTTGAGCTGGATCGCGGTGAGTGTTTTGTATCAACAAT
>Ga0209099_1004347_pt1 | contig 10820 bp, 10 predicted proteins | sample AD_JPNHW2_MetaG_FD_184430 | JGI IMG/M metagenome (GOLD analysis project Ga0209099, IMG submission 184430) | Active sludge microbial communities of municipal wastewater-treating anaerobic digesters from Japan - AD_JPNHW2_MetaG (SPAdes) (version 2) | ecosystem: Engineered > Bioreactor > Anaerobic...
CCCTCTCGGGCCCGACCGCTTCTCCGGCGCCGTACACCGATTCGTGGGGATCGTTCATGTCCGCGTATGCACCGATCGATGATTCGGCATCGGATTCAAACGGCAACACGGTTGCAATCCTCGGGATTGACGTGGCGGCAAGCGACTACGTAGCCTCGACCACCCAGGGAGAATGGATTATTGTGACCGGCGTGGTCTCCATTATCATCGTGCTCGCCGGGCTCTATGTCTTCGGCCGCAAACCTGACGATGCACCAAAGACCCCCTGATCGGATCTTTTTTTCACTTTTTTTATCCGGAACCGCAAGTACCCGGTGATACTAAAAAATACATTCCCGGCACCGTTGTTTCCTTACCAGAAAATTCACAGCATCCATAAAAAACACCAGCTCCTGACCGTTGGGCCGGCTTTTTTCTTGCGCCAATAAACCACTGTTTTGTTTTTATAGCAGCATCCTCCAGATGTATTATTATAGGAATGGATAGCGTGACAAAGAAACTGCTTATACTAGTGCTGGTGCTGGCACTCTGTCTGATCGCCATTGCCCCGCTTGCGGCAGGCGACTCCGACATCGACAACCCGGTGGTTGTTACCACGGAACCGACCGAGGAACCGACGCATTACGTGACAATGCCAACTGAAGAACCGACAGTTCTACCAACAGTTACAGTTCCGACCGAGAAACCTACTGAAATTCCAACGGTTACATCTCCGACAGAAGAACCGACCGTAATACCAACGGTTACAGCTCCGACAGAGAATCCCACGGTAATTCCAACTGTTACGACGCCAACTGAGCTGCCGACCGTAACGCAGCCGACCACGATCGTGGGCGGCAATACCGGTTACATTGATGTGTACTGCAACGTTGATGGCGCCACAGTGTATTTTAACGGCAACGCCAAGGGTACGATCGCCGGGGGCATCCTCTCGGTGGCAGTGTCCACAACGGGCACCCCCGTTAGTACGATAACCGTTTCAAAGTCGGGCTACACAAGCTGGTCCGGCAGCCCATCATTCATACCGGAAGAGGACGAGCACGTTCCGGTGACGGCAACCCTCAACCCGGTGGCTCCCACGCCAACACCACCCCTGATGACCGGGGCGATCTACGCCGAGTCCAGTCCGTACGGCGCAGCGATCTCTATGAACGGGAACTTCAAGGGGTATGCCCCGCTGACCATCCCGAACGTGGCACCGGGCTCCTACACGATGCGGGCAACGATGGGCGGGTATACCTCAGACTCCACGGTGATCACCGTGAATGTCGGACAGACATCAGAATATTACCCTTCACTCAGTCCCTCACCGCAGCCCCATTCTACCGGTACGGTGTACGTGACATCGAGCCCGACCCATGCATTTGTGTACGTTGATGATGATTATTACGGGAAGACCCCGCTGACCCTTACCTTGTACCCGGGCAGCCACAAAGTCGTGCTCAGCCTCGCGGGATATAACGATTACACAACAACTGTCGGGGTCACGGCCGGCCAGTCCCAGAACCTGCCGATCACGCTGTCGACCGGTATTTACGGGACGGTTACCGTTACGTCCGTGCCGGGCGCAGCCGTATATATTGACAGCAACCAGGTGGGAACCGTCAACTCAGCCGGAAGCCTCACGCTTTCCAACGTGCTATCAGGCAAACACCTCTTCAAGGTAACATCATCCGGATACAACGACTGGATGAACACGGTCTATATCCAGGCAAATACCGTGACAAAGATCCCTGCGACCCTGATATCCACGGGTGAGAACCCGGTGCCGGTCCAGTACGGCAGCATAGCGATCAGTACTGTGCCCCAGAACGCGGAGGTCTGGATCGACAACCTCTTCCGCGGCTTTACCCCGGTCACCGTGGATAACCTCGCCACAGGCCAGCACACGGTCCAGCTCTCGTCCGAAGGTTATCTCGATTACACCAAGACCGTAACTGTAGCTTCGGGACAGACCATGCCACTTGCAGTCACGTTCTCGGCGGCCCCCACCCCAACACCGACCAAGTCCCCGGCTCCGGCGCCGGTGCTGGTTATCGGCGTGCTTGCAGCCATCCTTGCGATTGGCGGATTTATGAGGAGGCGATGCTGATATGGCACAGACCTGTTCATGTTCAACAAAACTCTGGGTTGCCGCACTTGTTGCGGTAGTGATCATCGCAGCGCTGACCGCGTTCGCGTACACCAGTTCAAACACGGCGCTCAAGAACACGGCACAGTTCGGACTTAAATCCACGGCAGGCGCCATGGCAACGCAGATCAACGCGAGCGAGATTCAGGGCATTAAGGCCGGCGATGAAAATTCGGCGCAGTACCTCGCCATTGCAAAGAAACTGCGCATGATGCGCAGCATGAATGACCGCATCATCAACGCCTATATCGTTATAGTAAACACGACCGATAAGTCGGCTATGTTCCTTGTCGATGACCTGTATCCCTACGACCCGCAGGGGTCCGCCCGGATCGGACAGGCTGACACTTCCCCGGACAAGATGGTAATCTTTGCCGCCCTCTCGGGCCCGACCGCTTCTCCGGCGCCGTACACCGATTCGTGGGGATCGTTCATGTCCGCGTATGCACCGATCGATGATTCGGCATCGGATTCAAACGGCAACACGGTTGCAATCCTCGGGATCGACGTGGCGGCAAGCGACTACGTAGCCTCGACTACCCAGGGAGAATGGATTATTGTGACCGGCGTGGTCTCCATTATCATCGTGTTCGCCGGGCTCTATGTCTTCGGCCGCAAACCTGACGATGTACCAAAGACCCCCTGAACGCATCTTTTTTTAAAAAACTTTTTTTCGCGCCGGGCTGACCGGGTACTCCATGATGCTGCAACGAACGGTACTATTCCTCGCCATTCTCGTATGTGCCCTGCTCTTCTCTGCCGGGTGCACGCAGACGGCCGGGACTTCCCCGGCCGCTTCCGCAACCGTGACGACACCGGGGATCACCGGTTCTTCCGGCGCGATGCAGTCCGCAACCCTTGCCACGCAGGACAACGTCCGGCTCGAAACGACGATGGGTAACATCACGATCGCGCTCGACCCGCATATGCCCATCACGGCCGGGAACTTTGAAACGCTCGTAAAGAAAGGTTACTATGACGGTGTTATCTTCCACCGCGTTATCCCAGGGTTTATGATCCAGGGCGGCGACCCGACCGGGACCGGACGCGGCGGGCCCGGGTACACCATCCCCGATGAGTTCACGGCCACGAACCGGAACAACCGGGGCACGGTCGCGATGGCCAATGCCGGCGCGAACACCGGGGGATCGCAGTTCTTCATCAACCTCGTGGGCAACAATTATCTCGACACCAAGCACCCGGTCTTCGGGACCGTGGTCGAGGGGATGGACGTGGTGGATGCGATTGCGAAGGTGAAAACCGATGCAAAGTACCGGCCGGAAACAAACGTGACGATCCTGCACGCAGAGATGGTGTGAGGAGTTCGTTACCGGACACACATATCCTCTTTTTTCCCGGGCACCGGGAACCGATTGGAAAATCTCCCGGAACGGGAGCTCTTGTTACCCGTCGCATGAAAACAAAGAATATCACCCGCGGGCACACATACTTCCCGTGCAATCATGACTCCAGCACAGGAACCCGGAAAACGGGTACGGCTCGAAACGAACATGGGCAACATCACAATCGCCCTCGACCCCGAAATGCCGATCACCGCCGGCAACTTTGAAACGCTCGCAAAGAAAGGATACTACGACGGCGTCATCTTCCATCGCGTGATCGCCGGGTTCATGCTCCAGGGCGGCGACCCGACCGGGACCGGCAGGGGAGGGCCGGGCTACGCAATCAAGGACGAGTTCACGGGCAATAACCGTAACGACCGGGGCACCATCTCAATGGCAAACGCCGGCCCGAACACCGGGGGCTCACAGTTCTTCATCAACCTTGTGAACAATAATTTCCTCGACGGCAAACATCCGGTCTTCGGGAAGGTCACAGAAGGCATGGATGTCGTGGACAAGATCGGTAAGACAAAGACCGACACTGACGACCGGCCAAAAGAGAAGGTCACGATCCTTCACGCGGTCGTAGAATAAGTCCCGGATAAGATCCGGCAGAATTCTTTTTTCGGGTTGAATAGCGACCTGCTGATGAGCACGTGTACCCGACTGCAATTGGAAGAGACTCCCCCTCTCTGAAAAATACGAGGGTTTCCCGTCACGCAGGCCCCTCCGGGGCACGGCGGGGCAAGAAAATTTTTCAGGACTTTTTATCGTCATCGATCCGCCTTCGGGGGCGGCGGGGTCTATCGTCATGGGGGGTTTGGGGGCGGCAGCCCATGATACCCGTAAACGGCGAGAAGAACCGTATAAGCGAGGTGATGTACCCGACCAGCCAGGAAATGATGCCAATTACCACGGTATCTATGATCCGCTGCATCAATAGCAGATTGCCGTTTACGCATTTTTGTAATTTTGTGCCGGGCCCTGAACCTGTCGTCGACCGGTGTTGAAGGGAATTGCCTGAACATTTTTTTTTTAGTCCGCCAAAAAATTTTTATATAGAAAAACAGGATTGATTTTAGATTTACCGGAAATTGAGCAGAGGCGAGTGAGACCTGATGGGAAGAAGCATAAAAGACCGGGCGGGGAACCGGGGCGGTAAAGGCTTCGGGGAGGAGAAACGACGGGGGAACTACAATGACCCGTGGGACGAGGAAAACCCGGATCTGGATCCCTGCCGCAACGTACGGGATCTTTATGAAGACCAGACGAACTCACCAGGTGATGAATATGCCTGGCCGGAAAACGATGATGATGACGACTGAATTCCCGGATCTCTTTTTATAAATTATGAGCAGTGGATCGCTCCTGCCCGGTTTCCTTATAGTTCCTTTGGGGGTATTTGCTGCATTTACCCTTGCGGCCGGGCCCCGGTCCCACCACACAAGGCTGGTCGGGGACGACCCCACAGCCAGCGTGGGTTCTGGCACGGGTTGAACCCGAATCCTTATGCCCTATAAGATAGGATAATCCGATGAGAATGCGCAAGACCGGTCTTTCGAAAATTAAAAAACCAACTTGCTGCCTGGAGTAATTCATGAAATGCCCGTTCTGTAATCCCCCGGCTGAAGATATTGTAGCGAAGAACGATCTCTGTTACGCCCGCTGGGACCGGTTCCCGGTCAGCAGGGGACACCTGCTCGTGGTCCCGTTCCGGCATTCACCGGATTTCTTTTCGATGACGGATGATGAAAGGCGTGCAACCCTGGACCTCATCGGTGAGTGCAAAAAGGTGATTGAGGAACAATTCCACCCGGCTGGCTATAACATCGGGTTCAACGTGGGCGAAATGGCCGGGCAGACCGTGATGCACTGTCATTGTCACATAATCCCCCGGTATGCCGGGGATGTCCGGGATCCCCGGGGCGGGGTGCGGGGAGTTGTGCCATATAAACACGAGAGGATTAAAAAAAAACAACCAAATGAAGGATTTGAAATTGCTACTTCCGTCATGGACTGATCGAGTCATCTCATCATTTTTTCCGGTTGATCAAAATCCTCAAGAAAAGTAAAAACAGCGGGTGTTTTCAGTATGCGGGTTTATCAATCAACGGTTACCATGAATTACGGGGACGGCAAAACCCCATGAAAAACATTATTCTTATCGGCATGCCCGGCGCAGGGAAGAGCACCGTCGGAGTTATCCTTGCAAAAACACTGGGGAGGACGTTTACCGATACTGATCTCGTGATACAGGAAAATTCCGGAAGGCTCCTGCAGGTAATTATTGACACGGAGGGGCCCGATGCTTTCCTGAAAATCGAGGAGAAAACGATATTGTCTCTTCACTGTCACAATTCGGTCATTGCCACGGGGGGCAGTGTTGTTTTCAGCGAGAAGGCGATGGAATATCTCAAAGCGGGCGTTGTCATTTACCTGAAGATCTCCTTTGAGGAGATGGTAGAGAGACTCAATAACATCACGACCCGGGGAATTGTTTTGTTTAAGGGAGAGAGTCTTCTCGATATGTATCACGAGAGGATTCCGTTATATGAAAAGTATGCCGATATAACGATCGATTGTTCAGACGATCCTTTTGAGAAGATTGTCGGGAAAGTGATTGGGGAACTTGCCGGGTTTACAGAATAGGGCGGGTTTTTGGGATTTGGCTGGCGGCAATTGTTTTGACGGAATCGTACACCTCACAAACGTCCCAGCCCACCATAACTCTGTAACCGGCTCGATCACCCGGAGCCTCCGCAAAGAATCAGAGAACCTCTGGCACGAGGACAGGACCCGGCGCCGGTTGTCCCTCCGTATGATGCCAGAAAAACGCCCGTAAAATCGTCCGATTGCGATCCCTTGAAATCAGACGGATTTTGACCCATATTTTTCCAAAATACGCCAAAATTGAGCCCCATATAATGCCCTTCACAGCCCCATATTCGCGTTCTGGCGGCCTCTTTTTTCCGGATCGTGTAAATGGTAGTTTGACATGAGATCTGCCCTCAGAACCGCGCTATGAGATCGTTTTAATTCGTCCGATTTCGAAAATACGGTAAATTCAGGGGTATTTTTAAACGGAGCCCGATTCGGGCTTCTTTTTGGCAGGTCAGACCCCAATCAGAGGCCGAAATAAGCCCGGATTGGACCGGGTGGCAGGGGTGATGCTGTGCGGGCGGTGTTATGCGAGAGAGAGGATGAAGGGACGAGAGGAATAATGAGATTCGCGGGCTGGTTCCTGAAGGACGCACCTGTTCCGATCGGCTGTACAACCACACCTTTTTTTTGTTCCAGCTCTTCATACCCGACCCGGTTCGTCCTCGTTGTGCTGTTCTTTCACACATGAGATAATACAAAAAATCACTCAACAAAAACGGACTGATCGAAGGGAACTCTACTATGGATCGGTTCAATACGGTTCATCTTTGATTGGACAGGTTCTCTATGGGAGGTCAATCACAAGTTATTAATAGATTTATAGGATTCTTATGTTCACGAGCACTACAAAAAAAAAATTAAAACGCGGTGGTAAAAATGGACAGGACTTTTAAATGGTACATGGTAAATGTCGTGCTGTCGCTGGCACTGGTAATGACATTTGTTACGATTGGTGCACATGCAGTTACACCTGCCGATAGGATCGCCTGCAATTCCCCCTATAGTGGTACAACAAAATACAACCTATCAGGATGATTCGGGAGGTATCGCAAGTGACACATGTCCAAATGCAATTCTCCATGTGGCAGTTATCGATATAGGTGGATCGGGTATATCGAATGTGGTTGTTGATGTCTCACAAGTAAACACGACCGGTCAATTATCGATGGTTCAGGACGGATCAGTTATAATAAATGGCAGCACTGCTCTTGTTTACAGCGCGAATGTATACGTCGATAAAGTCATAAGACCCGGTGGCGCAAAACTCCTCCCGGTAACGGCTACCGATAATGCAGGCAATTCAGGTTCCACTTCACTCCTGATTATCGCATTTACCCATATGGGTGTCAGTGTAATTGGGTATGATTCGTCCAAGGCAACCCCGGCCCATCCTGCAAATGTGTCGTTTTTCTATGACCGCAGTCCTGTAAAGATGGTTGTCACTTCCATAGACGGCACGAAATTTACCAACGTTACAGCCAGTTTTGCCTCAGTCGATGGTTCAACATCTGTTGAATATGATAATTCAGGAGTTTTGCAGCCTGATGGAAATTATTCCTACGACATAACCCATACATTAGGAACAATACCCGGCCTGGAAAATGTAAATCAGGCATGGATAAACGTAACCTTGACCGTAACTACACCATATGGGGATAAAATTATAAATATCCCGCAAATTGGTGCACTTACCATTCTTGGGAATTTCAATCCAAAAGAGGATCCATCCAGCGATCTCGGCGGGGATACGACTGACTGGCACACAATCCCGGATTACAGCGCTGCTTATCTCATATTTGAACCCGTCAATTCCTCGACGGGAAAAATTGCCAAGTTACAGTTCAACGAACCAATCGATCTGACAGATTATACGACTGCTATGCAGATGAAACATCTCGGAGAAATGCTCAGAATTTCCGGGAAGTCCATGGATCTCAACGTTTCCGCAGATGCCCTGATTGCTTTCAATAAAGCCGCCACCCTTACGATATACAACCTGACTGCATTCACAATAGATCCAAATATTTTGCAGAACGACAATTTGGTTCCGCCATCAAGTAGTGTGGTTACCAATAAGACCTGGGATAATTCTACAAAAACACTTACATTCAGTGTTGCACACTGGACGAAGTACTCCTGGGATGGAGAGCCACCATCATTATCTTCTTTAGCGGTAGACTATCCGACAAATCAGACATCAGTTAAAAGTGGTCAATCTGTAAAATTACATGCGATCGTTACGGATGCATACAGCGGAGTTCAGAATGTCACCGTGGATGCCACTCGTATAGGTTCGGGATTGATAATTTTCAGTAAAGGAACTGATGATGTATGGTCTAACACGACCGTTGTCAATGCTGCAAATGGTAATTACTCGCTTATTGTAACTGCATATGACAAAGCTGCGAATAAAAATACGGGGAGTATAACGGTATCAGTAAACAATAATATAACCTCCCCGAAGACCACTGCCGGCGTGTTCCGGGCATCCACCGGTTACTGGTACCTGGATTACAATAACGACGGAAAAGTCGATAAAGCGGTCAGGTTCGGGAAGGGTGGGGACACACCGGTTGTGGGAGACTGGAACAACACCGGAACCTCAGGGGTCGGCGTGTTCCGAAAATCCACAGGATACTGGTACCTCGATTCCACGAATGATGAAAAGGCCGATATAACGGTTAAGTTCGGGAAGGGAGGGGATACACCGGTTGTCGGGGATTGGAACGGAGCCGGAAAATCAGAGATTGGCGTGTTCAGAGAATCCACCGGTTACTGGTACCTGGATTATAACTTCGATGGAATTGCCGATAAAACGGTTAAGTTCGGGAAGGGTGGAGACACGCTGGTTGTAGGTGACTGGAACAACACCGGAATCACAGGGATCGGCGTGTTCCGAAAATCCACCGGGTACTGGTACCTGGATTTCAATAATGAGGGTACTGCCGATAAAACAGTTAAGTTAGGAAAGGCAGGGGACATACCGGTTGTCGGGGATTGGAACGGAGCCGGAAAATCAGAGATTGGCGTGTTCAGAGAATCCACCGGTTACTGGTACCTGGATTATAACTTCGATGGAATTGTCGACAAAACGGTTAAGTTAGGAAAGGGTGGGGACACGCAGGTTGTAGGTGACTGGAACGGAGCCGGGACCACAGGGATCGGCGTGTTCCGAAAATCCACGAATTACTGGTACCTGGACTCCAACCTCGATGGAACGATCGACTACCAGTTCAGGTTCGGTACTAATAACGACATACCGGAAGTGGGACACTGGGCATGAAGTTGCCGGTGAACTATTTTCTTTTTCCCGATTCCAAAAACCGGTGTAACGGTACCCGGGGATTTCCAAACCGAGATTCCCCGGGATTCATTTTTTATTTTCTTTTAAGGGAGACATACACCTCGTTCAAATCCGATAAATGATAAAATTGTCCGCTCTGGCCGGATGTATCCTGTCAGCCCGGTTTTTTACCATCACGGGTGTGCCGGCTTGCAGGTACAATATTTCCCGCAGTTCTATTTTTTAATAAAATGAAGATTACGGAAGATATATCTTATCCTGAAAAAAACGGGAACTGTTATTGGATGGTTGAACAAAGGCCCTCTGTCAACCGGCATCCCTATGGAGAGAACATTAAGCGGGTAACATGATGAGTACGACTATTCTTGTATTTCCCCCGCTGATGCCTGTCAGGATCGCTACACACGAGGGAATGTACCAACCGTTGGGTTTGAGGAAGTGAGAGGAAATGATTAAACCATTCTGTCAATTTACGAACAGGACTGTATTTATCCTGTGTATTGTTATAGTCGTGGCCGGTATCGGTGTGCCGGTCTGTGCAGGAACAACCGGGAATAATCCCGTAGCGACAACATCTGACCGGTTCACGTATACACTAGTCCCAGCACCGGTTGCCAACTTTGCGGGAACTCCCGTTTCCGGCGCTGCCCCCATGACCGTGCAGTTCACCGATGCATCATCGGGCAGCCCCACGGGATGGGCCTGGTTCTTTGGCGATGAGACCTATACGCAATCGTGGACGCTGGAAAACGCGAGTTCCGGGTGGTCGGGACGGGACAGCCAAGCAGTTGTCACGATGCCGGACGGCAGTATCGTTCTCATGGGAGGTATTGATACGACAGGAATCACGACATTCAACGATACGTGGCGGTCAACCGATAACGGCAAAACATGGACGCTGGAAAACGCGAGTTCCGGGTGGTCGGGACGGCAGGGCCATACCGCGGTCGCGATGCCGGACGGCAGTATCGTTCTCATGGGCGGCGGTGACGGGAATGGTACCCTCCTCTTCAACGATACATGGCGGTCAACCGATAACGGTAAAACGTGGGTACAGGTGAATGCAGGTTCCGGGTGGGAGAAACGATTCTTCCACAGCAGTGTAGTAATGCCGGACGGCAGCATCGTTCTCATGGGCGGCGATAATAGCGATAACACCGCATTAAACGACACGTGGCGGTCAACCGATAACGGTGCAACATGGATACAGGTGAATGCAAATTCCGGGTGGTCGGCAAGAGCATTTCACAGCAGTGTAGTAATACCGGATGGCAGCATCGTTCTCATGGGCGGTGGTGACTGGGAGGGCAACCGCTTCTTCAACGATACGTGGCGGTCGACCGATAACGGTAAAACGTGGGTACAGGTGAATGCGAGTTCC
>Ga0209099_1004348_pt1 | contig 10819 bp, 8 predicted proteins | sample AD_JPNHW2_MetaG_FD_184430 | JGI IMG/M metagenome (GOLD analysis project Ga0209099, IMG submission 184430) | Active sludge microbial communities of municipal wastewater-treating anaerobic digesters from Japan - AD_JPNHW2_MetaG (SPAdes) (version 2) | ecosystem: Engineered > Bioreactor > Anaerobic >...
GGAGGAATAAAACTCCACACCCTCTGCGATGTAAAAACCTCCATTCCCTCTTTTCTACACATCACCAAGGCCAGTGTTCACGATGTTAATATCCTTGATATAATTCCCATTGAACCAGGAAGTTTCTATATCATGGATAAGGGATACATTGATTTTGGCAGGCTTCACAAAATCCACACCAGAGGTTCATACTTTGTCACCAGAGCAAATGATAACCTGCGCTTCAAACGAATGTATTCAAGGCTTGTTAACAAGGCCTCAGGTGTTATGAGTGATCAAATCGGCAAGTCAGAAACTTATAATTCCAAGAAGGGATTCCCAGATAAACTACGCCGAATCAAATACTACGATCAGGAAAGGGACAAAACTTTAGTTTTTCTGACCAATAATACAGATTTGAAGGCCGAAGAGATCGCATTCCTCTATAAGAAACGACGGGAGGTTGAACTGTTTTTCAAATGGATGCAACAGCATCTGAAGATCAAGTCATTCTGGGGAACCACCATGAATGCCGTTAAGATCCAAATGTATTGCGCAATCATAGCATATTGCCTTTTTGCTTTGGTTGGAAATCAGCTCAAAGTTGATCGCCCTATCTACGAAATTTTACAAGTTCGCAGCATTTCTCTGCTGGACAAAACACCTGTCAGATAGATACTTACGCACTGTGATTACAAAAATGTCAAAGAACTACATTTCAACCAGTCAAGAATCAGTGGGTTTTTAATGCCCACTAATGGTTTGCTGATTAATTTATTACAATCCTCTTTGTGAAGGTGTGATTTTTATCTTTTAACTTGAGAATATAAATACCCTTTGCCGGCCCTTGTACACTTATGGTTTGCTTTTCAGATCCGTTTACCCAGGGTACTTGTTTTATATTGTGCCCGTATATATTTGTTAAAACTATTGTCGCATTTTGAAATGGTTCAAAGGTCTCAATTGTTAGTAAATCATTACAAGGATTGGGATAAGCGATTATTTTATCTGATAATGGCGTATGCTCGACCCCTGTAACTAAGCCAAGCGTTACCGGCCGCCTAAACAGCACCATAGGCATGCCGTTGGGCTCTTTGCATATTGAGCTTTGTGCATAACAAGTATATACTCCTGCATCGGCTTCGTTTATATTGATGAGTTTAAGCGTGTCGGCGTTTTCAGTGCCGGGCATATATACCCCGTTATGAAACCAGTAGTAGGTAGTATATTCGCCCAGGCTGCCTGAGTATATATTAAAGTTGCTACCTTTGGGCAACAGTGTATCAATATCGGTTTGCATACTATCCTGCGGATAATAATAGTAAAACATATAACCTACAAAATGCGGTTCAAGGTCTTCAAAGGTCATGCAATTGCCTCCGATTGCAAGGACGTTCAAAAACCAATTATTGTTCCAGGGTGGGATTCCGGTAAGGTGGTTATTATTCAAATACAAAAATCCATACGAGGTAACTCCTGCCAGTTCATAAGGAACTTCTCCATCTAACTGATTATATGACAAATCAAGTGTTTGAATTTGGTTGCAATTGGCCAGTTCAGCCGGAATTGAGCCTGAAAGCTGGTTGTTGTTAAGGAGCAATTCAACCAATTGAGTGCAATTGCCTATTTCTGGTGGAATAGGACCGGTTAATTGGTTGTCGTACAAATCTAAAGTCAGTAAGCTGTCAAGGTTCCCAATTTCTGGCGGAATGGCACCAGTAAGCGAATTTCCGAACAATTGTAACCAGTGAATATTTTTACAATTCCCAATGGTGTTGGGAATTGTACCATTAATTGTACAATTCCCAATGAATAATCCCTTTAATTCTAATATCTGTCCTATTTCTTGCGGAATCACCCCATAAAGCATCGGTTCATAACCAAGTGCTAAATTTGTAAGGTCGCTTAAGTTACCAATGTCCGACGGAATTGAACCATTTAAATTATTATTGTACATGGCAAGTTTTGACACTCGATTTCCTTCCACCGTCACCCCATACCAGCTACTCACTGGTCCTGTGAGCCAGCCCGTATGGTTAGTCCAGTAGGGGCCGCCCGTACTGTTGTAAAAGGCTACCAGGGCAAGGGAGTCTTGGGGAAGCACCTGGGCAATAAGGCTATTTTGGTTTTTTATTAAAGTTGCCAGTAAAATAATTGTGAATAATTTGCGGATATTCATTGGCAGGATGTGTTATATATAAAGTTAATCTGTTCGTTTTAATAAAGTTATCTTATGTATCAGCCTGGAGTAAATGTGTTGCAAATTCTTAATGCCGGCTTTTGTGTAGTAAAATTTAACTCTTTTGCTGCGGGTGGCCGTTTGTTTTTTTCTTCGTCTTACTGCCGGCGAATAAATATGCGAACTATTGCGGGTATTTATACTTTGTTCGCATCCCTGATCTCTCTACCAAATAAGTTGTATTACGGCTACTAAATTAGAATTTGTTTTTATATAATATGGTTAAAAATCGAAATTATCTGTCAGACTTTTTATTTCATTAAAATTTCTGGTGGTTATATTGTTGTATATGTCTGTTGTTATACTTCCTGAACAGCCGGGCATTTTTTTGGCAGGCACATGATTTTCGCGTTGTCTTCGGGCAACTCTAAGCCATCTTCTTCTACCGGGTTCCATTCACATACAGCCAACTGCGCACATGGATTCATACAGGTCAATGGCCGTTTGCCGGAGGGCTGGGAATTCTCTATTTTTATAGCCGGTATTTTTGGCATTAAAAACCTATGCAATTATTCTACCGGCATTTCGGCAAGGGGCAACCTCTTATCATCCTTCACGGATTATTTGGTCAGAGCGATAACTGGGTAACCATCGGCAGAAGGCTTTCCGAAAGGTTCTCGGTTTATATCCCCGATCTGCGCAACCACGGGCGGTCGCCGCACGATGCCATTCACTCCTACCCTGCTATGGTCGACGACCTTGCCGGGTTCCTCGAAACCTGCCGCATCGAAAAACCGGTTCTTGTCGGCCATTCGATGGGCGGCAAAACAGCGATGGCCTTTGCATTCAGGTATCCTGAAAAAGTGGCTGCGCTGGCGGTTATCGACATCTCTCCCCGGCAATACCCCGAAAGCCCGGAAGTTAAAAAGGTCATCAGCGAAATGCAGCAGATCGTCCCTGAACAATTTCATACACTCCGGGAAATTGAAAAATATCTTCAGCAACGCGTTGCCGATCCGCAGGTTCGGATGATTGCCCTGAAGAATCTCTGTTATGAAACACCCGGGAAACCGGCCTGGCGATTGAACCTGGAGGCCATCAGCCACAACCTCGGACAGATTTTTGAAAGCGTAGAAACCGACCGGACATATAACGGCCCCGCCCTTTTCGTCCGGGGAGAAAAATCCGGTTATGTTGTTGATGATGATATACCTGAGATAAAAAAATATTTCCCTTCAGCCCTGATAAAAACAATTCCCGGGGCAACGCACTGGATTCATGCTGATGCCCCGGAAGAGATTGTAAATGTCCTCAATGAATTTTTGGCGTGAAGGACTCTCGAAGTACTTGATGGTTATGAGTTCGGCGTTCTGGCTATTGGCTGTTAGCCGTTAGCCTTTAGCTTTTAGCCTGCCATCTTACGCACAGCCTGCCCAGGCAGGTAAACTGTTAGCCGTTGGCTCTTGGCTTTCGGTTTAGAGTTGCAGGGTTTTAGGGTTTCAGACCTGCCTGCCTTGCGCTGGGCTGTGGGAAGGGGCAGGGTTTCAGGGTTTGAGATCTGCCTGCCAGCATAATTTTTCGTTCTCCCTTCTCCCTTCTCCTTTCTGCGTTCTGCATTCTGCGTTTTGCGTTTTGTGTTCTGAGTCTCCCCGCCCTCTACTCCTTGCTCCGTTTTCCGTTGTGCCCTGCTCCCTGCCCCTCGCTCCCTGCCTCTAGCTCCGTTCTTCGTTCTTCGTTCTCCTTTCTCCCTGCCCCTTGTCTCCTCGCTCCTTGCTCTAGTACCTTACCACGTCAATCCTGGCCATCCCGGCTTCCATATTTATTTTTATTTTCCTGGGATTTGCAGCATAGCCGGGAGTCTGATAGGTATGGGCATTTATCTTTTTAAAGCCATCGAAGCTTTTGCTGGCCATGAAGGTGTTGTTTGTGATCTGGCATCCGGCATCTTTCGGAATCCGGAGAGTGATAGAAGCAGCGCCGGCCTGTATGTTTACATTTGACTCCGGCAGCAGGGCCCCGATTTTCACGTCGATATCCGAAGCGCCACCTTCAATCTTGATATTGCGGGTTTTAAACCGGCTCAGGTCAAAGTCGACTTCGGCGGCGCCGATGTTCAGACCAAGGTCCCAGATGGGCGCCGGATTGAGTTTCATCCGCACGTCATTTTTAATTTCGCCCTTGAATTCAGCCTTGTTGAGCGAAACATTGATCACTTTCATGCTGTCCAGTTCGGTGGCAGTCATGGAGTAAGTGCCCTGGGAACCCGAACGGTCGAGAACCAGCAGTTTGGATGTGGTATCTTTAATTTCAAAGTTACCGACGCCGATGTTCAGGTCGAGTTTGGCGTAAGGAAATGCCGGATTGTAATCTTCGGTGAGGGTTTGGGTGATGTTTTCCAAAGCGTCATCATCTTCGTGATCCTTGTCAATCCGCACAACATCTTCATTATCGTCCCAATCAAAACGCCAGTTCCAGCGGCTGTTATCGCCATATTGCTGGACCAGAAAGAATGCAACGACTATGGTGACGATCGAAATGGTGACTTTTATCCAATCCCTGACGGGGATGAGCGCAATACCCCAAAGAATGAGGAGTAACGGCCACAGATTCAGGATGGTGTGCCAGTTGAAAAAGATCACACCTGTATTTTTCAGTATGAAGAGAATGCCGATCAGCACCAGCACTACTCCCCAGAAAATCTTACGATAGCTCATGGTTTTGATGTTTTTTTGGTTTTCGGTGATTATTTCCGGTATCCGGGGCGCATCAGAACCGCTCAGAAACTTGCAGTCCGGATGCGCCTGCCATTGAACGCCCGGCTATTGTTCTTTTTTATCCTGCTTATGGTCGGTAAAGTTTGTAACAATCAGCACAGCGCCAATCACCACCAGTATCATCGGCCAAAGGTCATGGAAATTAATGTTGGGTATAAATCTGTCGGCGAGAAAGATACATCCAAGGCTAATCAGGACGAGCCCGCCGATCAGTCCGCCGCGGCCCGGCTGATAAGGTTTCCGGGATTGCGGGAAATAGGGTTCTCCGGGATTGGCCTGAGCGCCTTCGGACGATTCACCCTTGGTGGTTTCACCGGAAGTATTGAAACGGTCTTCAAAAGGGATCAGCGGCCGCTCCGGGATGGCAATCCACAATATGATGTACACCAGTAATCCGCCGCCGCCGGCCAGAAGCAATATAAGGAAGAGCAGGCGAATAATGATGGGATCTACATCGAAGTACTCAGCAAGTCCGCCGGCAACACCGCCGAAAACACGGCTGGTTCTCGAGCGATACAAACGATTGGTTTTTTCCATGGGAGGTAAATTGTTTTGTTTTGATCTTTTGACGCTCAGTCCCGGAATTGGTTACAAGCCTTCCTGTTTTTGTGAAAAAACGGGGAACCGGCATTTCCATCATGAACCTAATAAACTGATAATAAACTTTTTAGAATGCGGATCAGGAATTGAACTTTCTCAGTAGAAAAAAAGAAGAGAACCACTAAGGCATGGAGGTCACTGAGGTTCACTAAGCATAATGTAATACTCTGTGTTTCCGCGTCCTCCATGGCTCCGTGGTAAAAAAACCTTAATGCCTCTAAGTGTTCTAAGTGTCTCCTATGTAAGGTTAAAGAGAAGGGAACCACGGAGGCATCGAGGGCATGGAGGTTCACTGAGAATCGATACATTGATCCATGTTCTTTCGAGTTCTCCGTGGTAAATAATCCTCAGTGCTCCTGGGTGTTCTGAGTGTCTTGGTGGTTAAAGCGAAGGGAACCACTGAGATTTCACAGACCCGCAGAGTCACGGAATTGGTTACAAGCCTGCCTGATTACCCCTAAAAGACGGGCCTTTAATCCGCTTCTTGGTCCGCAGCCTTCTCCTCTTTCGGTTCCACCCTTTTCGCCACAAGGATACTCACTTCATAAAGAAGCCATAACGGCATTGTGACGATAATCTGGCTGAAGACATCGGGAGGCGTGATAATGGCGGCTATAATCAACACCACGACGAAGGCATATTTGCGGTTGCGTTTCAGGAAATCCGACGACATGATCCCGATTTTTGCCAGTACATATACCACGACCGGCAGTTCAAACACCACGCCCACCGACAATATCACCGAGATCACCGTGCTGATGTAAGAGCTTAAGGAGATTTGATTGTTTACCGAACTGCTCACCTGGTAAGTTCCAAGAAAATTGAGAGTCCAGGGAACCATGAAATAATAGCTGAATAAAACGCCGATCAGAAACAGCCCCGACATAATGAACACGGCTGAACGGGCGTAACGCTGTTCTTTTACATAAAGGGCCGGTTTGATAAATTTCCAGGCTTCCCAGAATATATAAGGCGTTGCCAGTAATAAGCCGGCAAATATTGAAATGTACATATCGGTCATGAACTGTCCCGAAAGGTTCAGGTTAATAATTTCAATGTTCATCTTCTGAAGGCAGAGGCTGTCGATATGCAGGAACCTGCCGAGACTGCAAAGCCATCGGTAAGTGATGAAATCGCTGCTTTTGGGAGCCAGGATGATCTTATCGAAAATGAAACGGCTGTAAATAAATGCAACCACCGATAAAACCAGCACCGCTATAATCACCCGGAGGAGCCTGGAACGCAACTCCGTGAGGTGTTCCCAGAACGTCATTTCATTGGCTTTGCCGCGGGGTAATCCGTTTTCGCTGTTTTCCTCTGCCACACTTATGGGTATTGAGATGGCAAAAATAACCAATTAGAGCAATTATCGGGCGTTGTATGGAAATCAGCTTTGGGAATCATTTGAAAACCCAATAAAGAGGTGTATTTCGGGGGATTGTTATAATTTTATGCCTCAAAACATCCCCCTTTCGATGTCGCAGAGTAACCGTCTTATTTCGCTGGATGCCCTCAGGGGTCTCACGATCATTGCCATGATCATCGTGAATACCCCCGGCGACTGGTCCTCCGTCTATCCACCGCTCCGCCATGCCGCATGGGCCGGTTGCACCCCCACCGACCTGGTTTTCCCGTTTTTTCTGTTCATCATGGGGTTTTCCCTTTTTCTCTCCCTGCAAAACCGGCTGAAAAGAGGCGATTCCAAAAAAAAGATATTTCTCCACCTGACAAAGCGGTCCGCCCTGATTTTCTTCATCGGGGTTTTGCTTTATGCCTTCCCTTTCACAGACCTTGTCCATTTCAGGATCCCGGGCGTCCTGCAAAGGATCGCCCTCGTGAATTTCTTCTGCGGACTGATGTTGTTGTACACTTCCCGTAAATTCAGGATATATGCCGGAGTTATCATTCTTCTCGGATACTGGATATTACTGGCTTTCATCCCTTCGCCGCTGTCGGCGTCGCTTACCCTTGCTTACGAAACCAACTGGGCTGCCTGGCTCGATCAACTCGTACTGGGCAATCATATTTACTCATCCATGCCGTTGATGGACCCTGAAGGGATTCTGAGCACTTTCCCGGCGATTGTCACGGGTCTGCTGGGTACCGGGATTGCAGCGAAATTCACCGAAACGAACGATAAAACCAGAAGGGCGGTTGTCCTTTTCCTGTCAGGATTCCTGCTCACCGCGGCAGGCCTGGCCTGGAGCCCGGTTTTCCCTTTTATCAAGAAACTCTGGACCAGCTCTTATGTGCTTTATACCGCCGGACTGGCTTCCATGACGCTCGGGGCCATTTACTGGCTCACCGACTACCTCAAAAAAGAAAAATATACCCGACTGCTGGTTGCCTTCGGAATGAATCCGCTGGCCCTGTATGTCGGGTCGGAATTACTGATCATGATCCTGTGGCTTTTCCCCGTCTTTGGCCCTGAGAAACTGACCCTGACCCCGTATTTTTTCAACGGCCTCATCGATGCAGGGCTTTCGCCCGATAATGCCTCCCTGGCCTGGGCGCTGGCCTATACTTCGGTATTCGCCGTCGCTGCCTGGATCCTTTACAGGAAAAAGATCGTCATCAAACTCTGACACTTTTAAACGCTAAAAATCAAAACATAATCCGATATGAAGAAGATCATCTTTACCGACAAAGCCCCTAAAGCCATTGGCCCTTACAGCCAGGCCGTTGAAGCAAACGGAATGCTTTTTATCTCCGGACAGGTTCCCATCGATCCTGCAACCGGAAAGCTGGCGGAAGGCGGCATCAGGGAACAGACCGAACAGGTCATGAAAAACATTGGCGCCATTCTGGAAGCTGCCGGATACACCTATGCCGATGTCATCAAATCGACCTGCCTGCTGAGCGATATGGATAATTTTGCCGCCATGAACGAAGTCTACGGCAGGTATTATCCTTCGGAAAGCCCGGCCCGTGCCGCATTTGGTGTTGTAAAACTTCCCCTGGGCGCGCTGGTCGAGATTGAAACGATAGCTGCAAAATAATTACTTCAGGACACGGAAAAGCACAGGCCGTAACGCATTCCGATCTCAGCGGGAGAGATTAAAAACTCACTGTTGAACAATTTGAATGCGGGTAATAAAGTTCTGTTTCTTCAAGCCGGAATGTCGGTGCGAACATCCTTCCCAATCCGTGTCCCCAACAAATACATCCTGACATGAGAAAGACTTTTTCCCTGATAACTTTTCTGCTGATATCCCTCCTGCTGAAAGCCGGCGAAGGCATGTGGCTGCCCGTGCTGCTCCAGCAACTCAACGAAAAAGAGATGCGTGACATGGGAATGCGCATCACGGCCGAAGATATTTACAGCGTCAACCATTCGAGCCTGAAAGATGCCGTCGTCCTTTTCGGAGGCGGTTGTACTGGCGAGCTGGTATCGGACCAGGGCCTGCTGCTTACCAACCATCACTGCGGTTATGGCAGCATTCAAAGGCAAAGTTCGCTGGAACACGATTACCTCACCGACGGATTCTGGGCGCAATCGCAGGCCGAAGAGTTGCCCAACCCCGGCCTCAGCGTTACCTTCCTGGTCCGGATGGAAGATGTGACCAAAGCCGTGCTTCAAAATGTCCTTCCCGGTATGACGGAAAGACGCCGCGATTCGGTGACGGCGTCAAACTGCAAAAAGATTATTGAAGAAGCCATCAAAGGAACCCACTACAAAGGAAATATTAAGCCATTCTATGCCGGAAACCAATATTACCTTTTCATTACAGAAACCTTCACCGACATTAGGCTTGTCGGGGCGCCGCCCTCAAACATCGGAAAATTCGGCGGCGACACCGATAACTGGATGTGGCCGCGCCATACCGGCGATTTCTCGGTTTTCCGCATATATGCCGGCAAGGACAACAATCCGGCTGATTATTCAAAAGACAATGTTCCCTTCAAACCCAAAAAGTATCTGAACGTATCCCTGAAAGGCGTTTCGGAAGGCGATTTCACATTTATTTACGGTTATCCCGGCACAACACAGGAATATGTTCCCGCGGCAGTAGTCGATATGACCGTAAACCATCAAAACCCGATTGCCATTGGTTTGCGTCAGCAGCGGCTCGACATCATCGACCGCGCCATGGATCAGGACCGGCTGGTCCGTATCCAGTATTCGGCCAAAGCTGCCGGCATTGCTAACTACTGGAAAAAAATGATCGGCGAAAGCCGTGGCATCCGGCGTCTCGACGCCATCGACAAAAAAGCAGCTTTTGAACAGGAATTCTCACAGTGGGTGGCTTCCGATCCCGGCCGCAAAGCGGCATACGGAGAAATTTTGCCCAGGTATAACAGCATTTACAAGGCTTTAAATCCGAAGTATGATGCCTATACTTACCTTGCTGAAGGTCCGCTGAGCATCGAAATAATCCGGTACGCCTATTCTTTCAGCAAGCTTGTTGAACAGAGTATTCAAAAACCGGCCGGCGACTCGGCCGTCAATGCCCTGGCAAAACAGTTGCTGGCAGGCGCCAAAGGGTATTTTAAAAATTATAATGAAGCCGTCGACCGGCAGATTTTTGCCGCCATCATGAAAACTTACTGCGAAAAGGCCGATCCGGCATATATGCCTGAGATTTACCTTCAGAACAAAAAACATTATAACGGTAACTACGAACGGTGGTCGGAAGAAGTCTTCACGAAAAGCCTGTTCTCATCCCTTGAAAAGGTACAGTCGCTGCTTGAAAATTATTCCCGCAGCGATGCAAAGAAAATTCAGAAGGATCCCGCCTTTAAAATTGCGGCTGCCACCTATGCGTACATAAGGGAAAACCTCTCGGGCGATATTTACCGGTATAACGATCAGGCCGACAGCCTGCAGCGAATTTACATGAAGGCACAGATGGAATTTCAGCCTGAAAAGCATTTCTACCCCGACGCCAATTTAACCTTACGGGTCGCCTATGGCCGGGTTAAAGGCTATGAACCGGCCGATGCCGTTGAGTATAACTGGTTTTCGACGCTCGACGGTATTATTCAGAAAGAGAATCCCGATATCTACGATTATGTTGTTGATCCGCGTCTCAAAGAATTGAACCGGAACAAGGATTACGGCCCTTACGGCGACAAGGACGGAAGTATGCACGTGACTTTTATCGCCACCAACCATACCACCGGCGGCAACAGCGGCAGCCCGGTTCTGGATGCCGACGGCAACCTGGTGGGTATCAACTTCGACCGTTGCTGGGAAGGCACCATGAGCGACCTGATGTACGACCCCGACCAGTGCCGCAACATCACACTCGATATCCGTTACTGCCTTTTCGTGATCGACAAGGTT